>JAEIGA010009466.1_pt1 | contig 14744 bp, 11 predicted proteins | sample 9270691 | NCBI WGS metagenome assembly JAEIGA01 (sample SAMN17057246, study PRJNA624740) | gut metagenome | biome: biome; isolation source: fecal sample | host: Bos grunniens | place: China: Xizang | collected 2019
CTTGGCATCAATGAATGCCTCAGCATCCGGGTGCTTGATTGATACGCTAAGCATCAATGCTCCACGGCGTCCGTCCTGTGCTACTTCTCGTGTAGAGTTCGAATAACGCTCCATGAATGGGACAAGGCCTGTAGATGTAAGTGCTGAGTTCTTTACAGGAGAGCCTTTTGGACGAATGTGGGACAGGTCGTGTCCTACTCCTCCACGGCGTTTCATGAGCTGTACCTGTTCCTCGTCAATTCTTATGATACCGCCATAGGAGTCGGCTTTGCCATCCATTCCAATGACAAAGCAGTTGGACAGTGATGCAATCTGGTGGTCGTTTCCGATGCCGGTCATCGGGCTTCCTGAGGGGACGATATACTTGAAGTGGTCCAGAAGATCGAATACTTCCTGAGCAGACATAGGATTTTCATATTTGCTTTCCACTCTCGCAATCTCATTTGCAATGCGCCAGTGCATATCTTCGGGTGACTTCTCGTAAATATTGCCGAATGAGTCCTTTACTGCGTATTTGTTTACCCAGACCCTTGCAGCGAGTTCATCGCCGTTGAAATAGTCTAATGATGCCTTGAACGCATCGTCGTAGGTGTAGTGCTTCTTTTCCACTTTGCGGTTTTTTATAAGTTAAAAAGTTTTCTTTTTATAGGATTACAAATTTAGAAATCTATTTTATTATAGCCAAATAAATTCTCCGAAAGTTGTTAACGCTAAGCAAAGTTTTCCAATTTAATTTTTAATAGGTTGATAATTAGATATTTAATTTTTAAGTTCGAGTAAAAAGTTTTCCAAAAAGTTTTTTTAAGAATATTTAAGTCCGGTCTTGATTTTCCAAAAAGTGTGTTCTGTTTTACGGCTAATCTGTTCTATGTAATAAGCAGATATCCTTATTGGTTATCATAGCCCTCTCCTTGATAATTATGTAGTCTCTGTTTAGGGATACGGAAAATAAAAAGTCCAAGAGAGATTTCTCTTGGACTCATATCCTTTTTGGGATTTTTATGGTTATGCACATTGAAGTGAGTTCTCGATTTCACTGAGTTCTGTGCGGAACTGCTTATCTGTGTCTGCAAGGTTTGCAACAGTCTTGCATGCATGCAGAACTGTAGCGTGGTCTCTGTTTCCGATGTAAAGTCCGATTTTTGCAGTTGACAAGTCAAGATACTTTTTTGCAAAGTACATTGCAACCTGACGTACGAGAACAACTTCGCGTTTGCGTGAACGGGTGTTTGTTGATTCTGGATCAACGCCATAGTAATCGGCAACCTTCTTTACAATATCCTCAATGGTGAGTTCCTTCTTTTCGTAGTTGGAGAAGTCGCCGATGATTCTTCGTGCAAGATTTGTGTCAATGGCTTCGTTGTTTATGGTTGAACGTGCCATAATTGAAACAACAATGCCTTCAAGATCACGGATGCTTGCATTTACATGCTCGGCAATATAGCTGATTACCTCTTCGGGGAATTCGAGACCGTCCTTGTACGACTTATTGCGTAATATGCTTTTGCGTAACTCGATGTCCGGTTTCTCTATTTCTGCGGTCATGCCCCATTTGAATCGGGTAATCAAACGCTCTTCCATGCCTTGCAACTGTGCCGGCGAACGGTCCGATGTCATAATCAGCTGTTTGCCATTAAGGTGCAAGTGATTGAATATATGGAAGAATGCGTTCTGGGTCCTTTGCAGGCCTGCAAACTCCTGAATGTCGTCAATGATAAGGACATCAATGCTTTGATAGAATCTCATGAAATCATTGAAGTTCTTCTGGAGTATAGAGTCGGTATATTGTACCTGGAACAGGTGCGCCGAAATGTAAAGTACACGCAGTTCCGGGTGCAGTTCCTTGATTCTCATACCGATGGCATTTATCAAATGGGTCTTTCCGACACCTGATGTACCATGTATGAACAGCGGATTGAATGCTCTTCCCGGCCTGTCTGCAACGCTGATAGCTACAGAACGTGACAAGCGGTTGCTTACACCTTCGACAAAGTTGTCGAAGGTATATTTGTTGATAAGCATGGAATCCAGGTCCTGTATGCTCTCCTGCATCGCCTTGGGTGCGCTGTTTCCGCTGTTCCCGCTTCCATTGCTGCCATAGTTCTCTGTTCCTACAACGACACTGCGGTTGTTGTCCTTGTCGGTAAGTACGCTGTACATTAGCTGCGTACCATTGCCCATTACCTTGAACAGAGTTGAACGGAGGAGGTCAACAAAGTTGCCTTCGAGGAACTCATAGACAAAATTGCTCTTTACCTGTATGGTAAGAGTGTTGTCTTCGTACTTTAAAGGCTCTATGTCTGCAAATAAAGTATTGAAGGTTGCTTTGGAGACATTATCACGGATAATCTCCAGGCACTTATTCCATTTTGTCGTCAAGTTTGAATTCATCGATCTGTTTTTCTGTAATGCGGCAAATAAAAAGAGGCTCGTGTTCGTGAAGGCCTCTTGCATGTACCGTTTCTATTGCAAATATCACCAAATAAAAATGAAATTGCAAACCGAAAAGATTCTTGTATTTTTGGTGAAGAATAATCGGCTGTATATCAGGTGTTTAAAAATTACGTTATTGCAAATGTTGTTGTATTGCGTGATTTTTTTTATACGTTGACTATTAATCTGTTATCTTGTATTTTTGCTGGTTCTATAAAGTGGATTCTTCCTTTTGAACGCTGTTTTTTTGTGCTATGACCCACTTTTGAAAAGGTATTTTGCGTTTATGGATAAGATTTGGTTTTTATTTGGAATGATTCTATATAGTGATACAAATTTTGATTTTAAGAAAGAATTTCTAAAGCAAAAAAATAATGGTATTTTAGCTTGCATTTGATAAATAAATGCTTTTAATTATTGCGGTTCAATGGCCGATTCATGATACGGTTTATGCTTGTTGATCCGGGGATACTAAAGACATGCATTCATTATGCAAAAGCAAGATAAGTCTTTATGAAGACTTATCTTGCTAACTCAAGGTCTAACTCCCTCCGGAGCTTTTCAATAAGAGGGTTCTTGCCTTTTAGAATTTCAAACTGTTTACCCTTGTCGCTTGTATGCCGTTCGACAATAACCTTATTGACTGTGACACTCATTCTCATGCAATGTCCTTCCAGGTCGTTTTCCATTCCTTTGCATATCCGTTTTGCCTCCTTCTCAAAAAGTTCTGCGGCCATCTGGTTGTCAACGGATATTGTAAACGAATCCTCCCCTGCAATCTTTGGAACCATAATCTTCATCCTGTCGGAAAGCGCATGCTCGTTTTCAGGTAGCCGAAGCGCAAATGATGTCCATGCCTTCAATAGCATTTCGTCTGTTATGGCTTTGCGTATGACAGGGGCTGTTGCAGCGGTGCCGGCGTTGCCGCTTGTGCCGGGGTTGTTTGCAACAAAATTGCTGTTTGGCCTGGCTTCTGTTGCAATAGTCTGTCTCGATCTGTTGAACATCCTTCCAAGACTGCTGTTGCCTGTTGCAGCTCTGTTCTGCAGTTCTGCCGGGCGTCCATGTACTGCCTTGCTCTCAGCATGATTGCTTGTGTTGATGGCTGCAGGTGATGGCTGCTCTTCTTCTTTGGCAACCTCGCTTATGGGAGCAGCAGAGTTCCCGTTCCTTATACCGGTGTCGCTATGGGCGTTCTGGTTGGCTTTGTCGCTTGCTTCTATCTTGTTGAACAGAGGTTTCAGTTTCTTGGGGCCTTGCCCCCCGCTGTCGTCTGCATCGGCATCATTCATTTGGGACAGCTCAATGAGTGTAAGCTCCACCAAAAGCCTTTTATTACGGCTGGTCCTGTAGTTCATGCCGCAGTTGTTGCATAGCTTGATGGCCTTGAACAGGAATTTTGCCGAGCATCTCTTTGCCTGTTGTGTATAACGGTTGCGGAGTTCTGCGCTTCCCTCGAACAGCGATGCGGTAGCTTCATCACCGTTTACCAGCAGGTCCCTGAAATGCGATGCTGCACCCTCAATGAAGATGTTGCCTTCGAAGCCCTTGTTCAGTACCTCGTTGAACAGCAGCATACATTGAGGGGTCTTGCTTTCGAGTATAAGGTCTGTCAGCCTGAAGTAATATTCATAGTCAAGTACGTTCAGGCTCTCTATTACCTTATTATATGTAAGGTCTCCTTGCGTAAAGCTTACCATCTGGTCGAACAGCGAGAGTGCATCGCGCATGCATCCGTCCGATTTCTGTGCAATGATGCGCAAGGCTTCGTGTTCGGTGTTGACACCCTCTTTTCCGGCAATGCTCTGCAGGTGCGAAATTATATCTGCGCTTTCGATTCGGCTGAAATCGTATATCTGGCAACGTGACAGTATTGTCGGGATTATCTTGTGTTTCTCTGTTGTTGCAAGGATGAAGATTGCATGTGCCGGCGGTTCTTCAAGAGTCTTCAGAAATGCATTGAATGCAGCCTGTGAAAGCATGTGTACCTCGTCGATGATATACACCTTGTACTTTCCTATCTGGGGCGGTATGCGTACCTGTTCGTTCAATGAGCGTATATCCTCTACGGAGTTGTTGCTGGCAGCGTCAAGTTCGTATATTGAATAGGACCTCTGCTGGTTGAACGACTGGCATGACTCGCATTCATTGCATGGTTCGCCGTCATTCGTCGGGTGCATGCAGTTGATTGTCTTGGCGAATATTCTGGCGCAGGTTGTCTTTCCTACTCCACGTGGGCCGCAGAAGAGGTATGCATGTGCCAGCTTGCCACTCTGTATGGCGTTCTTGAGAGTCGTTGTAAGTGATTTCTGTGCAACAACCGATTCGAAAGTGTCGGGGCGGTACTTTCTCGCCGAAACAATATAATTCTCCATGTTGTAATGGTCTATTTCTTCAAAAGAAGAACTGTGTTTTTATAAATCTGTCCATTGCAAAGATAATGCAAACAGAGCGTAGGACAAAGCGTTGAATTGAATTTTAGTCGGCACGTTCCCTTTCTTTTGTTAATCTTTTGTACTAATTGTGCCGGGGTGTTTATGTTGCTCCGTTTTTTTTATAACTTTGCAGAACAACAAAACCAAATCCTCTTTTCTCATGTTCGGTAAATTCTCTGCAAAGTTCATGCTTGTATTCAATTGGATACGCCGTCACAAATATATATCGGTGACGGTAGTGTTCCTTGTCATTATATTTGTGGTCGATGACAACAGTATAATAAAACATTTCGACAACAGGCATACCATAAGCATTCTTGAAGAGGAGATTGAACAGATGAAGAAAGACTCGGCTGTCATAATGCAGAAACAGGAACTGCTTGACCGTAACTGCGACAAGGATGTTGTAGAGAAGCTTGCCCGTGACAAATACGGTATGCACAAGGAGAATGAAGAGGTTTTTATTATAGAGGAATGATGAGAATTGCTGCTGTATTGTATTATCTTGGAGCCTTGGCTCTTTTTACAGGTCTTGTCCTAAGGATGTTCATGCCTGATTTGTATGCGTATGTGTATAGTGCCGGTGCGCTTCTCTTTGCTGTCATGCAGTTCGTGTTGCGTCCTCGTGGCAAAGGGCTTTCCCTCCGTCGTCTGGTGTTCCAGCAGCAGTTGGCAGGAGCGTTGTTCATCGTAACCGGAGTGCTTATGTTCACACATGTCAGGAATGAGTGGCTCGTGGCATTGACATGTGCTGTCCTTGTGGAACTTTATACTGCTTACCGCATTCCTCAGGAGCTGGAAAAGGAGAAAAAGTAACCATCTATTGCCGGTTGTGCCGAGGCTTTCTATCTGAGCCTTATGACATCCCCAACCTTCAGCCTTGTGTAGCTGCTGTACTGGGGGTTCATCTTATACAGGTTTTCGAGCCTTATCCCATATATCTGTGAAATCCTGTACAGGCTCTCGCCGTTTCTTGTTCTGTGGAAACTGTACTTCTCAAGAGCCTTGCTGCGCTTTTTTTCAAGATATATTATATCGCCTTCCTCAATCTTGTACCCCTTGTGAAGGTCGTTGTAGCTTATAAGCTTGTTTTTTGATATTCCGAGTTCCTTTGAAAGAGTCTCAAATGTATCACCTTGCCTTGCAGTAACGTAGAGCAATCCGTTCGACTTGTAAATGCTCCTGTTGAGTGCAATGCTCTTTGGGTTTTCTTCTTTTCTGCCATTCTTTATGTCTGACATCGTATAGCTGTCATATTCATACAGCCTGTATCTTTCAATCAGCGCGACAAGCTTTGTATGGTACTGCCTGTCTTCGGCATAGTATGCATCCCTGAGCCCTTTTGCCCATCCTTTATAGTCGGTCTTCTTCAGCCTGAACAGCGATGCGTATCTTTTGTTTACAATAAGGAACTGTGAGTGGTCCTCATAGGATTCTCCTGCATTGTCATATACACGGAACTTGTGAAGGGCACCGTTGTCCATGACTTTCATGGTTCTTCCTTTCCACCTTTTATCGGCCTTTATCCCAAAATGGTTTTTTCCCTCAGATGCAAGCTTGCTTTTGCCGGCTCCGCTCTCAAGCAATCCTTGTGCCAGGGTTATGCTTGCAGGAATACCGTGTCTTTCCATCTGCTCAACAGCCATGGGGTAGAATGTAAGCAGGTATCTTTCGCTGTCGTTTTTTGCTTGTGAAATCTCTTTTGGCATAGCAGAATTGTTTGCCGTGCTCTTCTTAGGCATGTTCTTCTTTGGAGCTGCACATCCTGCCAGCAGCAATGCCACGATGCTTGCCAATATATATATTCTACTCATAGTGTTGCAGTTTCTGAAATCTCTACAAATTAAGTGAATAAATTGTTTTTAAGCAAGAATTCGTGTATATTCGCACATATTAAGTGTCATAAAACGCCCGTTTGCGTATTTGCAAACAGCTTTTTGTAAAAACAGGAGTATGAAAGAGATGATTATACAGTCCAAAGTCAGAGTATGTACTTTGGATGAATTGCCGGTAGAGGATAGAGAGGTTGTTGATGCTGCACGCCGTGCTACGGCCAACAGTTATGCAATATATTCGCATTTCAATGTAGGTGCAGCAGTCCGTCTTGATGACGGCACTATAGTGTGCGGAACAAATCAGGAGAATGCAGCCTATCCTTCAGGGCTTTGCGCAGAGCGTACAACGCTATTCTGGGCGAACTCCCAATATCCCGACAAGTCTGTCACCCTGCTTGCCATAGCTGCAAGGACAGAGCATGGCGAGTTGGAAAGGCCGATTCCTCCATGTGGGGCATGCCGTCAGGTTATGCTGGAAACCGAGAAACGGTATAATCGTCCCATGAAGATAATCCTTTTCGGAACAAAGGAGTGCTATGTGCTGGATGATGGCGTGAAAGCTCTGCTGCCACTGTCGTTCGATGCCGGTTTCCTTGAATGATTCAGAATTTGTGTTATGAAGAGAATAATGTTTGTATGCCATGGCAACATCTGCCGTTCGCCTATGGCCGAGTTCATAATGAAGGAGCTTGTGCACAAGGCGTTTGCCGAAGAGGAACTTCATATAGAGTCTTCTGCTACAAGCCGTGAGGAGATAGGGAACCCTATATATTCTCCTGCGGCCTATACCTTGTCGTTGCACGGGATAGGGAGTGACGGTCATGCGGCAAGGCAGTTTACAATCCACGATTACAATAGCTTCGATATGGTTGTTGTGATGGAAGAGTACAACATAGGCAACTTGATGCGTATTATCGGTTCCGATTGTGACAATAAGGTGTGGAAACTGCTCGATTTTATCGAGGAGGAGCCTTGCCGCAGACAGGGCAAGGATATTTCCGACCCCTGGTATCATGGCAATTTCGACAAGACATACAAGGAGATATCGGCCGGCTGCAAGGCCTTGATGCGATATTTGGGATATTGATATGGAGAGCAGGGGTGTAGCGGCTGACGACCGTATTATAATGGGAATAGACCCAGGTACCAATATCATGGGTTATGCATTCATAGGCGTTAACGGCAATAAGGCCCGCCTGATTGCCATGGGGGTTATTGATCTGCGCAAATGCAAGGATATGTATATGAAACTGGGCGAGATATTTACCCGTGTCCAAGGGCTTATAAACTCTTTTCTTCCCGACGAACTGGCAATAGAGGCTCCATTCTTCGGCAAGAATGTACAGAGTATGCTTAAACTGGGCAGAGCGCAGGGTGTGGCTATTGCAGCTGCAATAAGCCGCCAGGTTCCTATTCATGAGTATGCCCCAATGAAGATAAAGATGGCAATTACAGGCAAAGGCTCGTCGTCGAAAGAGCAGGTTGCCGACATGTTGCGTCGGATGTTGAATATCTCCAGTGAAGAGATGCCTCATTTTATGGATGCCACAGATGCATTGGGAGCCGCATTCTGCCATTTTATACAACGCGGTCGCCCGGTATCGGACAAGAAGTACAGTTCATGGGCCGATTTTGCGGCCAAGAACCCAGGCAAGATAAAATAATCAAACGGCTCACCAATCGATGGGCCGTTTGATTATTTTATCTTGCATTACTTATATAGTCCATAAGTTGTACGCAGTACCTGGAATTCTGTACGGCGGTTCAGCTGGTGGCACTCCTCCTGCTGTTCCTCATTTTCAAGAGCGTTGATAAACTCTTCGGTAAGCAGGTCACCTTCCTTAAGGTACTTGTATTTCTCTGTCATCTTCTTGGTTACCTCCTTAGGCTTGCTCTCTCCATATCCCTTTGCCGTGAGACGTTCTTTTTCGATTCCATTCTCAATAAGGTATCTTACAACAGACTCGGCGCGTGCCTGTGACAGTTTCTCGTTATACTTGTCGGTTCCTCGGTAGTCGCAGTGCGCTGCAAGCTCTATGGTTACATTCGGGTTCAGTTCAAGCAACTTTACCAGCTCGTCAAGCGAAGTCGTCGATTCCGGAGTCAGTGTCGCCTTGTCGAATTCATAGAAGATATTGTCTATTAGTACAGGACGTGTTATTGACGGCAGGGCGAAATCGCGCTGGTATTCGTTGTATCCTTCAGTAGAGTCGGCTTTCAGCTCCTGCATGGTATTGAGGTATCCCTTGCATGTGCCCAGCATGACATACTCCACGCCTGGCGTTACACGCACTCTGTACGAGCCGTCCTTCATCACTCCGAAGTTGGTGTTTGTACCGTCGTTTCCAATCATGTGTATGATGCCGTTAGGCAATTCGTATCCGTCCTTTTCATATATCCATCCGTGCAGGATATGTACTGTCTCCGGGAGCTTGAATGAATATATATGGTCCCAACCGCGTGCGTCTCCTCTGTTCGAAGAGAAATAACCGCGGTAGAGTCCCGGCGCAAAGGTCATGCCGAAATCGTCGCCGTTGGAGTTTACAGGTGCTCCAAGGTTGTTGACACTCCATACTGTATCATTCTCCTGTACTGCACTGTATATGTCAAGTCCTCCCATTCCGGGGTAGACGTCCGACGAGAAGAAGAGCTCGCCTTTCGGGCCGAATGCAGGGAACTGTTCGTCTCCCTCGGTATTGATATAAGGTCCAAGGTTCTCCACAATTCCCTCAAGAGCCTTGCTGGAACCTATGTAGTATTTCCATATATCCAGTCCGCCGTACCCGCCAGCCATTGTAGAAGTGAAGTACAGCCAGTTGCCGTCCGGCGAAACTGCAGGGTGGGCAAATGCAGTAAGGGTATCGCTCGAAATTATGACCGGTTCGGGCTTGCTCCACGATGCATCGCTCCTGTTGCTTCTGTAAATAGCCGCATATCTTGGATATTGAGGGTCGGTGGTACATCGTGTAAAGTACATCACTCCTCCGTCACGGGTGAATGCCGGTGCACCGTCCTCATATTCGCTGTTTACATCCCCTTCTATCTTCTCGGTCTTCTGCCATTTGCCTTTCTCGTCACGTTTGGTGAGGAAAAGGTCGGCAAATTTCTGGCCGGTTATTCCGCTTATATCCTTTCCTGTCGCGTCCTTGCGTGTGCTGGTTGTCACAATCATGGTCGTGTCTTCGCCCACGTATGCCGGGCAGTAGTCGCTGCGTTGTCCGTTCAGCTCCTTAGCTTTGGCTACAATGTACCGGCTGGGGTTCTTCTTCCACTCCTGGGATTGTTTTGCAGCCTGCAGGCCAATCTGAGCCATTCGGTTGTGAGGGTCTCTCTCCAGGAATGCCTCATAGCTCTTTTGCGATGCCTTGTAGTCGCCCTTCTCAAGTTGGGCATCAGCAAGGTACAGCTGTGCCATAGAATCCGGATAGCCGTACCGCACGGCATTCTGATATGCACCGACTGCAAATACAGGGCTGTTTATCTTACGGTAACATTCTGCCAGTTTCCATGCTACGACACCTCGTTTCTTGCGTTCTTTCGGGGATATTCTTCTGTACGCACTCTTGTACTCCTGGGCTGCTTCGTAGTATTCCATTATGGCTGCAAACTTGTCACCTTTCTTAATGGCCCTGTCAACTCCGCATGATGCTGCCAGCATCATTATGAGTATTATTATCGGTATGTATCTTAATCTTCTATGCACGTTTGTGTCTATTGGTTATATTATAACTTATAAAAATCCGCTTTATTATATTCATCTGCTGTTTTTTGCGCTCAGGCTTGTTCTCTATGCCTGCCCGGCAACCGGTTCCAACGTACTGTTATCACGCAATACATCGTTCACAACCTCGTGAAGCATGCTTTTAAGCTCTTCAATGAATGTCTTTGCTTCGTATTGCCTTTTCTCAATGTCGCGCAGTTTCTTTTCCCAACGCCCTGTCAGTTCTGCACTTTTCAGTAGCTCGTTCTTTATGAGCCCGACAAGCTCTATTCCGGTCGGTGTCGCAACAATGTTCTTTTTCTCGCGCTTTATATAGTTGCGTTTGTACAGTGTCTCAATTATGGCTGCGCGTGTAGATGGGCGTCCTATCCCATTCTCTTTCATGGCATCGCGCAGCTCTTCGTCGTCAACAAGCTTTCCGGCAGTCTCCATTGCACGAAGAAGAGTCGCCTCGGTATATGGTTTAGGGGGCTGCGTCCATTTTTCAGCAAGTCCGGGTGTGTGCGGTCCGCTCTCTCCCACGGTAAAAGAAGGCAGAAAGTTTTCTTTCTCTCCATCTTTATCGTCATTGTTCTCTCCGGCAAAAACAGTTCTCCATCCCGGTTCTGTAATCTCCTTGCCGGTTGTCTTGAACTCTACTCCGGCACTCTCTCCTAGCACTGTCGTGCTGCGGAATTTGCAGTCGGGGTAGAAGACTGCGATGAAATGTCTTGCAACAAGGTCATATACCTTCTTCTCAAGGTCGGTCAATCCTTGCGGATAAACGCCTGTAGGTATAATGGCATGGTGGTCCGTTACCTTCTTGTTGTCAAAGACTTTCTTAGACTTGTTCAAAGGCTTGCCGGCAAGAGGTATTGTAAGGGTTTGATAGTCACGCAATCCTTTCAGTATGTTCGTGCATTTGGGATATATGTCATCACTCAGGAATGTAGTATCTACGCGTGGGTATGTAGTTACCTTCTTCTCATACAGCGATTGTATCGTCTGCAGTGTCTGCTCGGCCGACAGCCCGAACTTTCTGTTGCAATCCACTTGCAGCGAGGTGAGGTCGTAAAGCCGTGGAGGAAGTTCGGTCCCGTTCTTTGCTGTTACGTTAGTGATTGTAAAAGGCTCTCCTGTTATTTTTTCAAGAGCCTCACGTCCTTTCTCCTCGTTGTCGAAACGTCCTTCTGTAATGCTGAAGGTGGTGTCCCGGTATGTTGTCTTCAGTTCCCAGTAGGGTTGGGGTACGAAATTTTCTATCTCAAGGTGCCTTTTGACTATAAGTGCAAGGGTCGGAGTCTGTACTCTGCCTATAGAGAGAACCTGTCGGTTCTTTGCATACTTAAGTGTGTATAGCCTAGTTGCGTTCATTCCGAGCAGCCAGTCTCCGATTGCACGGCTGAGTCCGGCTTCATAAAGGGACTGGTATTCGCTCTGGTCCTTAAGTGTCGCAAAACCTTCGCGTATAGCCTCCTCGGTGAGTGACGAAACCCATAGTCTCTTTACGGGGCATTTTGCCTGCGCCTTCTGCATTACCCACCGTTGTATAAGTTCACCTTCCTGTCCGGCATCACCGCAGTTCACAATCATTTCGGCATCCTTCATCAGTCGTTCAATTATGCCGAACTGCTTCTCTATCCCCTTGTCATTTATCAGCTTTATTCCGAAGCGTGGCGGAATCATCGGCAAGCTGCTGAGGCTCCACCGTTGCCACATTGGGGTATAATCATTCGGTTCCTTGAGTGTGCAAAGGTGACCGAAGGTCCATGTGACCTGGTATCCGTTGCCCTCGAAGAAACCCTCACGACGATTTCTTGCACCCAGAATGTCGGCAATCTCTTTTGCTACACTAGGCTTCTCTGCTATACAGACTATCATTCCCTATCAATGCCCGTTTGTGTTGATAAACTCCTTAGTACTACTGCACTAAGGAGTTTATCAGCTTGTCATCAAATCATTTATTTATCCAAGAATATCTTCATCAGCTCGCATGCTGCCTTTGCAACGCTTGTTCCCGGTCCGAAAATTCCGATTACTCCGGCGCGGTAAAGGAAGTCGTAATCCTGTGCCGGTATGACACCTCCTGCGAAGACCATGATATCGCCGCGTCCCAGTTTCTCAAGCTCCTCGATGAGCTGAGGAACAAGTGTCTTGTGTCCCGCCGCAAGTGAAGAGACACCTACCGCATGAACATCGTTCTCTACGGCCTGTCGCGCGACCTCAGCCGGTGTCTGGAAGAGCATGCCCATATCTACGTCGAAACCGCAGTCGGCATATCCTGTCGCTACTACCTTTGCACCGCGGTCGTGTCCGTCCTGGCCCATCTTGGCAATCATGACTCTGGGACGTCGTCCCTCTCTCTTTGCAAACTCTTCTGTAAGGCGACAAGCCTTTGCGAAGTTCTCGTCGTCTCTGCTTTCTGCTGAATACACGCCTGAAATAGTTCTTATAACTGCTTTGTATCGTCCTGCAACTGTTTCGCAGGCATCTGAAATCTCTCCAAGTGTGGCCCTTACATGAGCCGCTTCCACTGCACACTCAAGCAGGTTGCCCTCACCGCTTCTTGCACATTCTGTAATCTTCTCAAGAGCAGCCTTTACAGCGTCCTCGTCACGCTCCTTACGGTTGCGCTCCAGTGCCGTCAGCTGCTCTTCGCGTACAGCGGTGTTGTCAATCTCCAGAATGTCGATAGGCTCCTCTTCCTCAAGGCAATATGCATTTGTTCCCACGATAATCTGCTTTCCGCTGTCTATACGTGCCTGCGTGCGTGCTGCAGCCTCCTCAATACGCATCTTTGGAATTCCGGTTTCTATAGCCTTTGCCATTCCGCCCAGCTCCTCAATCTCCTGGATAAGCTTCCACGCCTTGTCGGCTATCTCCTGTGTAAGGCTCTCTACATAGTATGAACCGCCCCAAGGGTCGATTACACGGCAGATGTTTGTCTCTTCCTGGAGATATATCTGGGTGTTGCGCGCGATGCGGGCCGAGAAATCGGTTGGCAATGCAATAGCCTCGTCAAGCGCATTGGTGTGCAGTGACTGAGTGTGTCCCATGGCTGCAGACATAGCCTCTATGACAGTACGTCCTACATTGTTGAACGGGTCCTGCTCGGTGAGTGACCAGCCCGATGTCTGGCAGTGTGTACGGAGTGCCATTGATTTCGGGTTCTTCGGGTTGAAGCTCTTTATGATTTTCGCCCAAAGCATGCGTGCAGCGCGCATCTTCGCTATCTCCATGAACGGGTTCATGCCAATGCCCCAGAAGAAAGAGAGGCGAGGTGCGAATGCATCGATGTCAATGCCGGCTTCAACACCTGTGCTCACATATTCCAATCCGTCTGCAAGGGTATATGCAAGCTCTATGTCGGCCGATGCACCGGCCTCCTGCATGTGGTATCCCGAAATGGAAATCGAGTTGAATTTCGGCATCTTCTGTGAAGTGTATGCGAATATATCACCGATAATGCGCATTGAGAATGCTGGCGGATAGATATATGTGTTTCTTACCATGAACTCCTTTAGAATGTCGTTCTGTATTGTTCCGGCCATCTCTTCAAGCTTTGCACCCTGTTCCAGTGCTGCATTTATGTAGAATGCAAGTACCGGAAGCACAGCGCCGTTCATGGTCATTGAAACAGACATCTTGTTCAGCGGAATGCCGTCGAACAGCTGTTGCATGTTGCCCATGCAGCAGATTGATACTCCGGCCTTGCCCACGTCACCCACAACACGTTCGTTGTCGGGGTTGTAACCGCGGTGTGTAGGCAGGTCAAATGCTACGGACAAACCTTTCTGTCCCGAAGCAAGGTTCCTGCGGTAGAATGCGTTGCTCTCTTCTGCTGTAGAGAATCCGGCATACTGGCGTATGGTCCATGGGCGGAATGTGTACATCATCGAATATGGTCCGCGAAGGAACGGCGGAATGCCGGCTGCATAGTCAAGATGCTCCATTTCATTAAGGTCCTCAGCCGTATATATCGGCTTTACCTTTATATGCTCCGATGTCTCCCATGTCTCACCGCGGCAATCAGTTGCAGTGCTGCAGCATGCAGTAGTCTTTGCACTGTACGAAATATCTATGTTTCTGAAATCTTTTCTCATGACGTCCGAATTATATGCCCAACTTTGCGTTCAATCCCTTTAGGGTCTCCAGAACATTGACTCTCACATGTATGAAGTTCTCGATGCCGGCCTGCTGCAGTTCATCCATGCATGCAGGTGCTCCTGCAACAATGAATATAGCCTTCTCTCCGATAGCTTTGAATGCCGGAATAGCATACTCTGCATATTCGTCATCGCTCGAACAGATGACAACGATGTCTGCCTTTGCATCCAGTGC
>JAEIGA010009467.1_pt1 | contig 14743 bp, 12 predicted proteins | sample 9270691 | NCBI WGS metagenome assembly JAEIGA01 (sample SAMN17057246, study PRJNA624740) | gut metagenome | biome: biome; isolation source: fecal sample | host: Bos grunniens | place: China: Xizang | collected 2019
AAGCTGCTCGGCCAAAGGACGCAACACAAGAGCCTTATCCTTTGCAGGACATACATCAACACAGTTGTTACAGCCTGTACAATCGAGTGGTGAAACCTGGATACGGAACTTCAAAGCCTTGGTCTCACCCAAGCCCTGCTTCCACTCTAGGCCTGATGCTGCAGCCTGCTCCTCTGTAGCGAGGAATGGACGTATAGCAGCGTGAGGACATACGTAAGCACACTGGTTACACTGAATACAGTTCTCAATCTTCCACTGTGGAACAGAGGTTGCGATACCGCGCTTCTCATACGCTGCAGTACCATTATCCCATGTACCATCCTCGCGGCCGTTGAATGCCGAAACTGGAAGCATATCGCCCTTAAGAGCATCGATAGGCTCACAGACATTGCGAACAAAGGCTGGAACATCGCCCTCTGCATGATGCTCTACAACTGTAGCCTCAAGGTTTGCCCACTCTGCAGGAACCTCAACCTTGACAACAGCCTCGCAACCAGCATCCACAGCTGCATAGTTCATATTTACGATATCCTCACCCTTGTTACCGTAAGACTTGTAAATAGCCTTCTTCATCTCCTCAACAGCCTTCTCGATAGGGATGATATCTGCAATCTTGAAGAATGCAGCCTGCATGATGGTATTGGTACGTGAGCCAAGACCAAGCTCCGCAGCAATCTTTGTGGCGTTGATGATATAGAAGTTAATACCATTCTTTGCGAGGTATGCCTTCATGTGTGCTGGAAGTGTGCGGCAAGTGGTCTCCGCATCGTTCACAGAGTTAAGAAGGAACGAGCCACCACGCTTCAAGCCCTTCAACACATCATACTTATCTACGTACGATGGCACGTGGCAAGCAACGAAGTCTGGTGTAGTCACCAAGTATGGCGATGTAATTGGCTTGTCACCAAAGCGCAAGTGCGATGATGTGTAACCACCTGACTTCTTTGAGTCGTATGAGAAGTATGCCTGACAATACTTGTTTGTCGAGCCACCGATAATCTTAATAGAGTTCTTGTTAGCACCTACAGTACCATCCGAGCCAAGACCGAAGAACAACGCCTCGAATGTACCCTCCTTTGCCATAGAGATCTCCTTACCAACAGGAAGCGACAACATAGTAACATCATCGTTAATACCTACGGTAAAGTGATTCTTTGGCTGCTCTGCCTCGAGGTTAGCAAATACCGCCAACATCTGCGCTGGAGTTGTATCCTTTGATGAAAGACCATAGCGGCCACCAATAATCATAGGACGGTTCTCACACTCGTAGAATGCATCGCGGATATCGAGGAACAATGGCTCGCCATTAGCTCCTGGCTCCTTGGTGCGATCCAACACGCAAATACGCTTAACAGAGTTTGGCAACACATTGAAGAGATACTTTGCCGAGAATGGACGGTAGAGGTGTACGGTGATAACACCCACCTTCTTACCCTGTGTACGAAGGTAATCAACACACTCCTTAATGGTCTCGGTTACAGAACCCATTGCAATAATGATATTCTCTGCCTCGGCATCACCATAGTATGTGAATGGCTTATACTCACGTCCAGTGATTGTAGAGATCTTCTCCATAGCCTCTGCAACCATATCTGGCACTGCATTGTAGAACTTATTTGATGCCTCACGAGTCTGGAAGTAGATATCAGGATTCTGGGCTGTACCACGAGTCACAGGACGCTCTGGGTTTAGAGAACGCATGCGGAACTCACGCAACGCCTCACGGTCGAACATCGCAGTAAGTGAAGCCTCGTCAATAAGCTCAATCTTCTGAATCTCGTGCGATGTACGGAAGCCATCAAAGAAGTGTACAAAAGGTATGCGAGCCTTAAGAGCTACGATATGTGCTACACCGGCCAAATCCATAACCTCCTGAACAGAAGATGTTGCCAACATAGCAAAACCTGTCTGACGCACAGCCATAACGTCCTGGTGGTCACCAAAGATTGAGAGTGCCTGCGCAGCCAACGAACGTGCCGATACGTGGAATACTCCTGGAAGAAGCTCACCAGCAATCTTATACATATTTGGCACCATAAGGAGAAGACCCTGTGATGCTGTAAATGTAGATGTCAAAGCACCGCTCTGCAAGGAGCCGTGAACCGCACCTGCAGCACCAGCCTCTGACTGCATCTCTACAACCTTTACGGTATCTCCAAAGATGTTCTTCTTGCCCTGTGCTGACCACTCATCAACAAGCTCTGCCATGGTTGATGATGGGGTGATTGGGTAGATGGCTGCTACCTCCGAGAACATATAAGCAATATGCGCTGCTGCGTAGTTACCATCACACGTGATAAATCTCTTTTCTGCCATATTATTTTTCAGGTTAAATTTATTTTCTAAATCTCCTATTAACTATATTTTGCCAACCATAATACCCTCTCCTACTACCCCTATGGGGTATCTACAAGCCTCATCAGATAATCGCACCGCGCTATCCACCTAGCCCACCAATCTTCACATTTGACAAAAATCGGTGCAAAGGTACATATTTAGAGTGAAAAATCATAGAATTTTCGCTGTTATCTTTTTAACAATGTGAATTATTTACTGTTACAAAAATAACAACCCTTTTAATTTGGTCTATTTTTCCATTGTGATTAGAAACATCTTGCTATCAAGTTATATTTTATCGTCAAATTATGCTTTTTCTTATTTTTTTCATATCTTTGTGGAATGAAATTGACATTTTTAGGTACAGGAACATCACAGGGAGTACCAGTAATAGGCTGCCAATGTGAGGTATGTCGCTCCGAAGATAGGCGCGACAAACGCCTTCGCACTGCAGCGATGTTAGAGGTTGAGGGCAAGCGTATTATCATAGATGCAGGGCCCGATTTTCGATATCAGATGCTACGCGAAAATGTGACACACATCGAGGCGATTCTCCTGACACACGAACATAAGGACCACACAGGGGGTCTTGACGATGTGCGAGCATTCAACTTTGTAGACTACCCCACTATCCACACAACACACATCTACGCCAACGAGCCTACGATAGCGAGTATCCGTCATGACTTTCACTACGCCTTTGCCCAAGACAAATATCGCGGAGTGCCAGAGATTGAGCTACACACTATAGAGGAATCTACGCCCTTTGTTGTATCGGGCATCGAGATAACGCCTATTGTAGGGCGTCACTCGGAGCGCTTTCGCTCCACGGGGTTCCGTTTCGGAGAGCTAGCATACATTACAGACATGAACCATATTGACGCCACGGAGATTGAGAAGCTCAAGGGCGTCAGGGTGCTGGTTATTAACGCTCTACGCTGGGAGCCACATAGCTCACATTTCTCCGTAGAGGAGGCGTTGCAAATCATTAATCAGGTATCTCCCGAGCGAGCGTTCCTTACCCACATGTCACATAGAATATGCCTACACCGCGAAGCCTCGGCACGCCTTCCCAAGGGCGTGGAGCTTGCCTACGATGGCCTTACGATAGATATTAACGAACAATAGATTGAAAATGAAGAGATATTTAGATAAAAAGGTAGTTGTCGTAACTGGAGCCTCATCGGGTATTGGCGAGGCCATGGCTCGAGAGTATGCAAAGATGGGTGCCAAGGTGGTTATGGCTGCACGCCGCGAGGAGGAGCTTAAGCGTATCGCCGAGGAGATTCGTGCGGCGGGTGGCGAAGTGACATACTCGGCGTGCGATGTCGTTTCGGAAGAGGAGTGCAAACGTCTTATGGAGAGGGCTGTAGAGGCCTATGGCGGTATAGATGTGCTGATTTGCAATGCGGGCCTATCGATGCGTGCGTTGTTTGACGACTGCGACCTCAAGGTACTGCATCGACTTATGGATGTGAACTTCTGGGGTACGGTAAACTGCACGAAGTATGCGCTGCCTTGGCTACAGAAGTCAAGGGGTTCGTTGGTTGGCATCTCCTCTGTTGCAGGCATCCACGGTCTTCCTGGTCGCACGGGATACTCGGCATCGAAGTATGCCATGACAGGTTTCCTTGACACCATTCGCATAGAGAACCTAAAGAGGGGTGTACACGTGATGACGGCGTGTCCAGGCTTTACAGCCTCTAACGTACGCTTCTCGGCACTCACAGCAGATGGCTCACAGCAAGGCGAAACACCTCGCAACGAGTCAAAGATGATGACACCCGAGGAGGTGGCACACATCGTGGCACGTGGCATACATCGCCGTAAACGTCTATGCCTTATGGAGTGGGAGGGACGCGCAACGCACCTGCTCAAAAAGTTCGTTCCAGGCTTTGTAGATAGGATGTTCTACGCGGTGATGGCCAGAGAGCCAGACTCACCACTAAAATAGATTAGGGTGTCCTTCTGGACACCCTAATTGTTTGATTTATAATATGGAGTGTTCGCGCATCCAGCGGGCTATCTCGGCAGAGGCCACGCCACGCTCGAGGTTTCCCACATCGCAAGACATAAACGCATTGAGAGCCTTGGCATAAGCATCAGCATCGAAGCTCTCTATCCTCTCAATTAGCTCATCCTCGCTCTCGGCAAGAGGATAGGGCAACTGGCGAATATCAAAGTAGTAGCCACGGTCATACTGATCAACATCCACGGCATAGAGCATACATAGCTTACCCATAACCGAGAAGTCAAACATCGAGCTAGAGTAGTCGGTAATGAGCATATCAGCCGCAGAGAGCAACTCCTGCATATCGTGATATTTAGTGCCATCGTAAACATCATCAAACGCCACAAGCGGTGAGGTATCTACCCTACCGATAAGATTAGGGTGAAGACGTACGATGATGCTAACCTTATCACACCCAAACATCCTAGACAACGCCTTCTTAACTCTCGCCCAATCAATGCGATAAGGCTCTATGGTTGTGCTACTATGGCTACGGAATGTTGGAGCATAAAGCACTATCTTACTTCCCGAAGCGATGCCATAGTGCGCCTCGATACGTTTGCGCGATGCCGCGATGCCTGCTGTGTTGAAGAATAGGTCGTTGCGAGGGATACCACACTCCAGAATCTCACCATCGTACCAGAAGGCGCGGTGGATAAGCTCGGTGTGCATACGGCTACCCGAAATCATAAGGTCACACACCTTTGAATCCTCCTTGGCGCGTCTTACATAGCTATAGCCCAACTTATCAGCAACATCGCCCTCGATGCGCTTCAACGCCACGCCAGCATGCCACAACATGAGATACTTCTGCTCGGGGCGCTTGTGCCAGAAAATACGGAAAGGCCCTGTGCGTGCGTTAGTGACAAGAAACTCCGTAGTAGCCAGCAACTTATAATACTCCAACGTATTGAATTGCACCACCTTGATACGAGGATCTACAGCCGAGGTATTCACGCCCTTGCGAAAGACCCAATAGATCTCCATATCGGGATAGTTCGCGAGAATATACTCACTTAAGTAGCGAGGATTGCAACCATACTGCTTGAAGTTATAGGCCCAGCACATAACCCTTCCAGGCTTCACATCCAAGCGCAAACGATAGTAGTATGAGATGATATTCCCAAAAAGCTTACCTAGACAATTTAGCCAATACGCTATCTTTCCACCTAAATCAGACATCTTGCAAAATTTTATGAAATAATAGGCAAAGATATAGAATTATCTTTGTAATTGGAAAATTATTCATAAATTTGCATCATAACACCATAGATATTTCTATATTCAAACCAAATGGAGAGGCAACAGATAGACCAAGAGGCGCTACGCAGAAGATATAATCCCGATGGGTCAAAACTTCGTCACGACCAGCTAGAGCTACTAGAGATGCTTCAGTTCTTGGCAGATATATGCAAGAGACATAACATCCGCTGGTGGCTAACAGCCGGCACGCTGCTTGGTGCAGCACGTCATGGAGGCTTCATCCCCTGGGATGATGACATAGATATCGCAATGTTTAAGAGTGACTACAAGCGTCTTGAAAAGATTCTTCGTGACCTCGATGACGACAACTACGTATTTCACACCATGCGAAGTGATGTGGAGTATGTAAATACCTTTGGTAAGTTTCGCAAGCGTGACGGCGCCATAAGCACCAAGAGCCGCCGCTACAACTACTACAAATGGCGAGGCATAGGATTCGACATATTTCCTATCGAAAAGACAAACTACTTTGCAGCTCGCACCGCCTCGGTGATATACAACAACCTTCAGCACATAACCTCGTATATAAAGTGGGGATGGCTTCGCAAACCCCTGATACGTATCATAGAGGTAGTATGCCTAGGTGTTATAAACACCATTCTTCGCCTTATAGGCCTTATAAATCCTCGCGGCGAGTATCACAACCTTTTAGGTACGGGATGGCCAAGGGAGAGCTACCTTGCTGAAGATATCCTACCACTAGGCACTATAAACTTCGAGGGCGTTGAACTTTCTGCGCCAAAAAACCATGATGCCTACCTAACAAGGGTATTTGGCGATTGGCATAAGATGCCCTCTGACGATGCTATAAAACGTGCTATCCACTGCCAAGAATATCGCGATGAGATATATGGCAAGGAGCAGTAAACTCACTACTAGATGATTAACAATATCGATAACGAGGCTTTAAAAGCGAGATACTGCCCCGAGGGTTCAAAGCTCCGCAAGAATCAGAAGATGCTCCTAGAGATTCTTCTCGATTTGGCAGATATATGCAACAAGAATAACATAAAGTGGTGGTTGAGTTCTGGCACTCTTTTGGGTGCGGCACGTCACGAGGGCTTCATACCGTGGGATGATGATGTGGATATTGCCATGCTACGCAAGGATTATAAGCGTCTGGAGAAGATACTTCATGAGCTTGATAGCGACAAGTATATCTATCAAAGCATGCGTAGCGACATAGAGTACACAGGTATTTTTGGAAAGTTTCGCAAGCGCAACGACATTATCCACACAACGGGAAAGAGACATAAATATCTTAAGTATAAGGGGCATTTTATAGATATCTTCCCCATAGAGAAGACCAACTACTTCGCAGCACGTGCCTCGAAGGTGATATACGACCTTCTCCAGCACCCAACGGTATATATCAAGAGAGAGTGGTTGAGACGTTTTATGGTACGTAGCGTGGAGTTTTTATGTTTATATATCATATTTCCAATACTCCGCGTTATAGGCATGATAAACCCACGTGGGGAGTATCACTACGCATTGGGCATGGATTGGCCACGTTCGGTATTTTACAAGAGGGATATCTTTCCTCTTACGACTACGAAATTCGAGGGTCACGAATTTCCTGTGCCAAAAGATGTTGACGCCTACCTTACAAACGTATATGGCAACTGGCGCACCACACCTTCGGATGAGAGTATACTCAAGAGCATCCACTCGGAGGAGTACCGCAATGAGATTTTAGAGAATATGAAAAAGGGTAAGTAAAAGCTATGAAAAAGGTTATAACATACGGAACGTACGACCTTCTCCACGAGGGCCATACAAACCTCCTTCGCAGGGCCAAGGCTCTGGGTGACTACCTTATCGTAGGTGTTACTAATGATAGCTTTGACCGCGAACGTGGAAAGCTTAATGTGCGCAATAATGTCCTTGAGCGCGTGGAGGCTGTGAAGGCCACAGGCTTCGTAGATCAGGTGATTATCGAGGACTACATGGGCCAAAAGATAGATGACATCCTCAAATACGATGTCGATATCTTTGCTATAGGCTCCGACTGGGAGGGGAAGTTTGACTACCTTAAGGAGTACTGCGATGTTGTCTACCTTCCACGTACCGAGGGCGTATCCTCAACAATGCTCCGCGCCGAGAGTGAGACTATTGTAAATATTGGTGTTGTGGGCTGTGGTCGTATTGCACAACGATTCATCCCCGAGACTACACGTGTAGATGCTGTTCGCCTCACCGCCATATATGACATCTCGCATAGCGCAGCCGAGAGCGTTACAGAGGATAAGAGCTTAATATGCCGCAGCTTCGAGGAGCTTGTGGAGAGAGTGGATGCTGTATATATCGCTACCCCACACCTATCTCACTACAGTCAAGCGAAATATGCCTTGGAGCATAACCGTCATGTGCTATGTGAAACACCCCTTGTCCTCAAGAGGGAGCAGGCCGAGGAGCTTTATAAGCTAGCCAGCGACAATAACCTTGTGCTTCTCGAGGCAAATAAGACCGCATTCTGTCCTGCATTTAACCACCTCATAACCCTCATCAAGAGTGGCCTTATAGGAGATGTCGTAGGCAAAGATGCCTCGGAGTCGAAACTATGGGGCGAGGATAAGCTCAAACGTGAGCTAGACCCCAACGAAGCAGGAGGTTCGCTCTATGAGATGGGCTCATACCCCCTACTCCCTATCATAAAGCTTCTAGGTACCAATCATCGTAACATCAACCTATATAGCCGCCTAAATAGCAATGGCGTGGATGTATACACTAGGGGTATTATGTGCTTCGAGCGTGCCGTAGCCTCATTTCAGCTAGGTTTAGGTGTGAAGACCGAGGGTAACCTCATCATCTCTGGCACCAAAGGCTACGCCTACGTGCCATCTCCCTGGTGGAAGACCGACTACTTCGAGCTTCGCTATGAGGACCAAAACCTCAACAAGAAGTACTTCTATAAGTGGGATGAGCCAGGTTTAAGATATGAGATTCAGGAGTTTGTGTCGTGCATAATAAATCATCGTAACCACTCACCACGTCTAACACCCAAGGAGAGTATTGCCATGGCCGCTATCATGGAGCAATTTACAAATCGTGAAAACTTCGTTGAGCTATGAGACGTGCATTAGTTGTTGGAGGTGCTAACGGCATAGGCCTTGCCCTAGCCACGCTCCTTGCCGAAGATGAGGGCTTCGATCGCATATATATCATTGACCGCACAGAGGTAGCTGCAGAGTTCAGAGACCCAAAGTTCGACTTTACATACTTTGACCTCCGCGCCGAGGATTACACACTCCTGGATAGCTACACCGACATTGACACACTTATCATCACTGCCGGTTTTGGGCGCCTCGCACACTTCAAGGATATTGAGGAGCAACATATTATAGATAGCTTTGCCGTAAATAGCACCGCGCCACTACGCATTATACACCACTTCTTCCCTCGCATCAGCGCAAAGGAGAGTTTCTATTGTGGTGTGATGGGTAGCATAGCAGGCTTCCTCTCATCACCCCTCTTTGCTGTGTATGGCGCTACAAAAGCTGCCCTAAAAATCTTTATCGAGAGTGTGAACGTGGAGCTAGAGAAGAGTGGAACATCAAACCGAATCCTCAACATCTCCCCAGGCTCAATCAAGGGTACGGCATTTTACAACGGCGCTAATAACCTCGACCTTACTAGGTCTCTTGCCGCAGATATCCTCAAACACCTATGGGCTAAAGAGGATCTCTTCATACCGCAGTATGATACTATATATAGGGAGGTTCTAGAGCGCTACCATGATGACTTCCGCGCCGAGGGTAGACATAGCTACGACTATAAGATGCAGAGCGGAAGAGTAATCGAGAAATAGACTAACTTAATTATTAGGTATGCAGAAGGATATTACAATTTCGATTATAGCACCGATATATGGTGTTGAGAGATATATTGTGGAGTTTGCCGAGTCGGTACTCTCACAGTCATACCCACATATCGAGTTTATATTCGTAAATGATGGCACCAAAGATCGCTCTATAGAGCTTCTTGAGGAGCTTATAAAGAGTAAATATGAGAATCTCCGCCCACAGATTAAGATCGTCCACAAGGAGAACGGCGGCCTCCCTGCTGCTCGCCGCACAGGTATAGAGCATGCCACAGGAGATTATATATATAACGTAGACTCCGATGACTGGCTCTCGGAGGGCTCTATCGCGAAGATTGCCGAGAAGATTGCCCAGACCAACGCCGACATAGTATACTTTAACTATGTTAAGGAGTACCCATCACGCTCTAGCGTTAAGCGAGAACGATGCTACACAAACGGCGAGCGACATATATACGTACGCAACATGTATAACCACCGCTCCTTTGGCACGCTGTGTAACAAATGTATTCGCCGCCAGCTATTCGAGGAGCATGAGATATACACCCCAAAGTATGGCTACGCCGAGGATTGCTACGTAACCACACAGCTCGTTGGATACTCACAAACTATAGCATACCTAGACCTCGATGTGTACCACTATCGCAAGGGTGTCTCAACGGCCATGACAGGCCAGCAGCGCCGCAAGCGAAAGAGAGAGTATGCGCTAACCTTTATAGACCTATATTTGAAGTATAGAGATATTCCTGCAGAGAGAAACCCCGTAGCATCTATCTTTGATGATATTCTGATACAGGCAGGATGGTACTCTATATGGTATCGCCTCGACCTATTCAAGGAGTACCCATGGCTTGCAAAGGCTGTGCGCGGTGCAAAGGTTCGTGGAGGAGGCTCTGATGTCCCCATCCTAGCGCAGCTATTCACCAAGTTTGTAGCACTCTTCAAATAATAGGCTTCAAACTTTGTGATGAGGCAAGAATTACGCTTTTCGATTTATATTATGGGCGAGAGGAGCATCTCTCGCTCATTTTTTGTAGATGGCTATGTAAGACTCTCTATTTGGAAGTTGTTGCTACATGGATATCTTGCTCTGCTTGCTTAAAGACATGTCCTCTTGCTTGGCAGTAGTCGCAAGACTACCCTCATGCAACAGACCACCATATACAAAAAAAACGACCCTCGGGATGAGAGTCGCTTTAGTTGGGCTACCTGGATTCGAACCAAGAATGACAGGACCAGAATCTGTAGTGTTACCATTACACCATAGCCCAATAATTTTTTTTGACGATGCAAAAGTAGAACATATTTTTTTAATTACAAAGAAAATTGCAATTTTTTTTCATATCTTTGTTAAAATTTATTTGCAAAATATTAAATGAATAGATAAAACTTATTGATTATGAGCAACATCAAGTCTCGCCTTATTATTATGAACTTCCTGCAATTTGCGGTGTGGGGAGCCTATCTTACATGTGTAGGACAGTTTTTGGGTCGTGTTGGCCTAGGAAACTACATCTCGTGGTTCTATGTTGCACAGGGCGTGGTATCTATTTTTATGCCAGCAATTATGGGTATTATTGCCGATAAGTATGTTCAGCCACAGCGCCTATTAGGTCTTTCGCACCTTCTTGCTGGAGGTTTCATGCTTGTTGCCGCCTACTTTGGTATCCAGGCTACGGAGCTTGCTGCGTTAAATGCTGGTAATCCCGACTATATAGCCAACATTTGGCCGATATTTATCCCATACGTCATCAGCGTTGCCTTCTACATGCCTACTATCGCGCTCTCAAATACTGTGGCATTTGGCACCTTGTCACGCGCGGGCTTGGACTTTGTCAAGGCATTTCCCCCTATCCGCACCCTTGGCACTATAGGTTTCATTGCCTCGATGTGGTTGGTTAATAGCCTCTCATTTGGCCTTGCGGAGAATGCACAGTTTACCTATATGCAGCTTATCATCTGCGGTATTCTTGGTGTTATCCTTGGCGTATACTCATTCTCATTGCCAGAGTGTCCTCTTGCCGAGAGCGACACAAAGAAGAGCCTTGCCGAGCGTCTCGGCCTCGATGCTTTTGTTCTCTTTAGGTCGAAGACTATGGCTATGTTCTTCATCTTCTCGATGCTGCTGGGTGTGTCGCTGCAGATTACCAATGGCTATGCCACATCATATATAAATAGCTTCCGCAGTATCTCGGAGGATTGGTTTGCGTCAAACCCTACGATGCTTGTCTCTATATCGCAGATTTCAGAGGCTCTTTGTATCCTTATGACCGCCTTCTTCCTGCGCCGCTTTGGTATTAAGAATGTTATGCTTATAGCGATGTTTGCTTGGGTGTTGCGCTTTGGTCTCTTCGGTGTAGGCACTACGACTACCACCATTGGCATCGTAGCTCTCATAGCATCATGCTTGGTGTATGGCGTGGCCTTCGATTTCTTCAACGTCTCGGGAGCTATGTTTGTACAGCAGGAGGCGCCATCGAGCATGCAGGGCAGCGCACAGGGTCTCTTTATGCTCATGACAAATGGTATTGGTGCCTCTGTAGGAACATATATCGCAGGCAAGGTTGTAGACCACTTCTGCACATGGGAGGGTGGCTACCTTGTTTCTCGTCCCGAATTCGCGGGCAACGGATGGGCAAGCACATGGTTTATCTTTGCGGGTTATGCCTTGGTTGTAGCCCTAGCCTTTATGGTTCTTTTCCGCTACAAGCACGACCCAAATAAGATAACCGACATAAAACATTAATAGCCATGTCGCAACAACCACTTGCCGAGCGTCTGCGCCCACAGGGCCTCGATGATTACATTGGGCAGAAGCACCTTGTAGGTGAGAATGGCGTGTTCCGCAAGTTCATCGCCTCGGGAAGCGTACCCTCATTTATATTGTGGGGGCCTCCAGGCGTGGGTAAGACCACGTTGGCCAAGATTGTGGCATCGGCCTTAAACCGCCCATTCTATACCCTCTCGGCAGTGACATCGGGTGTCAAGGATGTGAGGGAGGTTATTGAGAAGGCAAAGAACCAACACCTCTTCAATTCGCGCTCCGCATTCTTGTTTATCGATGAGATACATCGTTTCAACAAGTCGCAACAAGACTCTCTGCTTGCGGCTGTGGAGCAGGGCATCATAACGCTCATAGGTGCTACTACCGAAAATCCATCATTTGAGGTTATCTCACCACTCTTGAGCCGCTGTCAGGTCTACGTACTTAAGCCTATGACAGACGAGGAGCTAAAGGCGCTCCTCGACCGCGCACTAACGACCGATGAGGAGCTACGCAAGCGTAATATAACGGTGGCGGAGAGCGAGGCGCTATTTCGCTTCTCGGGTGGTGATGCACGCAAACTGCTCAACATTCTGGATATCATTGTTGGCGCCACAGACGGCGACATAGTGATTACAGATGAGCATGTTACGGAGTGTCTGCAACAAAATATAGCTCTCTACGACAAGTCGGGAGAGCAACACTATGACGTCATATCAGCATTCATAAAGTCGGTACGTGGCAGTGACCCTAATGCCGCCATATACTACCTTGCCCGCATGCTGGCCGGAGGTGAGGAGCCACGATTTATAGCACGCCGTCTGGTGATATTGGCATCGGAGGATGTGGGTCTTGCAAATCCCAATGCACTACTCTTGGCCAACGCCTGCTTCGATACGGTGCATAAGATTGGCATGCCCGAGGCACGCATCACCCTTGCCGAGACAACGATATACCTCGCTACAAGCCCCAAGAGCAACTCCGCATATATGGCTATAAACAAGGCTCTTGCAATGGTTGAGAGGGATACTACAAACCGCCCTGTGCCACTACATCTGCGTAATGCTCCAACAAAGCTTATGGGCGACATGGGCTATGGCAAAGAGTATAAGTATGCCCACGACTACACGGGAAACTTCGTATTTCAGGAGTTCCTCCCCGACTCTCTCTCTGGCACACGCTTCTACACTCCCAATACCAGCAATGCGCAGGAGGCAAAAATCGCCGAGCGCATGCAGGCATTGTGGGGCGACAAATACGATAAGTAGTGACAGTGACATAGGCAGAATATGACAAAATGTCATAATAATCATTTTGGCATAGAGATTGTCACAACACCACACCAAACAGAATTAGTTACTCGGAACGCTGTTCACGAACAACAAACTAACTCATTTGAAAATTCAAAATAGATTAACTTAAAAATAGAGAACTTATGGCAGTAAGACCACTTTCAGACCGTGTATTGGTGAAGCCAAATCCGGCAGAGGAGAAGACCGCAGGCGGTCTATTCATCCCTGATACAGCAAAGGAGAAGCCCCTCATGGGTAAGGTTATCGCAGCAGGCCCTGGCACCACCGAGGTAGCCATGGAGGTAAAGGTAGGCGATACAGTGATGTATGGCAAGTATGCCGGCACCGAGATTAACTACGAGGGCGAGAGCTATCTAGTTATGAAGCAGGCAGATATCATCGCAGTAATAGAGTAATAACTTTTAAACAACTAATCAAAGATGGCTAAAGAGATTAAATATAATGTTGAGGCACGCGAACTTCTCAAGGAGGGTGTAGATGCGCTATGTAATGCCGTTAAGGTAACACTTGGTCCAAAGGGTCGTAACGTAATTATCGACAAGAAGTTTGGTGCGCCACACGTTACAAAAGATGGCGTTACAGTAGCTAAAGAGGTAGAGCTAGAGGATACATTTGCAAACATGGGTGCGCAGATGGTACGCGAGGTAGCATCAAAGACAAATGACGATGCTGGTGATGGTACTACTACCGCAACAGTTTTGGCACAGTCACTCATCTCTGTTGGTATCAAGAATGTTACTGCAGGTGCAAACCCAATGGATTTGAAGCGCGGTATTGACGCAGCTGTTGCCAAGGTTGTTGAGTCTCTTAAGGCTCAAAGCCAGGTTGTTGGCTCTGACATTGACAAGATTGAGCAGGTAGCAACAATCTCTGCAAATAACGACAGCAAGATTGGTAAGCTTATCGCCGAGGCTATGGCCAAGGTTAATAACGAGGGTGTTATCACCGTTGAGGAGGCAAAGGGTACCGAGACTCACGTAGACGTTGTTGAGGGTATGCAGTTCGACCGTGGCTACATCTCGGCATACTTCATCACCGACACAGAGAAGATGGAGGCGCAGCTCGACAAGCCATTTATCCTTATCACCGACAAGAAGATCTCAACAATGAAGGAGATTATGGGCATCTTGGAGCCTGTAGCACAGAGTGGTCGTTCACTTCTCATCATTGCCGAGGATGTAGATGGCGAGGCATTGTCAGCACTGGTAGTTAATAAGTTGCGTGGCACATTG
>JAEIGA010009468.1_pt1 | contig 14743 bp, 22 predicted proteins | sample 9270691 | NCBI WGS metagenome assembly JAEIGA01 (sample SAMN17057246, study PRJNA624740) | gut metagenome | biome: biome; isolation source: fecal sample | host: Bos grunniens | place: China: Xizang | collected 2019
CTGCTACGGCGAGGAATACACAGAGCACGACTACCTCTGCTACGAGAAGACCGACGAATACTACAAGAACATGGTGGCCGAGGCGTAAGCCCCGCCACCTCTCCACAATAAGTTAAACCCCTAAAAGCATAAGGAACTATGAAGTACGAAATCAGACCATTTGTGATGCTTAACGACATCGAAGGCATCTACGAGTTCGCCGACGAGAACCCCAGCCCTGTGCCGTTCTCAGTTGACACCATCCGTATCGGTTACCCCATCGTGGACTACGGCAAAGAGAGTTATCACGATTTCCCGACATCTGACGGCAAGCCCATCGAGGACACCCACTTGCTGCTGCTCGAAATCAATGCCATCATCAATAAAGAGTGTGACAAGGGCAACAACTATGCGCCTCATGAAAAGTCGGACTACTGCATCGAGGTGATTGAGATTGAAGACAACATCGCAAACGTATCTATTGGATCATGAACAAGGAACAAGCAGCACAGCGCATGGGGCAGCGTATCACTGCCCTGCGCAAACTGGAGGGCATCAGCCAACAGGAATTGGCCGATCGTGCAGGACTGACACGTCAGCACATCGGGCGCATTGAGAAGGGCGAACTCGTTAGCGTGGCCTATGTCACCATCCAGCAGATAGCCGAAGCCATCGGCATGACGGTTGACATCATCGACCCATGCTTGCAAGACCTCGCACCGCTGAAACGGCTGACACCGTAAGACATCACGAAAGTATTAACCCAACGAAGGGAGCAACTGAGCGCATCGGTTGCTCCCTTTGTTTTATCAAGAAGTCCGAAGGGCTCGAGAGCGATAGCGAGAACGAAGTGGCAATTTGAGAATTATAGAATTATGGCAAAAGTAGAAGCACCATTTGTAATACCGCCTCACAAGTATCAAGAACTTGCACAACCCGACATGTGCTACTACATCGTAGTGGCAAAGGAGGATGAAGCAAAGGTAAAGGAGGCGATGAAGCATTACCCAGAGATTGAAGTCGCTGGTTATGCTGAATGGTTTATGAACATTGCGGCTGTGCCTGGCGAAGTTAAGTTTGTCGGCGCAAAGAAGACACCGCCCATCCGATGGGAGGCGCGACGCGACAGCGCAATATCAGCGTATTTAAACAGACCAATATATTAAAAGGAACTATGAAGGTACCTAAGATTAAGGAAGACGAGAGCCTCGCCATGTGGCGTGAGCGTCTGGCACGGGAGCTCAACCTGGACTACAAGATGCAAGAACTGATTCGTGAGGTGAGCGTGACATCCTACATACACGGAACGAACGTGACTCTTGATATATTAAAGAAGGAGGGCAGATTATGACAAGCAACGGAATGGTGCAGATGGTTGGCTACGACTACATGGTGGACGTAGCCAACCGTGCTGTTTATAGGAACGACGGGCGACCGATTAAGATGGTGACGAACTACTGTGGAAGCCATTACCAGTTGACCCGTCAGGACGGCAAGCGGAAGTGCATCGGTGCCAACCGCGTGATTTACGCTGCTATGATTGGCGTGAGTCCCGACACAATACCCAGCGACATCTATGTGCTGCGTGAAGGTGATAATTTCCGGCTGGTGTATCACTCAGAGTTCAACGCGGTGAACCATGCCAAGGCTCGCGCCAATTATATCAAGAGATGGCGCAACATCATGAAGCAACGGATGAACGAGGCGCAGATGCTGATAGATTATTACGACACTGGTAATGCTTCGCCGTTGGTGAAGTATATCATGGAGAAACACGACTGGTTAGTGGATTACATTCACAGTAAATATCATTACAGTCGTCAGATTGCCAAAGACGTGGCGAGTGAGGTCATCGAGGACTTATGTCAACGGGCTGTTGCTCGCAACCTGTATATTAGTTCAATATCGACCAACATGCGAGGTTGTGCCCGTAACGTGATAAAGAAACGCCGACAGACTGTTGTGTATGAAGAATAGTAAACTACAAACAATAAATTGAACGAATAATATGATAGTAGATTCAATGACCCACGAAGAGGTCTATCAGGAACTTGAACGGGAGCGCGAGGCGGTGACGCGATGGTGGAGACATCAGTTGGACGACCAGCGACGGCGGGCACTGAAGTGTCAGCAGTTTCCGTATCACATCTGGCGCGAATACACCTCGACGAAAAAGAACCGCTACGTGTTCTTCAGTCGTGTATTCGACAAGCGCATGAAGACCATATTGACGGGTGTTGCCGTCATCCGTCACACCAGCGACGGCATGTCGGTATATACCACATGGCTTGGCGATCAGAAGCTCATCGCGCCGATGGTGCTGACACCCCACATGTGGAAGCGTTATGCCGAGCGTGCCAAGGTAGATAAGCACGGCATCGACCTGTTGAAGCATTACTTTATAAACAACCCGCACGGCAAGGACAGCGACAACCAGCGCGTGGTGGGCCGTTCGGTTAGATGGAACGGAGATGACCATGTGTCATGCTGCGTGCCTGACGGTGTGCTGCTGGGTCAGCAGTCAGGACGGATATACATTGTGCGGACGTTCATCACCTACGACATGTGCACAGGTTTGCAGCAGCAGGAGTTCGAGACCCAGCGAACAAAGATATTGACCGACCGCGAGATGTATGAGCGGGCGAAGATGTTTTACTCAAAGTAAACCTATAAAACAAATTTGCAAAGATATAAAACAATAATATTATGACAGATTACACTAATCCCAACGACCCCTGGATGCAGACAGGTTACGACCCGTTCAAAGGAATGAGCGAAGACGAAAGAATGAAGGCTGGATGTCTGCAAGCTGTTGGCTTTATCCTGATGATAGTATTAGGACTGGCATTGTGCACACTGCTTGGTTCGTGCACCACGACGAAGTATGTCCAGGTGCCCGTGGTGCATAACGACACGACCATCGTGACGAAGCATCAAAGGGACTCCATTTGGCTCCACGATTCGACCTACATCAAGGAGAAGGGCGACACCGTGCGCATAGAGAAGTGGCACACGAAGTACATTGAGAAGCAGGTGCATGATACCACCTACATCGCGAAGGTGGACACCATCCGCGAGGTGTTTACGAACGAGGTGGAGAAACCGTTGACTTGGTGGCAACAAACCAAGATGCACATCGGGGCCATTGCGCTCTACCTGTTGGCACTGTTGGCCGTCATCTGGGTGGCAAAGCGACACTTGGGCAAGATGTAGTAAACCCTGATCGCAATGTTGAACGATAAGTGACAAGTGATAATTTAAAACGAAATGGATATGAAAAAGTATTTTAGTTTTTTGATGATCTGCCTTTATATATTGGGCGTTATTGGTGGTTTGGGTTGGACACTGTATTCAGGTGGATATGTAATTGCCGTCGGTGTGGTGGCTGTGGCTTATATGGCATGGCCCAAGTTGGTGGAGTATTTTCGTAACTTAACAGACTAACGGGCGATGGAGATCACACTGGAAGCAATTATCAGTCTTTTAGGACTGTTTGTTGGAGGAGGCGGCGGTGCCTTCTTCACTTGGCGGTACTTACGGCGCAAGGCGAAAGCCGAAGCCGTGACCGCTGAGATTGACGCAACAAAGGACATGCAGGACATGTACCAGCAAATGTTGGAAGATGCCAAGAAAGACCGCGAAGACCGACGAGAACAGGTGGAGGAATTGCGGGCTGACCGCGACCACTACAAGCAGGAGCGAAACGAACTGCGCGACAAGATGGAACAGCTGACACGCTCGTTCATGGACTGGCGCATCGAGGCGGACAATGACCGCTCGAAGATGAAGATGGACATTGCCAAGCTGGGTCGTAAGGTGGAGACGATGGTCCCTTTTATGTGTGGCAACCTGGCTTGCAAAGACCGTCAGCGCGTAGTACTTGCGGACGACGGAACGGTTAAGACAAAGCGTCCAGTGGTGAAAAAACAAGCAGACATCGAACCAGTAGACAGCGAAGCCCTATGAGCACACCCATCAGCCAACACTTCACGCTGGAGGAAATGACCGCCAGCGCAACCGCCAAGGCGAAAGGCATCTATAACTCGCCAGGCATTACACAGTTGATTAACATGACCTATCTGTGCATCTATGTACTGGAACCCCTGCGCGTGGCAATGGGCTATCCCATCAAGATAGGTTCAGGATTCCGGTGTAAGGCATTGAATAAGGCAGTGGGTGGCGTATCGAATAGTCAGCACATGACGGGACAAGCAGCCGACCTTTGCATCGATGGCGACATTCAGAAGGGAAAGCGGTGGTTTGAATGGATCAAGACTCATTGCGAGTTCGACCAGCTTATCTGGGAGCACAACCCAAAGACAGGAAGCTATTGGGTGCATGTCAGCTATAACGCATTCGGGAAGAACCGCAAGCAGGTGATTGACAATCTGGAGAAGAAATAACAGGTGATAATATAATAATGTTTGTTAGTTAGATGATGAATTATGGTTTTTCATTGATCTTTGGGTAATATTTCGTCGCGATGACGGAATATTACTGCGTATCAATCGGTATTATTTACTTATGTTTTAAAGTTAGATTTTGTTTATGTAACTACACAGGGAGACGGCGGTCTCCCTTTTTTTTTATATACCAAGGAAAACACACAAACGGCATGTGTTTACCATTTTCCTGATGTTAGGAAAATGATAGGTAAACCCCCGACGCTTTTATCGCGGATTTACAAAGAAACGATAAAAGCAATAAATCATGAAATGGTTAACGATACCAGACATTAAGAAGCAACTTCGCATAGACTTCGATGACGAAGATGACGAACTGGAGTTGTATGGCAGTAGCGCAGAAGACACGGTGCTGAACTATCTGAACCGCACCTATCAGGACTTGCTGGAGAACTTCGGCGAGGTGCCTGCACCCATCCGTCAAGCCACACTCATGTTGGTGGATAACTCCTATCAGCATCGCAGCCCGGCAGAGCCTACGCAGATGTATTATGTGTTATATGGCTTCGACTCGCTTATCAAGCCCTACATGCGCTTGATAAGCAGCGATACATACACACAGCGCGTCAATACTTACACCGTCGGCTCGCAAATCAAGATACTGATTGAGGCATCGTTGCCTGACGATCTGCGGCTGTTCGATGTGGACTTTGATGTGGTGGTGTATAACGACGACGCGAAGGACAAAAAGAAAGACTACGCCAAGAAGGATTGTATCTTGACGGATGAGATGGACTATGTGGTACTGATAGACAGCGACGAGCTGGGCGTGGGCACTGATATGGTGAAGCTGACGGTGTATATTCCTGACGCAGATTTCCCCGACGGCAAACGTAAGGAGGTCATCAGAATTAACCCGAACGTAAAAGTAACTGGATAAGATGAAAGCAACAGCAAGAGTGATAACGGGTAGCGTGAGGGCTCGCGCCATCGGCATCAGCCAAGGTGTCAGCATAGCGGCTTGCGGATTGCCGGCGGGTATTGATGCAACAGCAAACCCAACAGAGCGCAAGAACCTATATAAGACTATTCGCGTGAGTCCTGAAACACCGCAGATGTTGGTGTGGCTCACACCTGGCAATACGGTGGACTACACCATCATTACAAATCTTGATTGGCAAATCATTTAAAAAGAAATATATATGGCTTATGCAAATTGGCTCAATCCGAGCAAGACATCAGGCAGTGGCAACGACACCGTGAGCGTGGGTGCACTGACCGACAATACGGGACGAAACGCCCGCAGTACCAATATGACGTTCAAGGCTGCAAACGTGGCCGACGTGGTGCGTCAGGTGATTCAGGCCGGAAAGCCTGAGTTTGTGAATATTCAGAGTGCAGCGGCCGTCAGCAAAGACGGTGTGTCGGTGCTCACCATTGAGGGCACTACTAACTCGTCGAAGCTGACATTCTCGCTGGCCAGTGGTGCGACATTGGTGCTCACTCTACCCTCTACATACAATGCGAATAGCATCGAGACAAACAACGGCGCAAACATCACGGGCGACCCAGGAGCCAGTGCCGAGTTCCCGTTCTCTATCCAGTTTGTAAATATTCCTAAGAATGCGCATGTGACGGAAAAGACCGCACAACTCATCGTGACAGACGCAGCGGGCCACACCGCTACTTGTACCATCACCCAGGCTGCTGGCGATGCTACGCTGGAGGTTAGCCCTGCAACCGTCAACCTTGACTGGAACGCAGCTACTGAAGGCACGAGTGCATCGTTCAGCGTAACAAGTAACACTAACTGGAGCATCGAATAGTATGGCAACACTCACCATCCCTTGGGCTGACGGCAACGGCAACATCATCCTGACCTATACCGGGCAGGGTGATGGCACCGTAACCGTACAGTCGGACACCGACAATCTGGGATCCGACCGCGAACAGACGATTACACTCAGAACGGCGGACGGTACCAAGGAGGTGCAAGTAACTATCCAACAATCCACGGGAATGCTGACATTGCGAGACGTAAACTTACTTGTACTGCGTGACTCTGACGATAAGGTGCTGCGAGCCTATCCGAGCGAAGACAGAATACCGGCTTCAGAGTAAACCTATAATGAATAGTTGACCGATATTAAAAGATTTAAGATATGATGAACGTAAAGAATATCATCCCACAGGGCGAGGATGCGAAGTATAACATTCGCATTGAGCGCGAAGGGTTCACGATGCAGGACGACGATTTCCGTCTGACTCTTGTATGGGGAATGAAGGGCGAGCATCTCATCATCCAGAAATCACAAATGATGGAGGACGAGGCAGGTAACTGGCTCTTCATTTTCCCGACTAAAGAGATGACTGGTATAGTGACGGCCGTCTGTGAATACGATGTGCCAGATAGCGATTATGCCGACGGATTCAGGACTGAGAAGGAAGAGCAGCCGCTATGCTTTGTGAATGCAAACATGCGATTGCCACAGATCATGAAAGATGAAGGCATCTACAATGGTAGATACGTCAGCTATGAGCGTCGCCTGCGTAGCGACGTGCGTAGTTTGTATGTAGTACTTCGTGATGTGACGGGTGCTATATTGCGCGATATGAATGGACTCGTGCAGCGAGCTTTGAAAAAGAATTAACTCACATTAAAAACAGAAAAGATATGGAAACTCAGTATGGAGATTTAACACTCACCACCGCCCAGATACAGGAGCGGTTGAATTTGGTTCCTGAACACAGCCAGGCCATTGCCGCTTTACAACAGGCTATCACTGCGTTCGTAACCTCTGAACAAGTGCAGACGCTTATCGGCACCGCACTTGCCGACTACTCGACGACATCGGATATGAACACGGCGATTAACAACGCCATTGCTTCAGCTCTCACGTCGTACTATACTAAGACGGCTATCGACACCCTGCTTGGAAACAAGGTTGACAAGGTGAGCGGCAAGCAGCTTTCGACCAACGACTTCACCACCGCGCTGAAGAATAAGTTGGACGGCCTGCCCGACGCATCAGGGCTTGCCACACAGATTAGTTCCGCTATCAACACTGCCTTACAGCCCTATTCAACGACATCGCAGATGAACACCGCCATCAGCAATGCCATTACATCAGCTCTGGCATCGTACTACACCAAAGCACAGATGGACACCATCATCACGGGAATCACCAACAATATTCTGTTCCTGAACCGTGCGCTTGGCAAGTACGACACCGTTGCTGAGCGTACATTGGTACAAGCCATTGCGGGCAAATATGTCAATGTGAATGGTCAAGAGGTGAGCGCGAGCGGTTACGGAATCAGTGAACCGATGGCTATAAACGCCGGCGACATTCTTTTGGTGCCAAGTGCACAGGCTGTGCCTGCCGACGTTTCGGTTGTTGCACGTAAGATAACACGTACTTATGACAAGGTAATTACATACACTTACACTACCGACGAAGGGACCGGCCGCTATCTGACTGCTACTGCCGACTATGATCCAACGCTGGTATATTCTGCTATATATGACGGCGAGGGTGTATTCTTGTATTGGATTTACAACGGTGTACATTATGAACAACTGCCCACAACGCACGAGGTCACAGAGTCGATGTATGAACCCCTTGTGAAGCAAGCCGTCAGTGCCATGCCTTCAACCGGGTATTATGTATATCTCTGCCCCGCCGGTATGACTGTCGTCATTTCAGGATTGACAGCAACCGTTGATGGTGGTAAGGCTTTGGTAATGGGTCTTGGTATCTTCAAGAACATCGCTACTAACTTCATCGGTGCGCCAGGTCAGGCTGTCATTGCACAGGCATTCGCTCAACTGCTTGGTGAGACAGAAGGTCTGAAAGCCCAGCTTAAAAACCTTGGCGAGACTCGTGCTGTCTGCATCAACTCGGAAGACGTGCCGAAGGTACAGAACTATCCGATGATTGTCTACGGTGACGGTGCACCGTCTGCTCCTAACGTGCCAGCATTTATCGGACAGAAATATCTCGATACGACCAATAAGAAGGAGTATACCGCATTCAGTGTGACGAACTCCGTGAGCGATTGGGTTTTGATGAACTAAAAATAAAGAAAGGATAAAGATATGGCAATCAAAAGTTATGCAAACAAAGCTGCCTACGATGCAGCCGTGAAGCCTACCATCGAGAGTCAGGTTTCCCTCATAGAGACGACCCGAGAGATTATCGTGGACGGTGTGAATGTGATTACCACCAGCCCCGTCGTGGGTGACTTGGTGTTCCTGAATGAGTCGAATGAGATTACCTATGTGAAGGGCGGTTCGTGGATTCAGAAGGCCATCATCCCCAGTGCATGGGTGCACGTAGGTTACGTCTATCTGCGTAAAGGTCGTCAGGTGGGTGTGATTGATAAGAACACCGCCGACCTGAAGTATCTCGACGTGTGTCAGTACGCCATCACAGCCATCAGCAGCACCACGCTGGCTATCAAGCTGCGCATGAGCCCCGACTATGCCGTTGACACCACCGTGGATGTGACACTGACATCGACAGCTATCGACGCAACGAGTGCTGCCGAGATTTCCGCTGCTGTTGCAGCAAAGGCTGTTGAAGTAGGCGACACAAAAGATTGGTGGGCATACATGGCTGATGCCGATGGTAATAAGGTAGATGATGGCGGCACGCAGATTATCATCCAGTGTGACACTTGTGTAGATCGTCGTTTCTACAACGTCAGCGCAACAGGTTGTACCATCGCTCATATCACGTGGGGTGACATGCCTGGGAACTCTACCTACTGGCGTGGCGAGCGCGGATTCTACACGAACAATTGGGGTGTGATGAATATCGCAAAAACTAAGGCATGGGCTACTGACAACGGTCGCGTGCCCACAGCCAACGAACCCGTAGGCCCACAGACCGGCAACGATGCGCCCGTGAAGCCCTCGGAGTTTGAGAGTTCGCAGTATTGCGCCGATCTTCGCGCTACCTACAAGACCTACGAGGAATATCTGGAGAAGTGCTACGCTGTGGTATGCCCGCAGAAGTATGGTTGCTTTGCGCTGCCTGATGGCGCGGAAATGGGAAGACTGTATGCCAACAAGATGGCCCCGACGAAAGACGGCGGTATGAAAGCAAAGTTCCCAGCTTTGCATTATGGTTATAACCGTTCGTATGGCGTTGATGGTCTGAACGCAGGCGACCTTCATACCCCTAGTGTGCTCGAAGGCACAGAACTGATGAAAGACGCTTGCCTCGCAGCATTGGCACCGTCAGTAACCAAGATGGGTACGACCGCAATTAATAACAGCACGCACCGTTGGTGGGCAGAGAGGTACAACGTCAATAACGCTTGGATCTTCGGCGGCTACAACGGCAACCTCAGCACCGGCTACGTCTATGGCGCGGTTCGTTGTCAGGCGGTCGCGCTTTTAGAAATTGATTAATAATAAATGCTCCCGTGCCGTCGCGGTAGCGCGGCACGGGGCTTACTCTCATGGCGAAGATATACTCCAGCTACGACGAATACCTGCAAGACGCTTACGAGCAGCAGTCAGACAGGTACGCAATCGAAATAAAAAGAAACAATGAACGAACACAAGAAACCACGCGGACATAAGGCGCATAATGATAAGGACTCGATTCTGGCAGATACCAAGAATCTTCTTTATATTTTATATCCCGCCATTCAGCGCATGTCAAAGATAGAACGTATCGAAGGTGCGCCGGTAGAGATGAAACGAGCGACTCAGAATATCATCCGCCACTTCGCTATCGCAAAAGAATGTCAGGAAGTACGCCAAGAACACATCCGCGAGATGTTGGGCGAGTTCGGTATATTATTAGCGAATTTCGAGTTGTGTATTGCACAAGGATTGCTGACAGATAAAGACAAGCTACGCATCGCCGTACAGTTGGAGAGAATCGAGGAAGGTGTTAGGAAGTGGCGTAATGCGGTGCGGTCGCTTAAACGTCAGGAGCAGTCGCAGGTCGGTCAGCAATGACAAGAGGTGGCTGTCAGACATGAATAAGGTAAAAGGGAGTCCGGCTATCATGTATAGCAGCGTCAGATGTGACTCCGACCCGCACGAACCGTTGGTGGGCAGAGAGGTACAACGTCAATAACGCTTGGATCTTCAACGGCAACAACGGCAACCTCAACAACAACAACGTCAATAACGCGAATCGTTGTCAGGCGGTCGCGATTTTACCGATATTTAAAGTTTTACGCTTTTATCATGACCGAGATTTCGTTCTTTGTTTTGTTGCTTAGCGTGATGTTTTCCACACGAAAGAACAAGCGTTACGGGCGTGACTCGATGGCTTTTGAAATCAACTGGCCACCACTGCTTGTTCGCTTGATGCGCGAGCTCATGCAGAGGACATTCCGCATTCTCCATAACTACACCTTCCTTACTTCAATTCCCAAATGGCGCGAGATTTTCGCCACCGAGTTTGTCGGACGTATCGTTGACCATATTCTTTGTGACATCCTAAATCCGTGGATAGATCGCGTGCTGCACCCGCGAACCTTCAACAACCGCGAAGGCATGGGTTCACAAGCAGCTATCAACCAGGTGATAGAAGACATCTGTGAGGTTAGCAATGGCTACACAGAAACAACATGGATTATCAAGTGGGATTTACAAGGTTTCTTCCCCAACGCCGACTGCGACTATATGGAGTCGTGTTTCGTGAAAGTAATAGGCCGCTTCCACGATGAGATAGCAGATAAATATGGAGTCTTTATGCCGTCGTTCTTGAAATGGCTGGCCATGATAGCCATCCACTGCTGTCCTGCAAAGCACTATGAGAGGCGCACACCCAAGTATCTTTGGGATAAACATATCAAACCCGAAAAGTCCATCCTGAACAAGCCCGACGGGATAGGTGTTCCGATTGGCCGTATGTCATCGCAAACGGGAATGGGGTTATATATTAATGACGAAGTGAGATGGTTGAATGATGATTGCGGCATTCGCACCACAGTATTCATGGATGATGGTGTCATGGTAGTGCCAGATAGACTGAAATCTTATGCATTATCGCTACTACCAGAACTACGTCGCAGACTCGCCAGGAAAGGCGTAAAGATGAACGACCACAAATTCTATTGTCAGCAACACTGGAAAGGTCTTGAATTTCTTGGTTCACACATTCATCCGTGGAGCGTGATATTGAATGACGCAACCTGGGCGCGATGTTTGGCAAGGGTAAGAGAATACAACCAATTAGAAACGGTCGAGAAATACAGAGAACTCGACCGTTTTATTTCGACCGTCAACAGTTACACAGGACTACTGAAGAACCGCACCAGCTACAAGCGTATTATGGTGCTAAAAGAAACCATTGCCGATGACTGGTGGCAGTGGTTGGAATGGGACCAACGGCGGCTCTGCGTTATTAGTAAACCTCAGCACAGTTTTCGCGCAAGGTTAAATAATAAGTATCACTTAAAATTAAAACGAATATGAAAAAGTATGAGATTGATGCGCTCATCAATGAGCAGCAAACTATCATCCTCGACCGTGAGGGTAAACTGACCAGTACCGACTACATTGCGGCAAAGATTGCCGAGGGTAAGGCTACACAAGAAGAGTATGCCGAAAAGATTGCCCAGCGTCAGCAGTGGCGCGACGACATCAATGCGGCCAAGGCTGAGATAGAACGATTAGAGTCTATCGAACCCGAAGAAGACCCCAAGCCTTCATTCGAGGATGGAGTATAACACCCACATTTATCTAAAGAATTATAAAATCGGCTGATTGTTGCTAAAAAGTTCTAACATTCAGCCGATTTGTCTTGCAAATTTCGTAATTTTGGGGACGAAAGGGGTGCAAGTTCTTAATGCAAGGAAAACACAAGAGACTTAATATCCCTACCGCACCTCAACTCTTAACACGAATGTGAAATCAGTATCTGTGAGTCCGGTATCAATCTTCACCAGCTCCACTTCATCAACTCCGCGAATAGTCAGCTCATTAATGACTGCTTCGGCATCGGGCGACACCAGAAACCGCTCTTCAGGCATAATCAATTCAACGAGTTTCGGCTTGTGTCGCCATAATTCACGCTTAATGATAAACCTTAGTTTTTCAAAACCTACCATTCCCCTTCATAAGTAGCAATCCAATCCGTATTCAACGAAGTAGATACCGTACCTCCTGACGAGAACAAAGGCCCAGAATATTCCGTGACTCGATTACGTTTCAAAGGCACGTCTGTCATTTCTCCCTGGCCAATGATGTTGTTATCGCCGTCTTTACTGTTGACGCTGACATCAGTAGTCCAGTCTGTTGATGGCGACAGGCTGAAATAAGAGATAGAGACATCCGTATTGCCGATATAACTGCCAGGCACCGACGTTGATGCGGTTAGCGACGCAGTGGCGGTGGTCGGTTCTCCCGTCTTATAATTCAAAGTATAATACCAAGATGATGGTGTGAAGTTGATGGTGGAAGCGTTCGCGCTGACTGCATCCGTAAATTTCAGCGTCAGTTTGGTCACGATACGATCCAACGTGACGGCACGATTGCCGTTGCTGGTGCTCACCACCTCGACGACATAATCCTTCCAGAATGTGTCGCGAACGGTGGTCCATGTAATGGTGCCATTGGTTGTGCTGAGCGTAGGACTTACGCCACGAGAAGCGACGAAATAGATATGGTGCGAACCGTAAGCAAGCGTCATTGATGGTCGCCCGAAATCCTCAGCGGTATTGTCCGACTGATGAATCTGTTGCACCAACACGTCACCCATGTAATCCAGCACCCACAGATCGGTCATGTCCTTCCCGTCTGCTTGCAGGTAACCACGAGTCACTGGCTTCCACTCATCAGCGAAATCACCCTTAACCGTAAACGTAAACCTTTTGCCGTCCGTGGTAGATACGGACGGATTCTTTTCTACTTCGTCGTCATTAACCAACGACTTTTCACACGATGTCAGCAGCATTGCTGCCAACATGAAAAATACAAATTTCCTCATTGTTTTTTTTGTTATTATTTAGATGAATAAAAAATGGGCCTCTCGGTCTTGTCTTTGTTGCTCAATTCGCCGACATGGTACACCTGTACCCTACCCGAGAGAACCCATCATTGTGAGTCCGACTTTCGAGTACAGGTTTTCTGATGTCAGCGAAATTGAGCGCGACAAAGGTAAACAATAATTTTCATTCGTGCAAGCGATTACGAATATTTTCTCACTGTAAACCCCTGACGCTTTTATCCTCAAAAGATAAAAGCGAGAATTATGACGTATTCAACTGGCATGTTGCATTGGATAGTGACTATCCTCAAAAAGAAAGACCCCGCCAACCGCAAGTTTGGCGAGACCACCGAGTATGAGAAAATAGCATCAGTCCACGCCAACAAATCATGGAAGAAAGGACAAAAGGCTCTCAACGAGGGCTCGTTGGATAATGTGGACACGGTGATGTTCCGTATGCGTTGGAATAACATCGTGACCCGCGACTGCCTATTGGAGTGCGAGGGTATTACCTATCAGATTCAGAGCCTGAATGCCGACCAACAGGGTAACACCATCCAGATTACAGCAACGGAAATGGTAACGAAGAAGTAATCATATATAAACTTTTGAACTATGAAACAGAAGACAATCGCAATCATCAATTTTAATACCCCGGAACTGACGGAGGCTTGCATCCTGAGTATCAGGAAGCAGGGCATAGACTGGCCAGTGGTGGTGTTTGACAATTCGAGAGAAGTGACGTGGCCCGCAGGCGAGGGAATGCCCGAAAGAACCATCGAGGCGCACCCATTCACCCGACGGATGAAGGGCGTGAAGGTCATCGACAACACGAAGGGCCAGGTGATAGACTTCGAGAGCACGCTGGCGGCTTTCCCCAACAAGTTGCAGGCGCATGCTGCCGTCAACGGCTGGGGAAGTGACTGCCACATGATGACGGTTGACAAGCTCTTCGACCTGCTGCCCGACGGATTCCTGTTGGTGGAGAGTGACGTGCTGATCAAGGCCGACATCACGACGATGTGGCGCGATGAGTATTCCTTCACGGCATACGTGCAGCGGCAGCAGCGCGGCAATAAGTTTGGCATGAGCAGGATTCTGCCGATGCTGTGCTATCTGAACGTGCCGAAGTTCAAGGCTGAGGGCGTGAGGTATTTCGACCCCGACCGCTCATGGATGTTGCACCCCGACGAGAACGACAAGCGCAACTGGTACGACACGGGCGCATCACTCTTGGAAGACGTGCTCACTCACCGGCCAAGGCTAAAGGGCTTGCATGTGGATATTCGCCCGATGGTGGAGCACCTGGGCGGTGCATCCTACAAGACGCTGAAAGGTCAGGCCGAATGGTTGGCTCAGCATCGCGCACTCTGGGAAAGCGAGGGGACCGGCGATAAAATC
>JAEIGA010009469.1_pt1 | contig 14743 bp, 9 predicted proteins | sample 9270691 | NCBI WGS metagenome assembly JAEIGA01 (sample SAMN17057246, study PRJNA624740) | gut metagenome | biome: biome; isolation source: fecal sample | host: Bos grunniens | place: China: Xizang | collected 2019
ACAAAAGGTTTTTCACCATGTGGAAATTATCTGATAGATAACAGTTTGGGTTCAAAATTGAATATTATAAAATTGAAAGGGGATTTTTGAGTATCTTTGCCTTTATATGGAACAAAGTCTCAATATCATACGCCAGTTGGCGGAACAGTATAATAAAGAGGAGTATTTTACAGGAGATCCCATCATTTTCCCCAAGCATTTTGCCAGGATAATGGAGGGTAAAGAAGGCATTGAAGGGCTTGGAGGTAAAGGGGAAAATTTGCAGGGAAGAAGATATACCCTGCAGGATGTGGAAATTGCTGCTGTCATTGCAGCACACCTTGCCTGGGGAAGAAGGGATATGATTGTGCGTGACTGCAAGAGGGCTTTTGATGAAATGAACTGGGAACCACACAGTTATGTAATGGCAGGAAACTATCGGGATGAGGACCGAAGCCTTCACAGAACCATAAAATGGAGTGATTTTGCTGCTATTTGCAGACGATTGAAGGATTTCTACCTTAAGAATGATTCACTTGAAATTCTTGCTCCCGATGAATTCAGAGTAAATGTCTATGGCCAGAAGAGTGATCTGAAAGCAGCCAACAAGAAGATCCATATGCTCCGCAGATGGATGGTGCGCAATGACGGTATAGTGGACCTTGGCTTGTGGAAGAACACCTCCCCTGCCTCACTGGTAATTCCCCTTGATGTTCATGTGCACCGCAGTGCCCTTAATATGGGAATTACTGCACGCCGAGGCGCTGATATTACCACAGCATTGGAAATCAATGAATTCCTTCACAAGGCATTTCCCGGCGACCCTTGCAAAGGGGATTTCGCCCTGTTTGCCTATGCGGCCACAATAGCAAATAATAAATAAAAGATATGAAAAGAGTGTTTTTAATTGCAGCCCTGTTTGCTGCTACAACTGCAACTGCGCAGATCAAGTTCTCATCAGATTTTGAGTGCGGTTCAATGGAGAAAGTTGAACTTGTATCTCAAGAGAACAAGAACGGAACCGAAAGCTATACCTATAATTTCTACAGCAGATTTGACCCTGCAAATCCGGCACGCCCTACCCTTGCCCCCAGTGCAAGATGGTACTACTTCTGCATGGAGGGTGTAAAGGACAAGGAGGTAATCCTGAATGTAAAGAATTCTGACGCCAGAAGACCTTTCTACAGCTACGACAACCAGAACTGGATACGATTCTCAGAGACAGAGTCTCCAGATGAAAAGACAATCATTAAGAAATACAACCAGGACAAAGTATACATAGCATACTACGTTCCATATACTTACACCCGTCTAATGGGAAAAATCCAGGAATGGGTAAAGAACCCTTGGGTAGATCTTGGCACAGTAGGAACCAGTGAGCATGGCAGAAACATGCCTGTACTTACAATTACCAACAAAAACGGCAAACAGGACAAAAAAGTTGTATACATCCACGGCCGCGTACACACTAGCGAGACCCCTGGAACATGGCACCTTGAGAGGATGATTGATGTTCTTGCATCAGATACCCCCTATGCAAACGCATTAAGAGAGAATGTTGAGTACTACATCATCCCATTCACTAATCCCGACGGTGTAGTTGAGGGCAACAGCCGTTCAAACTCAAATGGTGTAAATATGGAGGTGAACTGGGACGATCCAGAGGAAGTTACCACTAAAGAGGTTAAGAATATGAGGGCTTTCCTTCAGAACCTTTTGAAAGAAAAAGGTGTAGACGTGTTCCTTAACATGCACTCACAGAGCATGCACCAGGCAACATACTGGGTACACACTGCCGAGACCTCTTCAGACAAGTTCTACAAAGACCTTATGCTGCTTGCAAACCTTACCATCAACGACAACCCATACTTTGCAAAAGGTGACCTTTGTTTCTCAAAAATGGGAAGCAGATACTGCGAGGGATGGTTCTGGAACAACAGCGGAGAGAAAACTCTTGCCGTAACATTTGAAACCCCATACACATATTACAGCCAGAATAAGGAAGGCGAGTGGGTATCTGTAGAGAACTTGCAGAAATTTGCAGACTACAATATCCTCGCACTGGGAGATTACCTTCAGGAGGGTGCACCTTACAGAATCCTTCTAGAGGAGCCTGCAAAGAAAAGTGGTTTTGAGACCATGACAGACCATAGCAAATTCTATTTTGGAAACAGTTACCTTAAAACCACAGCCAAAACAGCAAAGGCAAAATACGTTTTCAATGGTAAAAAAGAAAAAGTAGAGATTCCTGCCGGCAAATATGAAGTTTACAAATGGTCTGTTGGTGAGAATCTTAAGAAAAGCAACGAGGGAGAAAACGAGTGGATTAAAGTAGGCGAGATCAACCACAAGGGCGGTAAGAAAATCAAATACACTCACACCGCTAAACAGGGCGAACTTGTAGACCAGATTCTTCTTAAAAAAGCAGAGTAATTTTTATTTTTTGCCCTTTAGGACGTCGTCCCAGTGGGCAGGTGCCCTTTGGGACGACGTCCAAAAGGGCAAAGTGACTATAAGAAAAATGCAGAATTACAATAAATACATGAGTTTCTTCGGTGTGACTGAGGAGAACTTGAGGGAGCTTATCTCAATAGCACTATCAAGGGGGGGCGAATATGCAGACCTTTTCTTTGAGCACTCGGTAATAAACGAGCTCACTCTTAGGGATGGAGAGGTAAATGCTGCCGGCACCCATATAGATTATGGAGTGGGCATCAGAGTTGTAAAAGGTGAAAAGACAGGATATGCCTACTCTGAAATCACTACAATGCCACTTATGAAAAAGGCAGCCCTTACAGCGGCTCAGATAGCTGATGAGGCAACTGCTACACTGAAGGTTACTCCCGATACAAAGATTCTTAAAGTTGACAACCTATATCCTATCGGGAAGAATTGGGAGGAGACAAATATAGAGTATAAGATACCTTATCTGCAGATGCTCAATGAGAAAATATTTGCCAAGGATTCCAAGACTGTAAAAGTGATAGGAAAGATTGCAGACTCAAACACACTGGTACTGTTCTACAACTCAAATGGAGAAGCTTATACAGATGAGCGTCCTATGATAAACGTAGTTGCAAACTGCGTAATGGAAGACGGGAAAGGGAGAAGCGAAACAAGCGGAGTATCAAGAAGTTTCAGAATAGGATTTGAGATGCTTACAGAGGAACTGATGGAGGAGATTGCAGCAGAAGTCACTTCAAAGACATCATTCCTGTTTGAAGCCTCACAACCAAAAGGTGGTGCAATGCCTGTGGTGATGGGAGCCGGTGGCAGCGGAATCCTCCTTCACGAAGCAGTAGGACATGCCTTTGAAGCTGATTTCAACAGAAAGGGAACATCAATCTTCTCTGATATGATGGGACAGCAGGTATGCAACAGCAACATAAATATCGTTGATGATGGCACGCTAAAAGCTAACCGTGGCAGCTGCAACTATGATGATGAGGGTATACCTGGCCAGAAAACCTACCTTGTAAAGGACGGAATTCTCAATTCATACCTTCACGACCGCATAAGTGCAAAATACTATGGAGTATCCCCTACAGGCAACGGACGCAGGGAATCTTTCAGATATATGCCAATTCCACGAATGAGGGCAACCTACATGGAGAACGGCAACTGCACAGAGGAGGAACTTATCTCACAAGTGAAAAAGGGAATCTATGTAGACAACTTCAGCAATGGCCAAGTACAGATTGGAGAAGGAGACTTCACATTCTTTGTAAAAAGCGGATATCTGATAGAGAAGGGAAAACTCACACAACCTGTAAAAGATGTGAACATAATAGGAAACGGTCCGAAAGCATTGGAGGATATAACCGCAGTAGCAAACAATTCCAGAATGGAGAATGCAACATGGACATGTGGAAAAGGCCAATATGTACCTGTTTCATGCGGCATGCCAAGCATCCTGGTAAAAAAACTAATTGTAGGAGGAAGCAACTGATATGAGAACCAACAAGATAGACAACTCATTTGAGGTAGAGGCAGCACAGAGGGCCCTTGATACAGTAATGAAACTTGGGGCTGATGCATGCCGGATTACAATGAATTTTGGCATACAGAACTCCTTCTCAGCCCTTGACGGCAACCTTGAGAACCTTCAGAATGCCAATGACCGTAACCTCTACATACAGATTATCTCCAACTGCCGCTATGGAGCCTATTCCACTAACCGCCTTAACAAGGAAGAGCTGGAAGTGTTCATAAAACAGGCAATGGCCACCAACGGATATCTTACTCCCGACAGTTGCCGTACGCTGCCGCCAAAAGAACTGTGCTGGAGCGGACAGGAGGATGACCTTGACCAGTATGACCCATACATCCTTGAGATGGATCCACAGAGGAAAAAGGAGATTGCTTTTGAGGTTATGGATGAGATATATGGGAAAAACAAGAAAATTGTCTCTGTGAACACAGAATACGGAGACATGCTTGAATACCAGTATATGATAGATTCACAAGGGTTTGAAGGAGATATGCTTCAGAGTAACTTTACCGTAAGCGCAGAGTGCTCTGTAAAAGGAAGAGGAAAATCCAGAAGCGAAGGATGGTGGTATGAATCATCAATCCACTATAAGGATTTCTCTTACAAAGGTTGTGGTGAGAAAGCTCTTGAGAGGGCATTGGCCAAACTTAACCCTAAAGAGCTTGAAGGTGGAAAGATGAATATGATAGTGGACAACACCTGCGCAAGCAGGCTTGTATCTCCTATTTTCCAGGCTCTGAACGGAAGCAATATCCAGCAGAGAAACTCATTCCTTATAAACAAAAAAGGTGAGAAAGTATTCTCGGAAAAAATGACACTACTGGATAATCCACACTGGAAAGGTATGAGCGGAAGCCGTTACTTTGATGGAGACGGTCTTGCAACAAAACCAATGGACATCATCCGCAACGGAGTAGTTGAAACATACTACATCAACACTTACTCTGCCAATAAGATGGAATGTGCCCCTACTGTAGAGAGTGCTTCAGTCCCTTATTTTTCATTGGAGGAATTTGCACCTGAATACAGAAACCTTAACCATATGGACATGGCAAAAATTCTTGGCAAAGGGATACTGGTAACAGGATTCAACGGTGGCAACTGCAACGGACTTACCGGAGACTTCTCCTACGGAATTGAGGGATTCTATTTTGAAAATGGGGAGATTATTTTTCCCGTAAGAGAAATGATCATTACCGGCAATATAGTATCTTTGTGGAACAATCTTGCACTTGTTGGAAACGATGCCAGGACCTGTTCAAGATGGCTGATTCCTTCACTTGCTTTTGAAAATGTAGACTTTACAGGTATATAAAATGAAAAAACCGTCACTTTTACTCTCTCTCCTCCCGATGATTGTACTTGTTGCACTCATCGTTATAGGATCTGTCCTTTTTGGCGATGAACTCACAAGCGGACCATCTCAAATTGCCCTATTGGGCGGTGCACTTACAGGTGCGCTGATTTCAATGACAAAACTCGGTATAAGCTGGGAGAAACTGGAAGAGGGCATTGCCGACAACTTCAGCAAATCGGGAGGAGTATTCTTCATTCTCCTTTCAATTGGAGCCCTTACATCGGCATGGATGCTGTCGGGAGTAGTACCAACCTTGATTTATTATGGATTGAAACTCATCAATCCATCAATCTTCCTGTTGGTGATATTTATTTTCACAGCTTTGATATCATTAATTCTGGGCAGTTCCTGGACTACCATTGGTACAATTGGAATTGCCATGTTGAGTGCAGGTGAAATTATGGGATTCAACAGCGGATGGCTTGCAGGTGCAATCATATCGGGAGCATATTTCGGAGATAAGATTTCACCTCTTTCAGATACAACAAATCTTGCAGCAAGCATTTCGGGAGTAGATTTGTACAAGCATATCAAATACATGCTTATTACAAATATCCCAACAGTTATAATATGTGCAGTGATTTTTGCTGTTGCAGGATTTATGATCCCATCTACTGCAAATCTTGATGTTGCCGCAGAGTGTGCGATGATTGAGCAGACATTCAATGTATCACTATGGCTGCTGCTGATTCCTGCAGCTACAATCTTCATGATCTACAAGAAAATGCCTGCATTCCTTACATTGTTCATATCAGCAATTATCAGCTCTGTTATAGCAGTATTTGTACAGCCGCAGATTATTGCACAGATTACACCATACGCGGCTGATTCAATACAGACATTGATTTATGCTCCTTTAAAGATAATGTCCATGCCATTGGATATAACAACTGAAAGTGCAATGCTTACTGAATTGGCGTCAACCAGCGGCATGGCTGGAATGCTGAACACAGTGTGGCTGATAATGTGCGTATGCGCATTTGGAGGTGTAATGGAAGCAGGCGGCTACCTTGATGCAATTACAGAGAAGATGGTTAAGATGATAAAAGGGCACACTTCACTTGTAGGAAGTACAATTGGAACCTGCATCATCAGTAACCTTACCCTTTCAGACCAGTATATGTCAATTATCCTTCCTGGAAAAATGTTTGCAGACATTTATAAGAAAGAGGGATATGAACCACAGCTGTTGAGCCGCTCATTGGAAGATTCTGCAACTGTAACTTCCGTACTGGTTCCATGGAATTCATGTGCAGCCATGCAGAGCAGCGTACTGGGGATCCCTACCCTTGCTTATCTCCCTTACTGTTTCTTTAATCTGTTGTCACCATTTGTTTCTTTGGCTATAACAGCAATAGGGTATAAAATTACCAGATTCGGCAAACCTGTAAGGGGCAAAAATTTGAAATAATGGAAAAAATAAAGCAAATTTGCATGCTTTAAAAATTGAATAATAATTAAAACATTAACTGATATGGAAATTAATCTAAACAAAGTTGTTTCGTTATCATATACTTTGGAAGTTGATGGCGACGTGATTGAGACAGTAACCGCTGAGAAACCTATGATGTTCATCTTTGGTACAGGTTACCTTCTTCCTAAATTTGAGGAGTACATTGCAGGTAAAAAAGTTGGTGACACATTTGAGTTCACCCTGTCTGAGGATGAGGGATACGGCAGAGTAAACGAGGATGCTATTGTAGAGCTTCCTAAAAAATTGTTTGAAATAGAGGGTAAAATTGAGGACGGTCTTCTTTCAGTAGGCAATGTTCTTCCAATGATGGATTCAGAGGGCAACAGACTTAACGGTGCTATTGACGAGGTTAAAGAGGATACAGTTGTGATGAACTTCAACCACCCGCTTGCTGGTGCAGCTCTTCACTTTACAGGTAAAGTTGAGGCAATCAGAGAGGCTACAGAGACAGAGCTTACAAACGGATTGTTCAACGAGAAAGTACAGCACTCTTGTGGCGACAGCTGCGGTTCAGACTGCTCATCATGCGGTTGCGGTGGCTGCCACTAATTTAAAGAGAGCCAAGCTCCAGAAACTCAGATGACAAAAAGTGCCCATTTGGACGTCGTCCCAATGGGCATTTATCTTTTCATTTCTTCTTTCCGGCGATTTTTGGCAGCCTTCCTTTTTTCACGCTCCTGCCGCTCATATGCTTTCTGGGCTTTTGACTTGCCTCTGAACATATCCTTGAATGAGTTGAACTCCTTCTGATAAACAATACCTATACCACTTCTCTGGCTGTTTTCAGCATCATTGTATGTTGAGTATTTATCCTCTGCATGGGAGAACAAATCCAGTCTTACATTTCCTGAATTATCCAGTTTTACCTGTACATCAAGATTACCGATCACGCTCCTCTCACTATGGGCGTACGGATCATTTCCAATATTACCGTTTATGATAACCCTGTTGTTGAACAGCTGGGTTGAAACTGCAACATCAAAGATATCAGTGGTACCCTTCTCTCCTGGCTGGTACTCAAGACCAAGATCCACAGGAATTCCAAGCTGATGGAAAATATTGCTGATCTGATTGCTCAACATCTCGGATGCATTCGAATATAGCAAAGAAGAGTTATTGGCAATACCACTCTGGTCGTCGGGAACAAAGTTTCCCGACAAAAGCAAAGCCATGAACTGTTTCTGAACCTTTCCTTGGGTATTGAACGCACTCTCTACCCTTATTTTGGTAGTTGGATCAAGATCTGGTATCTCAATCTTAAAGTTAAGTTCAGGGTTCATCATTTTGCCCTGCATGCCAATAATGCAGTTTACGGTCCTTCTTGTAGCAACACTGCTTGTATCAGATATAAGGGTGTTGATACTTGATTTGGTTGTATATACTGCATTCAAATTCAAAGTTGTATTGGAAATGTCTCCATTAAAGTTGATTGTTCCTCCCGGTTGCAACATGAAATCCCTTGTTGCTATTCCTCCCAATACAAATTTATAGTTTCCATCCGAAACATGATAATCGCCAAAAAGATCAAATACATCCCTTGAAGGATCTATTGCAAGATCAATAACTCCGTTACCCCTTGTCTTAATGACATCACCAACATTCTTGTCAATCTCAATCATAATCTCAGCATCCTGAGTTACCCTGGCATCAACATTTACACTCAACTCTGTAGACTTGCTCACCTTATAAGCTGTAACAGTCTGCAGAGAATCATAAGCATCTACTTTAGTTTCTACATACGGCTCTACAAAAGTAAGCAGATTGGTCTGCGAAGCAGTAGCTGAGTTCTGAAGTGGAATATGTATAGATGTATTTTTGTTTGAAACTACATCTATATCTATCTGTATTTTTTCAAGAGGTCCTTTAAGGTGGACTGAACCTGTAGCAAAAGCCTCACCGTAAAAATATTCGTTATCTCTTTCACGGGTATCAAGGCACTGGAAATTGTTAAATGTAACCCTTGTATCCAGATGCAGATCCTGGAAATAATTGTAACCGAACTTGCCGCTCATATATCCTTTGGATCCAAACCTGTCTGTAACAGGAAGATTGTTGAAGAAAATGCCACGCTCATTAAGTTCAAACGGACCATTTATGGTATAAGGTACACCTGTAAAATTAATTCTGAAATTAAAATTGCTGAAATGGCAGTTCTCCCCTGTAAGTTTAAGTTTGTCCAACGGACCGGCAAGATTCAGTTCTCCCGACATGCTTCCACTTGAACGTGAAATAATATCAGAAAGGAACGGCTCAAAATACCCTACAGAAAGGTCTTCAAGAGATGCATGAAGACTCAAATAAGTATCCTCAGGCCTGTAAAAACCGTTTGCATTAAGTGTAACTTTATCGTCGAGGCTTGATTTTATGAAAAGATTCAGTTCCTTGTCCCAATCATTCCATTTGCTCATCAGCTTTACAGATCCAACCCTGTTCCTATAAACTGAAACATCGGTACCCTCAATATTGAAGAAAATTTTAGGAGCTCTGTACAGATCAGAAACTATACCATTTCCAGAGAAATTTCCCTGGACATCAAAAGATCTCCTCAAAAACAAATTGAAAATTCCAACATTAAAGTTGTTCAATCCAAAATTGAGAGTATCAGCACTGTACTTGCTTATATTGCCGTTGAGTGAAAACTTCTGGTCATTATTGATAATATTGAAATTATCAACAACAATTGTACTGTCATCAATTGAAACAACAGACGGTGTGAATTTCCACTTCTCCCCTTCAAGACTGATATCTGAACCCTCCAGCAGATTCACAAGCACCTTACTCTTTGAATCAAACTTCACATTGGTAAGGATATGGGCACTATTGTTCTCTGTAGAATCATTCTTGAACGCAAAACCAGCATCCACAACATTGTTGGCAGCAGAAACTCCAATAGAGGTACTGTCCATAGTAACTCCAGCAATATGAACCTCATCTGAGAAAATCTTCAAATTGGACCTGTCAATTGAAGAGGAATTCAATAAAAGTTCCAACCCTTTCAAATAATGTGACTTCAATGCAAGTCTTCCCGACAGCAATGAGCCGGTAAGATTGTCATCCCTGTCAATAAGCACCTGCAACTTTGTACCATCCTCTATATATATATTAAGACCTGGGAAAGCAATATTCAACAGGCTCATGGTATTTAGAGTCTGCAAAGAGAAATTATATATACCATTCCTCAAAACCTCCGTTGTATCCCTCTCAAAAAGATTGTCCAATTTCTGCCAAGCAACAATATCCAGGAATTTTTTTACAAACATATCTGCCGGCACAGGCCCTGAATACTCCATCTTTGCAAAAGGTGCATATAGCGTAGCGGTATGTATATTATTTGAATTCAACAGTTTAAGATCAATATTATTTGCCTTGTACTGTCCGTTCTCTGTTCTGTACTGAAAATCCCTAACCTGAACTGTACCAGAAGTTGTACTATCTTCACTGTTGAGCAGCACCACTTCTGAATTGAAAGATACTTCAGAAACATTATTTCTCATATCTAAGTTAAGTGCAGAAAGATTTGCATAAGAAACCTCAGCAGAGAAATCATACTCGTTTCCATTAATGAATTTGTCTTTAAATGAGAGCATTCCATTGAACAAGAACTTCAAATTCGGATCATTTGAAAGGAACTCACCTCTAAACACATCATCCTCATATATACCATTACCTTGAATATCGGTATAATTATATCCGTAGAAAAACAAATTCTCAATACTCATCGTATCAACTTCAAGATCAAAGCCACCACTTCTCTTGAACAACACATCCAACTTGGCACTGGAAGTTGTCTCTCCAAGAATATCCCTGTTCATGATATGTCCAAGATTCAAGCTGTCGAGACTGACATCACCTCTAAACCTTGTACCAACATTCTCTTCCACCCTAAAAAGAAGATCAACATCAGAGCTTCCCTTATCTGAAGTAACCTTACCATCAATGACAAAATCTGTAAGCATACCGGTAAGATCACCAACATACTTCATTCGCGTACCGGGTGCCAATGCTGCCAAAGACCTGTTCTTTCCGGTAGTATTGATAGAGGCAATAATCCCAGAAATATCATTAAATGTAGTGGAACTGTTATGAATCTTAACATTGGCCATTGTACGTGATACATCGGGCAAACCGGTAATCCTCGCATCCATATCAATGAATGAATGGCCGGATTCAGATGTAACAACCAGCCCTTTAGAAACAAGATTGCACACCGGACCTGAAATGGCACCATCAATATAGAATGCAAGAGAACTCTCTGCCAAAGATGGTGCTATCTTCCCGATAGTCTTGAAATTCAAGTATGAATCCTTCATATCCAACCCCAATCTCACCTTTTGGGTGAAATTTGAAAGGTCTTTTGCAGAATCATACTTCATATAAAAGAACCTGGAATTTATAGTTGAATATGTATCCTGCAGATAAAAATCACTGATCAGTGCCTCTGTTCCACAAATTCTGGCATTACCTTTAAGATTCACAAGAGCCATACCGCTCTTGTCTTTACCCTGAATATTGTTGATACAAGCGTAAAGTGTATCTGATTTAAGATGCACATCACTGATATTCACGTTAATATCACGCACATCAAGATCAGCAAAGTTAATTATGTCCTCACCTTTAAACCTGTATCTTGAATGGTTCTTTAAGGTAAATCTGAAGTTCTTAATCTTAACTGTATTTGCCAACATTGTTGGTATACTGCCTGTGGTATCCTTTTCCTCTTTCTTCTCAATTTTGAAAATACGGTCCAGATTGGATTTACGGTCGGCTTCAGTCTGCAAATTGAACTCACCGCCATCAACAACAATCTTCTTTAATTTCAAATTTCCCTGAAGAAAGTCTGAAACATCTATTGTTACAGAAACTTTATTGCAGTAAAGAAGTGTATCTGAATAACCGCAATTGGACTTCAATGAATCGAGTAAAGGGGTACATTCATTGGAAACAACAGCTACATCCTTAACTATCAATTTATTGAAAAAAAGATAATAGACGTTTCCAACAGATATTGTACCGTTCAGATTCTCAGAAACTGAAGCAACTGTCTTTTGGGCGAGCAATGTCTGTACTTTGGGGAACTGCACAACAATTATAGCTGCCACCTGTATTGAAACAAGCAGAGCAAACAGCGCAATCAATATTTTTATAAACTTTTTGATAAAAAACTCCTTTAAGTGTCCCCAAATAGCAAATTTAATCAAAAAAACTGAGTAGATTTGCAATATTATTAAAATCTTTATGAGCTATTTAATTTTAGGTATTGAGTCTTCATGTGATGATACATCCGCTGCAGTAATCAGGGATGAATATCTTCTATCAAACGTAATGGCAAGCCAGGAAGTTCACAGAAATTATGGTGGTGTAATTCCTGAACTCGCTTCACGCGCACACCAGCAGAATATCCTTCCTGTAGTAGACCAGGCGCTAAAAAAAGCAGGTGTTACAATGGACCAGATTGACGCCATTGCATTCACCAGAGGCCCGGGACTTTTGGGCTCACTTCTAGTAGGCACCTCATTTGCAAAAGGACTCTCTATCTCCACCGGCAAACCGCTTGTAGAGGTTAACCACCTGCAGGGGCACATCCTCTCCCACTTCCTCAAAGAAGAGGGTAAAGAGAACAGGTCTCCAGAGTTCCCGTTCCTTTCACTTCTGGTTTCCGGAGGTCACACACAGATAGTAAAAGTAACTGAGTACCTTAACTTTGAGGTAATCGGACACACTATAGACGATGCCGTTGGCGAGGCATTTGACAAATGCGCCAAAATGATGGGCTTGGGTTACCCTGGAGGCCCTATCGTTGACAAGCTTGCAAAAGAGGGAGACGAAAACCGCTTCAAATTCTCAAAACCACACATTCAGGGGCTCGACTACAGTTTCAGCGGAATAAAGACATCATTGCTTTATTTTTTGAGAGACCAGCTGAAAGAGAACCAGAACTTCATTGAGGAAAATAAGGCAGACATCTGTGCATCATTCCAGAAACACCTGATTGACATTCTTCTCGACAAACTTATAAAGGCTGTTAAGGAGACTGGAATAAAACAGATTACCATTGGCGGAGGCGTATCTGCAAATTCAGGTCTGAGGGAGAGAATCAAAAATGAAGGAATCAAAAGGGGCTGGACTACATTCATCCCTGAATTCAAGTTCACTACAGACAACGCAGCAATGATTGCAATGAGCGGATTGTGCAAATTCCGTCTTGGCATGACATGTCCAATAGATGCCGCTCCAATTTCAAGGGCAGCAGACATGAAATAAAAGTATGAAAGAGGTAGAAGTTGTATTTCCTGCAAAGTCCAATCCTACAGACAAGGATATAATTGCCGCATGTGAAAAGGCATTGAGGGCACGTCCGGGCGCAGTAATCTCACACGAGGTAAGAAAACGCTCCTTGGATGCCCGAGGTGGCGACATCAAATTCAGATATAGGGTAAATGTGGCGCTAAGAGGAATGGAACCAATTGAGCCATACAAACTTGCCCCATTCAAGGATGTACACGATGCAGAGCCTGTAATCATTGTAGGATGCGGTCCTGCAGGCCTTTTTGCTGCATTGAAACTTGTACAGCTTGGCCTGAAGCCAATTGTTCTTGAGCGTGGAAAAGATGTGCACCAGCGCAAATTTGACATGGCAAAACTCTCCCGCGAGCAGAAAGTGAACCCTAACTCCAACTACTGCTTTGGAGAGGGAGGTGCAGGTACTTTCTCAGACGGAAAACTCTATACCCGTTCAACCAAAAAGGGAGACATAAGGGAAATACTCCACCTGTTTGTACACTTTGGAGCAGACCCTTCAATCCTTATAGAATCCCATGCCCACATAGGATCCGACAAACTTCCCCGAGTAATTGAAAACATGCGCAACTGCGTAATTGAGCATGGAGGAGAGGTGCATTTCAATTCACACGTAGTTGACTTTGTTCGCAACGGTGACAAATGGGATGCTGTTGTGGAAGAGGTAAATATTCCCGATGGTGAGTTGTCGGGAAGAAAAACATACACCGCAAAAAATATCATACTTGCAACAGGCCACTCGGCAAGGGACATCTATGAATTGTTCAATGCCAAAGGATGGACAATTGAGCCAAAAGGATTTGCCCTGGGAGTGCGCGTTGAGCATCCGCAATCGTTGATAAACAACATCCAGTACCACGGAAAATATCAGCCGTACTTGCCTACCGCAGAGTATTCTCTTGTAGCACAAGTGGATGGCAGAGGTGTATTCTCATTCTGCATGTGTCCGGGTGGAATCCTTGTACCGGCTGCAACATCAGAAGGTGAAATGGTTCTGAACGGAATGAGCAACTCTGCCCGCAACTCAAAATGGGCCAACGCAGGTGTTGTAGTACAGGTAAATCCGGAAGATGTACCGGAATATGCAGAACACGGACCATTGCAGGTATTGAGATTCCAGCAGGATGTTGAGCGCAAGCTGTTTGAAAACAGCAACAGCATAATGGCACCAGCCCAGAGAATGGAAGACTTCTGCCGCGGCATAGTTTCAAAAGACCTTCCTGAGACATCATACAAGCCGGGAGCCTACCCTGCCCCACTCCACGAGCTGCTGCCTCCGTTCGTAGCAACCCGCCTGCAGAAGGCATTCCCCGAGTTCAACAAGAAGATGCGCGGCTACTACACCAACAAGGCTTTGCTTCTTGCCGTAGAATCACGCACATCATCACCGGTAAGGATTCCAAGAGACAAAGAAACACTTCAACATGTCTCTCTTCCAGGAATCTACCCTTGCGGAGAGGGTGCCGGATACGCAGGAGGAATAGTCTCATCCGCCATGGACGGAATCAACTGTGCAGTGAAGATATTTTCTGAAAATAATCAGTAAAGCAGAGTCTCGGGAGAACAACCCAAAACTGTAGCCAAATTAAGTAAAGTTCTGGCCTCAGCCTTTCCAAGGTCTTGGGCTCCTTGTTCATACGCTCTA
>JAEIGA010009470.1_pt1 | contig 14741 bp, 15 predicted proteins | sample 9270691 | NCBI WGS metagenome assembly JAEIGA01 (sample SAMN17057246, study PRJNA624740) | gut metagenome | biome: biome; isolation source: fecal sample | host: Bos grunniens | place: China: Xizang | collected 2019
GGTCTTGATATTCCTGAAGTGTCATTAATTGCAATTCTCGATGCCGATAAGGAAGGATTCCTTCGTTCTGAAACATCACTTATTCAGATTATCGGTCGTGCTGCACGAAATGCAAACGGTCACGTTATTATGTATGCTGATTCTGTAACCAATTCTATGGAAAGAGCAATAAGCGAAACGTATCGTCGTCGTGAAATACAGATTGCTTATAATAAAGAGCACGGAATTGTTCCGAAAACCATTACAAAGGATGTCCGTGAAATTCTTGAAATTTCAAGTCGTGATAATAAGGGTAAGAAAAAGATGAGCAGAGATGAAAAACAGAAGCTTATTATCTGTCTTACAGAAGAAATGAAGGCAGCTGCTAAAATTCTTGAATTTGAACACGCTGCGTATTTAAGAGATAAAATTGAAAAGCTGAAATCGGAGAAATAAATGATACACGATAAAATTATTGTTAAAGGTGCAAAAGAGAATAATTTAAAAAGCATCGATATTGAAATACCAAGAGATAAGCTTGTAGTGTTTACAGGACTTTCAGGTTCAGGTAAATCATCACTTGCGTTTGACACCATTTATGCAGAGGGTCAGAGGCGATATATCGAGTCCTTATCATCATATGCAAGAATGTTTTTAGGACAGATGGAAAAACCAAATGTTGAGTCAATTGAAGGTCTTTCTCCTGCAATTTCTATTGACCAGAAGACCACCTCTAAAAATCCTCGTTCAACTGTTGGTACAGTAACGGAAATTTACGATTATCTTCGTCTTTTATATGCAAGAATCGGTATTCCTCATTGTCCTGTTTGTGGAAGAGAAATCAAGCAACAGACAGTTGACCAGATTGTTGATAGCATTATGAGTCTTCCTGAGGGTACTAAATTTCAGATTCTTTCACCTGTTGTCAGAGGTAAAAAGGGTGAACACGCAAAAGAACTTGCAAATGCTTTGAAGGCAGGCTTTGTAAGAGCAAGAATTGACGGTGAGGTTACTGAGCTTTATGAGGATATGAAGCTTAAAAAGACCTTTAAGCACAATATTGAAATTATTGTTGACAGACTCGTTGTAAAAGAAGGTATCAGAAGTCGTCTTGCTGATTCAATTGAGACCACAACTGCTCACTCAGGTGGCAATGTTATTATCGATGTAATCGGTGATAAGGAATATTTATATTCACTTAATTACGCTTGCCCTGAACACGGAATAAGTGTTGATGAATTGTCACCAAGAATGTTTTCGTTCAATAATCCTTACGGTGCTTGTCCTACTTGTACAGGCTTGGGTACATTTATGAAGGTTAATCCTGACCTTGTAATGCCTAATAAAAACCTTTCTATCTGTGAAGGTGGAATTTGTGCTAGTGGTTGGGGAAAATCCGAACCAGGCTCAATTGCAGCCATGTATTACAATGCTATCGGTAAAGACTACGGCTTCACATTGAAAACGCCTCTTAAGGATATTTCAGAAGAAGGCATCAACGCTATTTTATATGGTACTGACCACAAGATGAAAATGACTCGTTCAACTCTTTATGGTTCAGGAACATATATGTCAGAGTTTGAGGGTATTGTTAATAATCTTGAGAGAAGATATAAGGAAACAACAAGTGATTGGGCAAAGTGGGAAATTGAACAGGTTATGACGGCTTGCAGATGTCCCGATTGTAAGGGTACAAGATTAAAGCCTGAAATTTTGTCAGTTACTGTTGGTAGCAAAAACATAAGTCAATTTTGTGATATGTCAATTGTTGCAGCACTTGATTTTATCGAAAAATTAGTACTGACAGAGAAAGAAAAATTTATTTCCGAATCAATTATAAAGGAAATCAATAGCAGATTAAATTTCCTCAAAAGTGTCGGTCTTGAATATCTTACTCTTTCAAGATCTTCAGGTACACTTTCAGGCGGAGAAAGTCAGCGTATCAGACTTGCAACACAAATTGGCTCATCACTTATGGGCGTTGTATATATTCTTGATGAACCAAGTATCGGACTTCATCAAAGAGATAATGATAAACTGTTAGGAACATTAAAACGCCTTCGTGATTTGGGTAACACTCTTATTGTTGTTGAGCACGATGAGGATACAATGCGTGAGGCAGATTATATTGTTGACATAGGTCCAGGTGCAGGTGTTCACGGTGGTGAAATTGTCTGTGCAGGTACAGCTGATGAAATAATCAATTGTAAGGACTCAATTACAGGTAAATATCTTTCAGGTGAAAGAAAAATACCGGTACCTGATAAAAGAAGAACAGGTAACGGCAATACTTTATCAATTATTGGTGCTGAGGAAAATAACCTTAAAAATATAAATGTTGAATTTCCTCTTGGATGCTTTAACTGTGTTACAGGTGTTTCTGGCTCAGGTAAATCTTCATTGATTAATGAAATTCTTTACAAGAATCTTGCCAATGAGCTTAATAATGCTAAAAAGCCACTTGGTAAATTCAAGGAAATGACAGGACTTGAAAATCTTGATAAGGTAATTGACATTGACCAGTCACCAATTGGCAGAACACCTCGTTCAAACCCTGCAACATATACTGGCGTTTTCACCGATATCCGTGAATTATTTGCTTCAACTCAGGAGTCAAAAATACGTGGATACAATTCAGGCAGATATTCCTTTAATGTAAAGGGCGGTCGTTGTGAGGCTTGTGAGGGTGATGGTATAGTAAAGATTGAAATGCATTTCCTTGCCGATGTTTATGTGCCTTGTGAGGTTTGTAACGGTGCAAGGTATAACCGAGAAACTCTTGAAGTGAAATATAAGGGAAAGAACATATATGATGTTCTTGAAATGACCGTTGAGGAAGCACTTGAATTTTTCAGCCATATACCTAAAATCAAGAGAAAGCTTCAGACTCTTTATGATGTTGGTCTTGGTTATGTTAAATTAGGACAATCTGCAACTACTCTTTCGGGTGGTGAGGCACAGAGAGTCAAGCTTGCAACCGAGCTTTCAAAACGCTCAACAGGAAAAACAATATACATTCTTGATGAGCCTACAACAGGTCTTCATACAGCAGATGTGCATAAGCTTATTGAGGTGCTTCAAAGACTTGTTGATGCAGGAAATACAATCATTGTTATTGAACATAATCTTGATGTTATCAAGACTGCCGATTATATTGTTGATTTAGGTCCTGAAGGAGGGGACAAGGGTGGTAAAATCGTTGTCTGTGGTACTCCTGAAAAGGTTGCTAAATGCAAGAAATCATACACTGGTCAATATTTAAATAAAATACTTTAATAAATGAAACAAGCAGGACTAAAATAAATCCTGCTTGTTTTTTTGTTTATTCTTCTGTATTGTTTTCTTCTATTATTGGAAATTCTTCTTCAATTACAATTTCAAAATCATTATTTACAATATTATTTTCAATTGGTTGATTACTGTCTTCCCAGATGTTAGATTTCATATTCTTAAAAACTAACAAATTCTTTTTCTTTAAGATAAAGGCCACTAAAAGAAGAATTATAAATAAACCTGAAATTATATAAGCAATGCTTAATCCCGGAATTGAATATTCAAACTTGATTGTATGCTCACCAGAAGCAACCTTAACACCTAAAAGTGCTTCAGATATTCTTATGATATTTTCTTCTGATACCTTTTCACCATCGATATACACATTCCAGCCTTTATCGTAAGGAATTGATGTGAATAATATCTCATTTTCTTCTGCTGTAAATGTACCTTCGATTACTGTGTCACTAAAGCTTGTATATTCAAGCTGACCTTTTTTAAGCATATTATAGCCATCAATAAATTTTTCCTGGTCAATTGTGAATACTACAAAATCAACGTTTGCATATGTTTCATCTTCGCTGATAGGCATTGTTACTGAAATATTATCATTTGCTTCATAATAGCCTAAATCAAGAATATAACCATCGTTAACGCCCATTGTAGTGCTGATTGATGGAGAATAAACTGAAACATCGTCAAGATTTCTTGAATATAAATAGATGTATATATGACCACTTGATTTTGCTGTAATGGTAGCAGTTGCTGATGCATCAGACTCAGTATCAATTTTATTCAAGTTGAAATTACCCATCATTATTTCATCTTCAGTAATTTCGTAAAGGTTAGTACAGCTTACTTTGTAATCATAGATTTTATTGTAAATTCCATCTATTCCTGTAGCAGCTGCAAATAAATCCTGCTGTGAATCCACAGGATTTGAATATAGGGTAGAATCCCAGGTGTAAATACTATCTGAAACAGGGAAAGCTATATTAAGATTATATTTGTTTTCAAAAGCCTTATATGTGCTGTTTGATTCTTTTAAGGTGTAAAAATAACCATCATCGATTAATGAATGTCTGTCGTAGATGTACTTTATACCGAAGAACGAATTATATACAGGTGTCTGTGGATTGTATGTGAAGCTGTTGATTTTATTACCATAAAGACCAATGCTCTTCTGCATATTTGCAACGCTTTCGTAAGCCATTGAAGAGAAAACGGATGCACCGTTGTAATCATACCAGCTTGGGTCCATTCTTGCTCTTAAATCGGACATTTCAGTTCTGTAAAACAAGCTGTCGTCATTTTTATCAATAGTTGCCTGGATTTCTTTAAAGCTGTCATAATCCTCTGTGTATGCAGTTTTAGTTTGGTTAGCAACATAATGGTCGGTATTTGCAATAATAGTTTCTGAAATTACTGTACATGATAATACAACCGAAAGGGCGTAAGCCTGATTTTTTTTGCTTTGAAGTAATCCTAAAATAATTGTGAAAGCAAAAACATAAATCATTGAAACAAGAATTGTTGTATTGTCAACATTCTTTGAACCGAGTTTTTGTGTTAATACGATAAATGCTAAAATGCTGATTCCAATTGCTAAGATTTGTTTTTTATTCACATACTTTAAATTTATAAAAGCCTTATAAGCCATTGTGATTAAAATAAATGAATACATAAATGACTGACGATATGGTAAGTCATTAGGGAAATGAAGTCCATGCCACAAATAATTGATAAAATTAATATTAAAGCTGAAGAACATTATTCCTAAAAGAATGCATGAAGCAATTTTCTCTTTAGAATTGATTTTATCAGAGAAGAGATAAACAGGAATAAGAATAATTGTGAGCATACCACAGTAAACGTTAGGAAGAACATCTTCACCACTACTACGGATTGTCGGCTCAAGACTTGCAAGATGATTTGCAAGGAAATCAAAAATATCAAAATAGTTTTTTAATTCTGTAGGATGAGTTCCTGATGTTGCAGATGATGAGCTTAAAACGTAAGCCACAGGTAAAAGCATAAATGCCAAAATAACACCAACTGCTAAAGATGAAAAAGCAAAACGCAATCCACTCTGGAAGAAAAATGATTTACCAAGAAGTGAATATTTTTTACCGTTATTATCTAAAACTTCTGTCTTTTCATTGAGTTTATCGAATGAGCTGAAATAGTAATAAAGAAAGTAAAGGCAAGAGAATATGCAGAGCATAAAGCCGATGTAGTAATTTGTAAAAATACCAAGAGCAAGTGAAACGATATATACTCCACATTTACCCTTGTTGATTATTCTTTCAATGCCGAGAACAATTAAAGGAAGAATGTACATAGCATCAATCCACATAACATTCCAGTAATATGCAATGAAATAAGCACTGAAAGCATACATAATACCAAATGCAACAAGCTGTGGACCATCTGATTTATTTGATTTTTTGAGATAATATGAAATGGACATTGAACTGAGAATTGATTTAATTGCAATCATAGCTGCAACTGCTTCAAAGGTGTTTTCATGTCCAAAAATTAATACTAAAACTGAAAAAGGACTTGAAAGATAGTTATAAAAATTACCTATAAATGAACTTCCCAACCCTGAATTCCATGAATAAAGAAGTGATTCACCACTTGTAATTCTGTCATATAATTCTGAGAACAAAGGTCCGTATTGGTGATACAAGTCCATTCTGTAAATTGTTTTATCACCAAACGGAATGATTGAATAACAGAAATACACAACCATAATTATGAAGAATGCTGAAAGTCCTGATAAAAGAATAAATTTGTTATTTTGAATTAAAGATTTGAATTTTGATTTCATAATTTACTTCCTGAATAAAATTTTTAACTATTATATCATATTTTCAATCTCTTTACAATAAATATTTGTAATATCAAGGGACAAGTGGTCATAGATATTAACAGAGGTGAAAAATGTGAATGATTCATTTCATAAAGATTTTAATTTTATTGTTTCATATTTGCCCTTAAGGATACAAAAAATCATAAATAATTTAAATGATGAAATTCTAAATGAGATTCAGGAAATCAGAATAAGGGCTGAAAGACCTGTTGTATTAATACTCAAAAGTAACAATTATTTCATTACATATAAAGGCATTCTCAGTATCATTCATTCTGCAAATGTAATTTACACATCCCAAAGTGAAATAACAGAGGCCTTCAATAAAATTTGTGATTATTCCATTCATAGCCATTATGAGGATGTATTGAATGGTTACGTAACACTTAAAAATGGTGCAAGAGTAGGTGTTACAGGAACAGCTGTATTTGATAAAACAACCTTAAAGGGAATTCGGAATATTGACGGACTCAATTTTCGTATTCCAAGATTTGTTGATAATTGCGCTGATTTTATTGTGAATAATATTTTTAATAGTGGCATATCCAATCTTCTTATTGCAGGTCCACCGTCATCAGGAAAAACAACAATTCTTAAGGATTTAATTTATCAGTTATCCTCAGGGAAAATGGAAAAATACTATAAAATCTGTGTTATTGATGAAAGAAAAGAATTGGTTAGCTTTAATAATATTGACCGTTTAGGCTTTAATACAGATGTTTTGTATGGATACCCTAAAAGCATAGGAATTTCTATGGCTGTAAGAACACTTTCTCCTGATATTATTATCTGTGATGAAATCGGTGTTGAGGATATTGATGAGATAATTAAATCATTAAATTCAGGAGTAAGCTTTATCTTCACAATCCATGCTCAAAATTACAATGAATTAAAAAATAAATATATATTCAGAAAATTATATGATTACGGTTGTATTGATAAATTGGTAATTATAAATAGCTTTAATAATTTTGTTGTTATTTCAGATTCTGAAATTAATGAGGTTGAATATGAAAGAGCTTCTGATTATTGTCGTAATAACCACATCTGTAATAATCTCAATGACATATATCAAAAAAATAAAATTACATACAAAATCACTGAACCAATTGTGCTTACTGATTGAGAATATAGAAATTCTTCTGATGCAAAGCAATATTACAACCGAAGAAATCTTTAAAATATTGTCGTTAAGCGATAATTACAATTTATTATCATTTATAAAATTTATATCTGAAAATATGACTAATGATAAAAATATTTTAACCAGTAAAAACCTTTCATACATTAGAAATAATAGAAATTTTTCTGCTGATGAAAAAGAATTAATCATAAATTTTTTATCTGTGTTAGGTAAATCGGATTTAAACGGTCAGTTGATTCATTGTAAAACATATAAAGAAATATTCTCAAAGAAATTAAAGGAGAATGAAGACAAGGAAACAAACAACTGTAAAAGCTCAACCATTCTGGTTTTCGGAATAGGCTTTTTAATAATAATCTTAATAAATTAAGGGATATAAATGGATATTTCATTTCTTTTCAAAATAGCAGGAATAGGACTTATTGTTGCAATAATGCAACAGATGTTATCAAAAACAGGTCGAGAGGAATTTGCGACCTTAACGGTTATTACCGGTATAATTGTTATAATAGCAATGCTTATTCCTCAACTATCGTCTGTAATTGATGAGATTAGTGCGATTTTTAATTTATGAATATTATCGTTAAAATTGCATTTCTTGTGTTTATATACATAATTTTTTCTTCAGTTATAAAATCTTATAGACCTGAATATCTTTTCCTGTTAAGAATTTCAACTGTATTATTAATAGTTGTAATTTCAGTTGACTATTTAGCTGATTTTATAAGCTCATATTTATCATTCTTTTCAATATTTAATATTGAATCGGCACATGTTTCACTACTTATAAAGGTAGTTGGTGTTGCAATTTTATCAGATATTGTTTCCGATAATTTAAAGGATATGGGAGAAAATTCTTTATCGAATATTGTTGTGCTTATATCAAAATTTATAATATTATATCTGACTATTCCGATTTTCAACGGAATTATAATCTTTTGTATGAAGTTTATTGATTTATGATTAAAAAAGTTATTTATGTATTGATAGTATTTACTTTAATATTTACGATTAATGTTCAAGCCTTTTCAACTGATTTTACTGAAGAATTAATGGATAATATTGATGATGATACAAAAGAATATTTAAGTGATTTGGGGATTGATGAAATTTCATTTGAAAAATTGTTTGAGTTATCTCCAACAAGAATATTTGAATTTTTATTTTCACTTATTCTTGAAAAATCAACATCATTAATCGATAAATTCATTTTAGTATTTGTTACTTTAATAATATCAGCGCTGTCAAATTCATTTCTTAAGGAAAATTCAGAATTAAATAAAATTATCGATTACATATCAATATTAATCGTACTATCCTTTTTAATGGAGTCTGTCGGAAGAATTTTAACTGATGTAATTGTCAGCATTAAGGTCACAAACGTATTTATAAATGCGTATTTGCCGATTATGGCAGGTGTGCTTGTTGCATCAAGAAATCCTGCATTGGCTGTGACATATAATTCTTACACAATCATATTATCAAATGTAATTTCTGTTTTTACCGACAAATTATTTCTCCCAATTATAAGTGTTCTATTTTCATTTAATATAATCTCTGCATTTTCATCTGATATGTTTCATTTAAAAATCAATAAAACGCTTAGAAAGCTTATAATTCTTGTTTTGTCATTATTTTCAACAGTTTTTACAGGTCTTTTAACAACACAAAGTCTTTTGGTATCCTCTTCAGACGGATTTGTTTTAAAAGGAATTAAATTTATATCAGGAGCATTTATTCCTGTTGTTGGTGGTACTGTCAGTGAGGCTGTATCGTCAGTTGTAAGCAGTTTTATAATTATGAAAAGCACGTTGGGTGTTTTTGTAATTATAGTAATAATATTAATTAATCTTCCCGTAATAATTGAATTATTAGTTTGGTACTTTTTTCTGTCATTGTGTTCAATTGGCTCGTCATTGTTTAAAACAGAATCAGTTACAGAGGTTTTTGATAGTCTTGCATCAACTATTTCTCTTTTGAATATTGTTTTGTTCTTTTTGACGTTTGTATTAGTTGTTTCGACAGGAATTGTAATTATGATGGGAAGGTAGGAAATGGATAATTTTAAGCTTTGGATAATATCCTTTTGTGGTACAGGAATAATTTCATCATTATTCAAAATACTTGTAAGCAATTCAAATGTTAAAAAATCTGTAGACATATTTTTATCTATGTTTGTCTTTTTATATACTGTTATTCCAATTGGAAATCTGATGTATGATATAAAATTTGATATTGAAATTTCAGAAAAAGCATCCTACGAAGATTTATATAAGAATGGATACGAGGCAATAGTTACAGAATCTATTGAGAAAATATGCTCGTCAAATGACATTGAAATTGAAGATATATACATTGATTCATATTTAGATGAAAATCAATATTTAGTAATAAACAAAGTTGAGCTTGAGTTAAGTCATAATGAAAATAATAATGAAATTAAAAGGGCGATAAAAGAAGAGTTGGGAATTGAGGTGGTAATTATTTGAACGTTTTTGATAAATTTAAACAATTAACCCATAAAATAAAGGCTGATAAAAAATCACTAATTATTTTTGCTTGTGGAATGTTAATTATTGTTTTTATTATGATTTCTGAAATAGATTTTGAAAAGGAAAAAGAAATTGTTGATAATGAATTATCCGATTCAGAATACTGCAGTTATCTTGAAAGTAAAATCAAGAAATTCGTTCAGAATATTGACGGCGCAGGTAAAACAGAAGTGATAATAACACTTGCAGAAACTACAGAATATATTTATGCAACAGACGATAAGGATACAAGAAAAAACAGTAGCAATAACAATGATTATACCCTTCAAAAGGATTACGTAATAATTGATAATAATAACAATGATGAAGGATTGCTTATTAAAACAATTGAGCCAAAGGTCAGGGGAGTTGCAATCTCCTGTGAAGGTGCAGATAATATTAAGGTTCAAGAGCAAATTTATTCCACTGTAGAAGCCTTATTGGATTTAAATACATCTGATATTTCTATATCAAAATTATCATTATCGGAGGAAAAATATGAAAAGTAAAATTATCGGTAAAAAGCAACTGTTAAGCTTTTCTTTAGTAGTTGCATTAGGCTTATCTGTTTATGTGAATTGGTATTATACAAATAACTTTAATGATGCAACGACCCCGGAATCAACAGAATATCACAATCTTGGTGATGCGCAGCTTGTGAATTCGAACTCCGTTACAAATATATCGGATTATTTTACACAAGCAAAAATAAACAGAGAAAAGTCACATGATGAAGCCATTGATAATCTTGAAGATATAATTTCAAACAATGAAAATGATAAGGAAACAGTTACGTTAGCAAAAAATGAATTAATGAAAATATCTGAAATGATTAAGCTTGAGGTTGATATTGAAAACATCATCAAAGCACAATTAAGTGAGGATTGTCTCGTTACATATAATGATAATAGTATTGAGGTTATAATGCCAAAGGGTACTGTTAATGAAAGCAACATAGTGAAAATTAAGGATATTGTGTTATCCAAATCGGATGTGTCAGCCGAAAAAATAGTTGTAATTGAATTAAAATGAATGTATATACAATAAAAATATACATTATCTATTGAATTTTATACAGACAAGTGGTACAATATTAGCAAATAAATGTATAATACATTCGTACCGCAGAAAAATGAAGAACACTCCCTGTCTTTTTCTGGCGGGGAGTGTAATTTTTTGGAGGATATTATGACCCGTAAAGAAGAAAGAGAGCTTGCATTTACTCTTGTTTTTGAGAAAATCTTTAATGATGATTTGACAATTGAAGAAATTGCAAACAATGCAGTTGAAGCAAGACTTATTGAAGAAAACACATTTGCTTTTTCATTGGCTCAGTTGACTTATGAACACATTGAGGAGATTGATAATATTATCAATGAAAATTCAGTTGGTTGGAAGGTAGAGCGTTTACCAAAGGTTTCTCTTGCACTTATGCGACTTGCTATTTGTGAAATCCTTTATGTACCTTCAATTCCAAGTGGTGTTTCTATCAATGAAGCAGTTGAGCTTGCAAAGAAGTTTGCATCACAGGAGGACGCTTCATTTATTAACGGAATTCTCGGTAAATATGTGAGAGAGAATGTGACAGAATGAGTTACTTTCTTGGAATAGATACAAGTAATTATACAACATCTGTTGCCATATATGATGATGCTACTAATACTGTAATCAGTAAGAAGAAGTTGTTGCCTGTAAAAGAGGGTGAAAAGGGCATTCGTCAGAGTGACGCTGTGTTTCACCATACAGTTCAATTACCTGAATTAATTAAAGAATTATTTTCTGATAATGATTATAAAATTGACGGTGTTGGTGTTTCTGTAAAGCCATGCAATGAAGAGGGCTCATATATGCCTTGCTTCCTTGCAGGAATGTCTGTTGCTGTTTCTTTATCATCTGCCTTGAATGTGCCGTTATATGAGTTTTCACATCAGGATGGTCATATTGCAGCAGCGCTTTATTCTGCAGATGCTCTTGATTTCATTAATAATAAATTTATAGCATTTCATATTTCAGGGGGTACTTCACAAGCGTTGCTGGTTGAGCCTTATGGGAATTACTTTAAGACAATTAAGGTTGCTGATTCACTTGATTTAAAGGCAGGACAAGCTGTTGACAGAGTTGGTATTTCATTAGGTCTTAAATTTCCTTGTGGTCCTGAGCTTGAAAAACTCGCATTGAATAGTGAAAATAATCTTGAATATATTAAGGTTTTCAGACGTGATGGAATGTTCAGTCTTTCAGGTGTTGAAAATAAGTGTAGTCAGATGTTGAGCAAAGGATGCAAAAAGGAAGATATTGCACTATATTGCTTAAGCTATATTTACTCTGCCATTGACGATACTGTTTCGGAGCTTTTAGAGAAATACGGTAATTTACCTGTTGTATTTTCAGGTGGAGTTATGTCTAATCAGATTATCAGAAATAAATTACAAGAAAAATACACTTCGTTTTTTGCTGAACCACAGTTTTCTGCTGATAATGCGTGTGGTATTGCAGTTTTAACTTCAATTTGTAATAAAGGAAAATAATTTTAATGAATTCTCCAGTTATTTTAAGTGTTACACAATTGAATAATTATGTTAAATCAATTATTGAGCAGGATGAAAATCTTTACAACGTTTTTGTAATTGGAGAAATTTCAAATTTCGTTGACCATTACAGAAGTGGTCATCTTTATATGAGCATTAAGGATAATCAGTCTGTAATCAGTGCTGTAATGTTTGCCGGTAATGCTTCAAGGCTTAAATTCAAGCCTGAAAACGGTATGTCAGTCATTATCCGTGGCCGAGTTTCTCTTTACGAGCGTGACGGTAAATATCAGCTTTATATTGACGATATGCAGCCTGACGGAGTGGGCACACTCGCTCTTGCTTTTGAACAGTTGAAGGAAAAACTGTCGAAATTAGGCCTCTTTGACAATGAACATAAAAAGCCTATTCCTCGATTTCCTTCAAAAATCGGTGTTATATCTTCACCAACGGGTGCTGCTGTTCAGGATATTTTGAATGTCCTTGAAAGACGTTATCCTGTGGCTGAAATTGTTTTTGCAGGAGTTCAGGTGCAGGGTGAAGCTGCTGCATTAACCGTATGCAATGCCTTAAGGAAAATGAATGAAACCGATGTTGATGTGATTATCATTGCCCGTGGTGGTGGCTCTGCAGAGGATTTATGGCCTTTTAATGATGAAAAGCTTGCTTTTGAAATTTATAATTCGCGTATCCCTGTAATTTCAGGTGTGGGTCACGAAACTGATTTTACAATTTGTGATTTTGTAGCAGATTTAAGAGCACCGACTCCTTCTGCTGCAGCTGAACTTGCAACTCCTGATATTAAGGAGCAAAGATATTACGTTTCATCATTAAAATATTCTATTGAGAATTCATTTAATTCATATATAAATGACTTGACAAAGGATTTAAACAGACTTACTGAGTCTCAGGTTTTGAAAAATCCCGAAAAGATTATTGAAAACTGTGAAATGTATCTTGATTCGTTAAATGAAAAAATTAATCTTAATTTTACAGATATTTTAAATAATTACAGTAATTCATTTGCTATATTATGCTCAAAGCTTAATACATTGAGTCCCTTGAATGTGCTTTCAAGAGGTTATTCAATTGTAAAGAAAAATAATGATGTATTGACTGATGTAAATCAGATGAATATTGGTGACGTTGTTTCAATTCAATTAAAAAACGGAATTGCAAATGCACAGATTATTGAGGTGTCAGAATGAATTTAACATATGAACAAGCAACAAAAAGACTTGAAGAAATAGTTTCAAAGCTTGAAGAGGGTAGCTTATCTCTTGAAGAATCCTTGTCTTTATACGAAGAGGGTATTAAGCTTTCTGAATTTTGTATGAAGAAATTAGAAAGTGCAAAACAAAAAATTATTGATATAAATGAGGTCAAGAATAATGACTGATATTAAAGCTTACGTTAATCATCAAGCAGAATTAGTATCAGAAAGATTGAGTATCCTTCTTTCTGAAAATATGTTATCAACTGTCCTTGATGCTATGAAATACAGTGTTTCAAACGGTGGTAAGAGAATAAGACCTATTCTTGCAATGGAATTTGCAAGGGCGTGTAACGGTGATGTTGCTTCAGCGTTAGATTTCGGCTGTGCAGTTGAAATGATTCACACATATTCACTTATCCACGATGATTTACCTTGTATGGATAATGATGATATGAGAAGAGGTAAGCCTTCTTGTCATATTGCCTTCGGTGAGGATAACGCCTTACTTGCAGGTGATGCATTACTTACAGAGGCGTTTACAGTGCTTTCATCTGTTAAGAATATTCCTGCAGAAAACATTGTAAAAGCTGTTTCTTATCTTTCATCCTTTGCAGGGATTAATGGTATGGTTGGTGGACAAGTCCTCGACTTACAATTCGAGGAAACAAATCCTACTGTTGAGGAAATTCTTCAGATGTATTCTTTGAAAACATGTGGACTGATTAAAGCATCTTGTGTTTTAGGGTGCCTTGCAGGTGAAGAATGTAATGAAGATAAAATCAGGGCCTCAATAGATTTCGCTGAAAATCTTGGTATCGCTTTCCAGATTCAGGATGATATTCTTGATATTACAAGTGACGAAGCAACACTTGGTAAGCCTGTTGGTAGCGATGAAAAAAATGATAAATCAACTATTGTTAAGCACTTTGGTCTACAAAAATCAAAGGAGCTTGTAAAGGAATATACAGACAAAGCCATTGAGGCTTTAAGCGTATTCAATACTGATACAGATATAATAAAGCAACTTGCATTTATGCTTGTTGACAGAAAAAATTGATTGGAGTCTTTCTTTAATGAGCTATAAATTTTTAGATAAAATAAACGCTCCCTGTGATTTAAAGAAACTTAATAATAATGAATTAATCGAGCTTTCCGCTGAAATCAGAGATTATATGATTAAAACTGTTTCCCAAAA
>JAEIGA010009471.1_pt1 | contig 14741 bp, 10 predicted proteins | sample 9270691 | NCBI WGS metagenome assembly JAEIGA01 (sample SAMN17057246, study PRJNA624740) | gut metagenome | biome: biome; isolation source: fecal sample | host: Bos grunniens | place: China: Xizang | collected 2019
AGCAAAGCAGTTCTGCGATGAGGTCAAGAAGAAGGCAATAGGCCAGAATGTGCTGACAGCCGTGAAGCCTCAGCAGATGATCGTAAAGATCGTGCACGACGAGCTTGCAGCCCTCATGGGAAGCGAGTCATCAGACATCAACATCAAAGGCGCTCCTGCAGTCGTTCTGGTAGCCGGTCTCAACGGTTCCGGTAAGACAACCTTCTCCGGCAAGCTTGCCCTGCATATAAAGAGCAAGAGAGGCATGAAGGTTCTCCTCGCAGCCTGCGACTATTTCCGTCCTGCAGCTATCGACCAGCTGAAAGTTCTCGGTGATCAGATAGGAGTGGAAGTCTATTCTGAGGAAGGAGTGAAGGACCCTATCCAGATTGCTCAGAATGCAATCAAGAAGGCCAGGTCAGAGGGATATTCTGTAGTCATCGTGGATACAGCCGGACGTCTTGCAGTGGACCAGGAACTCATGGACGAGATTTCTGCACTGCACACTGCCATACAGCCGAACGAGACACTCTTCGTCGTGGATGCAATGACCGGTCAGGATGCAGTGGAGACTGCCAAGGCATTCAACGACAGACTCGATTTCGACGGAGTCGTGCTGACCAAGATGGATGGTGATACCCGTGGTGGTGCAGCACTTTCGATCAAGGCAGTCGTAGGAAAGCCGATCAAGTTCGTCAGCAGCGGTGAAAAGATGGAAGCCCTCGACGTATTCCATCCAGCACGTATCGCAGACCGTATCCTCGGAATGGGAGACGTCGTTTCACTCGTCGAGAAGGCTCAGGAACAGTTTGACGAGCAGCAGGCACGCGAACTCAAGAAGAAACTCGCCAAAGACCAGTTCACCCTCTGGGATTTCTACCAGCAGATCCAGCAGATCAAGAAGATGGGTAACATCAAGGATCTTGCATCTATGATCCCTGGCATGGGCAAGGTGCTCAAGGATGTGGATATGGATAACGATTCATTCAAGGGCATAGAAGCAATCATCCTCTCTATGACACCATATGAGCGTGAACATCCTGACTGCATCAACGGCAGCCGCCGCAAGAGGATTGCAGACGGTTCCGGAACTTCACTTCCTGAGGTCAACAAGCTCCTCAAGCAGTTCGAGGGCACCCGCAAGATGATGAAGACGGTGATGGGCGCAGGTCCGATGGGACAGATGATGAAGCGTCACGGCGGCAAGAAACGCAGGTAACCTGTTATATCATTTGCTGAAACCTGTAGTTATGGCGAGGATTTCCTCGCCATATTTTTTGTAGCTGGTCTCACCGAATCCCTTGATGGCCAGAAGTTCGGCCCTGGTGTGAGGGATTACGGAAGCAATCGCCATCAGAGTGCTTTGATGCATGATGGTATAGGCCGGGACATTATCCTTCTTGAACCTGTCAGAGCGCCACTGCATAAGTTTCTCTCTAAGTTCGTCGTTCACGACCATGGATTCACCTGCCTGGAAGCCAATCTTCTTCAGTTTTCTGGCAGGCCTGGCACTATGATCCGCCAAAAGAGCTTCGGTGCGTATCCTGTCATATCCTTCGGTAGTAAAGTCACCAGAACGAATCAGCCCGAAAGTCCTGCATAATATATCCAGGGACGTCAGGACTTCCTCGGATATATCCTTACACCTCGACTTCACCTCCTTGTTATCGATTTCAAGCGACGCACAATGATGGTAGAAATCCCGAAGTTCCTCCATCTTCGGAAGAAAGTATTCTGATGCCTTCAGCAGACGCTCATTAAGGAAAGAGTCATCTTCATGCCGGGCGGCCTCGATATTGGAAATCTGCCTTCTGAAAGTTTCAGCAGTCTTTGACAAGTCTGCCAGAAGGGCAGCATTGATCAGCATCGTCCTGTACTCCTCCTCATATACATTAGCAAGAGTACCGGACCAGACCTTGCGGTAGCTTTCCGCGGCCTTGTACAGGGATTCCAGGGAAAAGCAATCACGCAGGACATCAAAAACATACGCCCTTTCTGCGTCAGTCAGCCTCGCACACACCTCCTCAGAAGAAGGCAGGGATGCATTGAAGTCTGCCACTACATGATCCGGACATATGGAAGAACTGCGTATCGGAGTATCCAGCGAAATGCCCTCCAGGGTTCTGCATCGTGACAGGGCGACATAGACCTGGCCGAAAGCAAAGGCCTCACCGGCATCGATTATAACCCGGTCAAACGTGAGTCCCTGACTCTTATGTATGGTTATTGCCCAGGCAATCCTCAAGGGAAGCTGCCTGAACTTACCTATCACATCCGGAAGTATCTCGCCTGAAGTCTTATCGAGGGAATACTGGACATTTTCCCACTCGACAGGGTTGACCACGATACTGTCACCTTCAGCATCAACGACTGTCACCACCCCACTCTTTGTTATGGATTCCACCCAGGCTATCTTGCCGTTATAATACTGTCCGGCAGAATCATTCCTGACGAACATGACCTGCGCTCCCACCTTCAATGCCAGACTCGGGTCAGCGGGAAAACTCTTTTCCGGAAAATCACCTTCAATGTCACAATCAAAGACATGAGCCTCACCTGGAAGTTCTTCAAGCTTACGTAGATTGACTGCATCAGCCTGAGCATTATGAGTAGTAAGACGTATAGTATTCCCGTCATCTGCGAATGCTCCCACCCGGTCATTCAGTCTGGAAAGAAGGGATGGAGTCAGTCTGTCTTCGCGTACGGCATTCAATATCTCCAGAAACTCTGAATCCTTCTGACGATGAACCTTCTCAAGTTCTATGGTCACGTACTCAAGACGCTGCAGGGCCTTTGAATGAAAGAAATAAGGAGACGGATAAACCTGAGCCATATAGTACCGCTCACTTTCCTTGACCACAGGTGACAGCTGGCCGACATCACCTATCATCAGCAGCTGAACACCCCCGAATGGCTTGTCATTGCGGCGAAACCGGCGAAGTGTCATATCCACAGCATCCAGAAGATCGGCCCTGACCATAGATATCTCATCGATTATAAGCAGGTCGAGCGTACGTATGATCTTCACCCTTTCCTTACGCAGGCTCTTGAAGCGGTCCGGCATCTGGTATTCCGTCACAAGTTCCTTGACATCAGGAAGATAAGGACACAACGGAAGTTGAAAGAACGAATGTATGGTACTGCCTCCGGCATTGATGGCAGCAACCCCTGTCGGAGCAAGGACAACAAACCTCTTGGACGTAGTCCCGGTAATATATCTGAGGAAAGTGGTCTTTCCGGTACCGGCCCTTCCTGTAAGAAATACCGAGCGCCCTGTGCATTTCACATAGCGCTCAGCTGTTTCGAATATGATGTCCTTCTCCATAGATGGCAATTATCTGCGAAGAAGTGTCCTCAACGCACTTTCCGCATCATATCTGGATTTAAAGTTAGGCTGTACCACAATTTTGTTCATTCTGTCGATAGCCCCCCCCAAAGTTCATTGGCAAACTGCACGACTGCACAGCCTTCTTCATACATGCCGGTCGCATACCTGTACTGTGGCTGGATATACCAGTTGCCATAGTAATCGAGGTATCCCCAGAGGCCGGTCGCCGGATCCTCCTGTTCCCAAAGGTCGATTCCCACATATCTGCCCTGTTTCCAAGTCCAAGCATGTCAAGCAGTCCGCAAGAAGAAACAGTCATTCCTGCAAGGACAAGAATAGGAAGAAGTCTTTTCATAATATTAAAATTTAATCTAAGAGATATTTTCTCCAGAATTCCTGATTGGCCTTCAGGAAATGCGTTCCCTGATATCCGTAATACCCATGCATTCCGTCAGGATATATCATGAAATCAAATTTCTTTCCTCCGCGATGCATGACATCGAGGAGCTGAAGCGTATTCTGATGATGTACATTATCATCTCCGGTTCCGTGAGTAAGCTTCAGCATTACCGACTCGTCTGAATCATAGTCTGTCGGATAACCTTTCACATAGTTCAGAACCTTTGAAACCTCATATCCTTCCGGATTGTTCTGAGGCGTATCCATATAGCGTTCGGTATAGTGCGAATCATATAACGCCCAGTCGTACACACCGCCGCCGGCAATACCGTAATGGAACTTATCAGGGGCCTGCATCAGAAGCATGCACGTCATCGTACCACCGAAAGAAAAACCCTCCACTCCGATCTTGGCACCATCTACATACGGCAGAGACTGGAGCCATGAAGCCCAGGCACAGAAATCGCGGACTTCCCACACGGTAAGCTGACGGTAGATCATATCCAGTCCGGCACGGCCGTTATGACCGGCAGCACGTGGATCCACAGTTATCTGTATTATACCATTATCCGAATACCACTGGTTCGATGCATTCGGAGTCACCCAACGGTCACGTACCAGAGGAGTGTCCGGTCCACCGTAGATGTCCACATGTACAGGATATTTCTTCGACTCATCAAAATTCTTCGGATACACAATCATACCTGGAAGCCGGAAGCCATCCTCGGTCGTAATATATACCATCGAAGGGAGAGCATATGCTGAAGCGTCATAATCAGGGCCCTTCATGTCAGCGACAACTACCCCCTGACGCAGTTTCTTTCCGTAAGTCGGGAATATCGCAACCTTAGTAGGGGTAGTCATATTTGAATATGAGGCCACAAAATACTTTCCGTCCGGAGAAAAAGATATTCCCGCCGCATTATATGCAGGATCAGTCAGAGCAGTAATGGTCCCCTTCTTATCTACTTTATAGAGAGCCTGCTTAGCCACTTCATCGCGTTTTGCAGTGAAGTACACGTCACCTTTCTTCTCATCCACACGCACTATCGACACATTCCAGTTAGGTCCGTCAGTGAGGCGCCTGAACTGCGAGCCATCATAAGACAGGAAGTAGATCTGCTGCCATCCGGTTTCGAATTCACGTGCCATGTAGAGGCCGCTGTCAGTGAATACGACACCCTCAAACCAGTTGAGCCAGGTACTGCAGGTCTCGTTATAGACATGACGCCTGGCTCCGTCGGTTGCAGAGACTGCATAAAGGTCGATCGTGTTCTGCAGACGAGGCATCCTTGCAATGAAGAACTCCTTGCTGTCCGGGCTCCAGAACGGTATGCCGAAATACTGGTCCTCCGCAGGGTTGAAGTCAGCCCATATCACAGAAGAAGTTCCATCAGCAGAATCAATGTCGGCAATACCGATACGAACCTCCGGATTGGTCTGACCTGCCTTTGGATAACGGGTTTCGCTGAGAGAACCGCCGAGTGCAAGATCGGTCACGCGCGGGCTCTGCGACTGCGATGCGGCTGCATCTGGATTTGCGAACGCAGAATATATCGGGAACATAGGCACCTGCGAGTTATCAAAACGATAGAAGCCAAGCTTCCTGCTGTCAGGTGACCACCAGAATGCCCTGTACCTTGACTGACGGCCGAAAATCTCTTCATAATAAACCCACGACGCATACCCGTTGAGGATGACATCCGAGCCGTCATTGGTGATACGTGTCTCTACTCCGCTTGCTATATCCACGACATACAGGTCATTGTCGCGCGTGAATGCAATTCTGGTCGAATCAGGAGAGTAGGTCATATTGACTGCTCCTTCAGGTCTGACCGGAAACATGAAATATTTTGCAGGGGCTTTTACGCCGACTTTCTTCCCGCCGGTGCGCGGATTCAATACAAAGGCAGTGCTGTCCGTATAAAATCCGTTATAAGTGAAGATGACCTCGTCGTCATCTATCCACTTCCATGCACGCGGTACCGGATTGAACTCCTGAGCAGAAGCACACAAAGCCACCACTGCAAATAACACCGATATTACTACTTTCTTCATTTTATATCATTCTTTTTTTTATTCATTATTCTTCTCCGTCAGCAGGCAATAAACACTTCATCCTTAAAATTAACCAGGTATACCTTTTCAGTAGCTCTGGTAATGGCTGTATAGAGCCACTTCAGGTCATCCACAGTCAGTTCCTCCTGCCAGAAAGGATTATCGATGAAGACACATCTCCACTGTCCTCCCTGAGACTTATGACATGTTATCGCATTGGCATATTTCAGTTGCAACGCATTATAATACTTATCCTCACGAACGGCTTCATACCTCTTCTTCTTGGTCGTCAGGTGGGCATAATCCTCATTGACTCCCTGGTAGAGCATATTCGCCTGTTCATAAGTAAGCGACGCGCTTTCCGACTCAAGTGTATCCAGAATCACCTTAGCAACGATCTCCTGATCATCATAATCCGGAAACGAGATTCTGGCCTCAGCGAAATGCAGTCCATACCTTTCCTCAAATCGGGATATCTTCTGAAGCTTGGCAATATCACCGTTCGCTATATAATCCATTCCCTCCACTTCCTCCAGAAATTGATAACAATTCTTCACAATCATCAGTTTATCATCTCTTACCAGCCTCTCCTCCTTGAACTGCACGGTAGAGCGGATGCCGAGATTATACTTGATGGCCCTCTTGTTGGACCGGCACAGGATTATCGTATCATCCTCGTCATACCTTGCATAGGCATCTGATATCTTCTCTATCAGATCGCCTCCTGTTATCCTATCTACATCATCGAATCCATCGACTGTCAGGCCCAGATCAAACATATCAATTATTCCTGGTCCATTTTCCATCTCCGCTATCAGATTCCTTATCAGAGTCGCATTGAAAAGTATCCCTGACTCCTTCTGTTGACGTACAACCGTACTCAACTCTGCAAAGGTAACCCCACCCATCATCGTCATATAGTCATGCAGCAGGGCAGGACTCGCATCCAGTCCGACAGGTGGCAGCTGGGCGGAATCTCCTATAAGGACAAGTTTGCAATCAGCTCCAGCCCTGACGAAAGTAATCAGGTCATCCAGCAGGTTTCCGGTACCGAATGAAGTCGTAGACTGCTGCTGGCCGGCATCTATACCTATCAATGACACCTCGTCCACAATGAACAAGGTCTCCTTATCCTTATTCGGAGCCAGAGTGAATTGCCCGAAACCGTCACCACCGACAGACTTCTGGCGATAGATATGCTTATGGATGGTATATGCGGGCTGTCCGGCATATGAAGACAAGACCTTGGCAGCGCGTCCGGTAGGAGCGAGGAGTATGCACTTGGTCCGGAATTCCTTCATCACGGATATCACAGAAGCAACAGCTGTGGTCTTTCCTGTACCGGCATATCCGTTCACGACCATGATATCGTCATCGTCCGTACTTACAAAATCCGCCATCTTCCTCAACAGGTCCGCCTGACAGGAAGTCGGTTCATACTTCAACCTCTTGATGAAGGCTTCATACATAAAATCACTTCGTCCCATCATTTCTTCCTCCCTATGATCATTGACAGCACTATCAGGACAGGATAAATCTCAATACGTCCAAGGAACATATCAAATGCATATATGAACTTGGCCATCGCTGGCTGCGCAGAGTAATTGTCCATGCATCCGAGTTCCCCCAGACCAGGTCCGACACTGCCAAGAGATGCGACCACACCAGATACTGATGTGAAAGCATCGGAGCCGGTGAGCATCACCGCAAGTACAGAAACAAGTATCACCATCAGATACAGGACTATATACATCATCACTCCGCTGACAATATTCTCAGGAACAAGATGCTGCCCAAGACGCACATGATTGATATAGGCCGGGTGAAGCCTGCGGCGTATCTCGGATATCACCGCCTTTATGGAGATAAGGACCCTGTCCACCTTGATACCTCCTGTAGTAGAGCCTGAGCATCCGCATTGCACAGAAACCATCATAAGAAGTATTCCTGCAAACCATGGCCATTGAGAATTGTCACAGATTCCGAATCCTGCAGTGGTCATATAGCTTATCACCGTAAAGAAGGAATCCATAAGTGCCTTACTTACAGACGTATAACCTCCATTAAAGAGCAGAGACAAGGTTATCAGGAGTGCAAATCCCACGATTGATCCCAGATAACACCTTATGACGGTATTGTTGAACGGTTTCAGCGACCTGGTAGCAAAAACGGCATAGATCAGGCCGAAATGCATTGCACACACCGCCATGAAGAACATGACGATAAGATTGATAAGTGTGGAATCATAATATCCGATGGAAAGATTCCTCGTACTGAAGCCTCCTGTTGCAGCAATGCTGAAAGCATGGTTCAAGGCATCAAAGAAAGACATACCTGCAGCCCACAGCGACATGCAGGTAGCAACAGTGAGTCCCAGATATACCATTACAATGACCGACACCACTTTTGAAGAACGGTACCTGTAACCCTCTTTAGAAAGGGACGAAAGTTCCATATTCGCCAGCTTGAGACGGTACTGGCTTGCTTCTGGCATTACCAGCAGCAGGAAGACCACAACTCCCAGACCGCCTATGTAATGGGTCGATGACCGCCAGAATATAAGGCTCTTCGGCAGGGACTCGATATCGTTCAGAATGGTCGAACCTGTGGTGGTATAGCCGGACACACTCTCGAACCATGCATTTATCAGAGTAAATTCACCACCCCATAGCACATAAGGAAGCATTCCGAAAATGAATGAAAGCAGCCAGGCCAATACAATGGTAACAAAGCCCTCCCTGATGGTAAGTGGGGCTGACCGGCGCACGAAGATGAAAGGGAATGAACCGACCAGAAGGGTGATTATGAAACTTATCAGAAGCGGCGAGAAAGCTTCGTCTACACCATTCAGCACAGACACGCCTATCGACAGCAACATGAACAAGGCACTCACCAGAAGCGCCTTGCCTACGTTAGTCGATATGGCCTTTATATTCATGTCAATCAGCGTTTTCCAACAGTTTCTCCCGCATTTCTCTTAAATTCTTCACTCTTTTCTTGAGTTCAATATTCTCTTCCATCAGCTCGGTAAGACCGGCATTGATATTGGCAAGCTGGTCATCTCCGTCAAAAGTATATGTATGCCGTCTACCGGTCTTGCGGTAATTATCCATGCCATCAGACATCCGGTATATCGGACGGACATAATAAGCCATAGTGAAATAGGCAAGAAGAAAGACCAGGAGAAGTCCGGCACCTACTGAAACCACTCCCGGGATGATGCTTCTGTAGAAACCTGCATCAAAGTTTTCTGAGTTTGCCTTCAAGTCCTCATGAATCAAATCATTGAGGTGCTGCATATCATTACAGAACTGTGTATACCTGGGCTGAAGGCTTCCGAAGAACCACTCTCCGGTATCAACGCTGTCCGCAAGGAATATTTCATCAAAATTAAGAGACGTCTTCATGAAGGCATCGAAAGAGGCGACCACCGAGTCGACGGCAGGATGGGCTCGCTCCGAAGTGAACATGTTTCTGAGAGAATCCGACTGAGCCATGAAATACTTCATGTTGAAATCCGGCATTATGGAAATGTCGTTCTGAACGACAACAGCCAGCATCTGGTGATTATATTCCTGAGTAAGATCAGAGATCCTCTGAGACACATTGATGCTCTTGATGTTGGATGCAATAAGTTCGGATACATAACTGCTCATGCGCCGGTACTCAAGTATCGATATGATACCGGACAAAAGCAGGATCATCGCAATGGAACCGAGACTGAAAATGACCTTCTTACGCATCGAAGGCCTCTTTTCTCCCTTTTTCTTCAGAAATCCAATTCTCATGACAATATCTTATATCAAAGTTGAAACATCGGTGAAGGATGCTGTCGCGGCAGACACCTGAGCGCTATGCTTCCTTTCGGATACCCAGCCTCCTGAAGTGCCTCGACCGAAGCCTTATATGCAAGCTCTGGAGTATTATTGTTCTCGCTGAGATGACACAGGAATATGTTCTTGAGTTCCGGATGTACGAAACGCCTTATTGCTGAAGCGCACTCATCATTGCTCAGATGACCGCAGCCTTGCACTATCCTCATTTTCAGTTCATATGTATACGGTCCTCCCATAAGCATGTCCATATCATAATTCGACTCCACGACGACAGTATCAGCCATTCGTGCAAACTCTACCGCCTCATCCGTCATCCTTCCGACATCAGTCATTATCACAAACATCCGGTCTTCTACCTCTATCGCATAACCGACTGTCTGTGTTGCATCATGCGGCACTACAAAATAGCGGACCCTGAATCCTGCAACCTCATTCCACGCATCCTCATCAAGAACACGTCTGCATCCCCCTATCGTAGGAGCCGTGAAAGTATGTCTTGCCAAGGCCTTGTGTATCGGGCCTGAAGTATATACAGGCTTTGACAGCCGCTTGCAGAATGAGCCCAGATGCCTTATATGATCCAGATGGTCATGCGTAACCAGAACTGCCGAAAATGAATCTGTATCAAGTCCGTGCTCCTGGAGGGTCTTCTTAAGACGTCTGAGACTGACTCCCGCATCTATCAGAATGCCGGATTTCTCAGTACCCAAGTAATAACAGTTGCCGCAGCTTCCGCTGGAAAGACTCATGAATCTTACCATTACCTGTCCCTCCTGATTATCGTTTCATCACCAAGAACATCAGCCAGCAGTGCCCCCAGGTCATCACCCGGCACATAATGTACAGCCGGCAGACCGGCAGCCACCGCACCCTCGACATTAGTCATGGAATCATCTATGAAAAGCATATCCTCAGCAGCACGGCCGACGTCTTCAATAACTGCCTTATAAAACTTCTCCGACGGCTTGAGGGCTTTCATCTGGAAAGACATATACAACTTGCGGAAGACCTTATGTACATCTACCCCAGCATCGGAAAACATCCTGACTGCATACGGCAGAGCAATCGGATTGTTGTTGCTCAGCATGTACAGGTCATAACTTTCAGCCAGGGAATGCAGAAGATCTGCCTTGAAGGGTTCAATGCTCGACAGGATCTTGGAAAAGCACTCATCCACCTCCACTGCAAGAGCTCCTTCCTTTGACTCAGACAGAATGGCTGCCCGAAAATCATCTGCAGTCATCAGTCCCTCCTCAAGTTCTCCTATTATGCCCTTCTGATGCCATGGGTCGAGGATCTCATCGATCTTCTCATACCCCAGCACCTGCTTGAACGCATCCCTGCAGGCCGGAAGGTCAAGGTCGATGAGCACACCGCCCATGTCAAATATCAACGCCTTTCTATTCTTCATATTCACAATATTTCTTTATTACGCCATAGGCATCCTGCACTCCAAGTTCTCCGGCTCGAGACAGGTCGATGCAGCCCTTCTCCTTATCCTTCAGATATATGAGCACCAGACCTCGGTTGAAATAAGCATCACCCATATACGGGTATAGTTCTATGGCTTTTGTATAACTTTCAATTGAATTCACATGTTCCGACGACAGACAATACAGATTACCGAGATTGAAATGAATGTACGGAAGGTCAGGCACGAGTTCCGCAGCCTTCTTCATATCATCTATCGCATCTGTATAATCATACTGACGAGTTATCTGGTCACGGACTCTGGCACGGGTAGCTCCGGTGTCGTCCATCGACAGTATCTGCACGTTGTTCTCTATAGACGAGATGAAGTCTATCATCTCGGCACGAAGATATCCCCGGTTCATATGATAGAACGCAGCATATCTCCTTGTTATGTCATCATCCGATGACGTTTCGTCAATTGCACCTGTATAGTATGCCAGAGCAGAGTTGAACTGCTTCTGATAATAGTCGTACAGAGCCCTCAGGAACATATTTTCAGGAGCAGTTCCATTCCATGCGGCGGTTTCAAGGGAAGCAAGCATCCTTTCGTCAAGAGTCACTTCTGAATTTCTGATCTCCACCCCGGATGGGAGAGATGCCCTGAACATTTCAACCAGAGTGCTGCGATACGTCCTGTCAAGGGCATATGTGGTGACATCCTTTTCACCCACCGGTACAAATCTGTACAGAGGGCGAAGCTTGATGTCTATGTCCCTGTGCTGAAGAAGTTCATCATCGAAATTCTTTTTTGCAAATTCTGCGTCAAGAGATATCAGGGAGCTATACTTCCTTGTCGTATCGGCAAATGATTCCTTTTCAGCAGCACTCTTCTGTCTGTATTCTGAAACCTTTTTCTGGGCTATGTCGTAATCCTTCTTCGCTTCCTTATGCTTTCCCATAAGGTTCTTCACATATGAGCGGTTCATATAGGCCTTTGCAAAATCCGGATATAGTTCTATGGCCTTGTCATAATCCTCGAGGGCATTCCTGTACTGGCCCATCTCAATGAAAACCGAAGCTCTGTTGAAATATGCAAGCACATTCTGAGGATTGATGTTCAGCACCCTGTCCATATCATCAAGCGCCTCCTCATATGCACCGAGCTGTGCATTGATAAGGCCCCTGTTATATAGGGTAAGCGCATTGCCGGGCTCATCCTTAAGAACTCTGTTCAGGTCAGCCATCGCCTCATGATACTTCTGCTGTTCATAGTACATCAAGGCCCTGTTGAAATAAGCAAATGTATTGGCCGTATCAAGGGCTATGGCCTGATCCATGTCTGCAATCGCATCATCGAGCTTCTTCTGCGATGCATAAAGACGGCCTCTGCGGACAAAACCTTCAGGATCGAATCTGTCCAGACGGATTGCCTTGTTATAGTCAGCCAATGCCTTGAGTGTATCCCCCAGGAAAAGATGGCTTGCGCCTCGGTTGAGATATGCCGAAGGGTCCTTGGGGTCTTTCCTTATATAACGGTCAAAGTCCTTCACGGCCTTGTCGAACTGCTGCGACAGGAAATAGGTCACTCCCCTGCTGAAATACAATCCTTCATACCCCGGACGGAGGTCTATCGCCTTCTGCAGGTCAGCCAGAGCCGCATCGTAATTACCGAAACGGCTCTCAGTTATGCCTCGGTAATGGTATCCGGAAGTAAAGACAGGATTCAGTCTGACGGAACGCTCAAAGTCACGCTTGGCTCCACGAAGGTCACCGAGATTATATTTCGCTATGCCACGGAAGAAATATGTCCAGTAATCTGTAGTATCCAGCTGTGAGAGTACATTGAAGTTTTCTATAGCCTGCGAATACCTGCCGTCAGCAAGGGCATGCCTTCCTCTCATGAAGAAGACATCCTTGTCATATTGTGCAGAGACCCGTAAAGGGAATGCACTGGCAAGCAGACAGACAAACAGTATACACTTCAATAATTTATGCATAAATTTCCTGATGTTTCCGTTTTTTACTAATTTTGGCGCCCTAAATAAGGCAAGTTACAAATATAGTCATTTCTCGCGCGCATGAGGACAAAAATTTGGAAAATTTTAATCGCAGGCATCATGACTTGTGTCATGGGGGCCATCTTCTGCGCGCAATCCCAGGCTCAGGACATATGGAAAAGGGAGATTGATGCTGCCAAGAACATGATCTGGGAAGAAAAACTTGCCAAAGAGATCGGCTTCCTTGCTGATACTCTTTGCAAGGGAAGAGGTACCGGCACAAAAGGATCGGTAGAGGCTGCAAGGTGGATCACAGAAAAGTTCAAGAGGACCGGCATGTACAGATTTGGCGACACCTATGTCAAGCATGTATGGACAGGCAAGGGAGTCGTAGGACACAACATCATGGGAATGGTACCGGGATCGTTGAAATCCCCATGCGACCGATACATAGTCATAGGCGCACATTACGACCACATCGGGCAGTTGAACGGCAAGGTTTATCCTGGAGCTGACGCGAATGCTTCCGGAGTCGTGGCAATGGCTTCTCTCAGCGAAATGTTCACAGTTCTCCGAATGCTGGGCAAGTCATTGGGACACAACCTGATATTCGTAGCTTTCGACGCCAAGGAGCTTGATATGGCCGGATCACAGGCCTTCTGGAGAATGATCCAGGAAGGCGATCTCAAAGACCCGCTCAGCGGCAGGAAGATCACAGCCGACAAGATAGACCTGATGGTCAACATCGACCAGATAGGAAGCACCCTGTCCCCTCTCTCCAAAGACAGGGACGATTTCATGATAATGCTCGGCGAGCACTCGCTGCCGCATAAGAAGAGAGGCCTTCTGGAAGAATGCAACCGGAGATACGGCATCGGCATGGAGCTGGACCTGACCTATTACGGAAGCGAAAACTTCACAAGGATATTCTACAGACTGTCCGACCAGAAGGTGTTTGTCGATAACGGAATTCCTGCAGTAATGTTCACGTCAGGAATCACGATGAATACCAACAAGACCCGCGACACTGCCGCGAGTCTTGACATGAAGATACTCAGAAAGAGGATCTTCCTTATCTTCCACTGGATCGACAAGATGCTTTAACGACCCTTGTACATCTCGTCGTAGTACTTCTCGTAGTCACCGGAAGTAATGTTGTCCATCCACTCCTGATTATCCAGATACCATCTCACGGTCTTCTCGATTCCTTCCTCGAACTGAAGCGAAGGCTCCCAACCGAGTTCCTTCTGCAGTTTGGTACTGTCTATAGCATAGCGGGCATCATGTCCAAGGCGGTCTGTAACATATGTTATGAGGCCCAGACTGTGTCCTTCAGGGTTGCCGAGAATCCTGTCCACGGTCTTGATCATGACCTTTATGAGGTCTATGTTCTTCCATTCGTTGAATCCACCGATATTGTAGGTCTCGGCCACCTTTCCTTCGTGGAAGATCAGGTCTATGGCACGGGCATGATCCTCAACGAAAAGCCAGTCACGGACATTCTCACCCTTTCCATATACAGGAAGAGGTTTCCCCTTACGTATATTATTGATGAACAACGGAATAAGCTTCTCAGGGAACTGATAAGGCCCATAATTGTTCGAGCAGTTGGTCACGATTGTCGGCATGCCGTATGTATCGTGGTAGGCTCTTACGAAATGATCCGAACCGGCCTTGCTGGCACTGTACGGACTATGAGGGTTGTACTTGGTGGTTTCATAGAAGAAATCA
>JAEIGA010009472.1_pt1 | contig 14741 bp, 10 predicted proteins | sample 9270691 | NCBI WGS metagenome assembly JAEIGA01 (sample SAMN17057246, study PRJNA624740) | gut metagenome | biome: biome; isolation source: fecal sample | host: Bos grunniens | place: China: Xizang | collected 2019
CAAGGCACTCATCGTTATGAACGTGCAAACGGCTCAGGCAGATACCATCAAGAACGTTTCATCGTACAAGTTCAACGAAGAAGGCAACCTCTTGGCCTACGTGGTGGAACCAGAGAAGAAGGATTCGCTCGGCAAGGCAGGTCTATACCTCTACAACACAGCCAACGGCGAAAAGAAGGAAGTTTTGACAGGCGAAAAGGGTTCGAAGTTCAAGACTCCATCGTTCAGCAAGACAAACACCCTGGCTTTCTATGCCAATACCGATACTACCAAAGCGGGCAAGAAGAACATCAGCATCTACTTGTACGACATCCACGCAGGCAAGGTGCAATTGGCCGCACACAACGGCATGAAAGGATTGCAGGAAGGTTGGATAGTAAGCGAAGACGGTACATTGAGCTTCAGCAAGGACGGCAAGCGTCTGTTCTTCGGTACTGCTCCGAAGCCATTCGAAAAGGATACCACCGTTGCTGAGTTCGAACAGCCTCAGCTCGACATCTGGACATGGAACGAGGATTACTTGCAAACCGTACAGTTGTTCAACCTGAAGCGCGACTCGAAACGCACCTATACTGCCTACATCCAAACATCGTTGACAGAACCGTTCGTGCAATTGGGTACACTGGATGTACCGATGGTAAATGTACCGAACGAAAAGCAAGCCGACTGGGTACTCCTGGGTAACGACAAGAAGTACCGCATCCAGTCGCAATGGGACAGCAGTCGCCCAACCGACATCTATGTAATGAACGTAAAGGATGGCTCTCAGAAGCTCATCAAGGAGAATGTATGCGTAGGCGGATTCTCGTTCTCGCCCGACGGCAAATATGCCGTAGCTTACGACAAGCAGGCCAAGGATTGGTTCCTCTTTACCGTAGCAACCGGAGAGATGAAGAACCTGACTGAAAATATGGAAGTTGAATTCTTCAACGACGAACACGACACTCCTAGCCTTCCAGGTGCAAACGGTAGTGTAGCATGGTTCGAAGACAGCCGTACATTCCTTATCCGCGACAAGTTCGACTTCTGGCAATTCGATGCTCAAGCACCAGGCACTCCAAAGATGTACACTGAAGGCTATGGTCGCAAGAACGATACCCAGCTAAGCATCATCCAGCTTATCGAAGACCCTGACAAGGATGCAAGCCCAATGGGAAGATTCGGTGCCAGCATAGAGCTCAAGAAGAACGAGCCAATCTACTTCACAACCTTCAACCGCACCACCAAGGAAAGCGGTCTCGCCATCAAGGACATCACCAAGGGCAAGGCCCCGGTTAAGAAGGTAGTAGAAGGCCCTTATACCTATGCCGATATCAAGTATGCCAAGGCAGGCAAGGGCAAGAAGGCGGTATTCGTATACAGCCGTGGCAATTACGAAGAAGGAAAGAACCTCTTTGCATCGTACGACAATTTCAAGACTCAGAAGCAATTGACTGACATCAACCCGCAACAACGCGACTACAACTGGGGTACCGTAGAGTTGGTGAACTGGAGAACCGAAGACGACATCTTCTGCGAAGGTCTCCTCTTCAAGCCAGAAGATTTCGACCCTAACAAGAAGTATCCGGTGATGGTATATTTCTATGAAAAGAATGCCCACACATTGTATAATAGCCGCAATCCGTCGCCTAGCCGTTCAACCGTGAACATCCCTTACTTCGTAAGCAACGGTTATGTGGTATTCGTGCCGGATGTATACTTCACCGACGGCCATCCGGGCAAGAGCGCCATGCGTTCCATCATGCCGGGGGTAGAAATGCTCGAAAAGACTTATCCGTGGATCGATAGCGACAACATGGCTATCCAGGGACAAAGCTGGGGTGGCTACATCGTGGCCTACATGATTACCCAAACAAACAAGTTCAAGGCTGCAGGCTCGGGAGCTCCGGTATCGAATATGACCAGTGCTTATGGCGGTATCCGTTGGGGAAGCGGTATCACTCGCCAGATTCAATACGAACAAGGTCAGAGCCGTATCGGTAAGAACTTATGGGATGCATTCGACTTGTATGTAGAAAACTCTCCACTCTTCTTCTTGCCGAATGTACAGACTCCGGTATTGATTATGCACAACGACAAGGACGGCGCAGTGCCTTGGTATCAAGGTATCGAGTTCTTCGTAGGCCTCCGTCGCTTGAGCAAGAAGGCTTGGTTGCTTCAGTACAACAACGAGGAGCACAACCTCGTGGAACGTCGCAATTGCAAGGACTTGAGCATCCGACTTTCTCAGTTCTTCGACCACTATCTGAAGGGTGCTCCAATGCCTGAATGGATGAAGAATGGTCGCCCGGCTACCAAGAAAGGATACGACTTGTGTTATTGATAAATATTAAAACAATTACTATATGAAAAAACAATTTTTACCGCTTATGCTATTGGCATCTGCTATCTGCTCGTGCTCGGAAAAGCAACCTGCTACTACCGAGCCTATGATTACCAAGACCGAAATCCAAGTGGAGAACGGTCATTTCACACCTGAAATCATGCACCGTTTGGGCAAAGTGGGCGACCCTCAGCTCTCTCCGAACTACGGTAAAATCCTCTACGGAGTATCGTACACAAGCATTGAACAGAACAAGGGCAACCGCGAATTGTTCCTGATGAACGCCGACGGTACTGAAAACGTGAAGCTTACCAGCACTCCGAAGAGCGAATCGAACGCTCGCTGGATAAACGATTCACAAATCATCTACATGCGTGGTGGCAAACTCTATACCGCTACTATCGAAGGTTCAGCCCTCAAGAACGAAAAGGAAGTGGCTGGTGCAGAAGGCATGGAAGGTTTCGAACTTTCTCCTGCTGGCGACAAGATTATGTTCATCAAGAGCATCAAGGCCGCTCAAAAGCCAACAGATGTATATCCTGACCTCGACAAATCGTCCGGACACACTTATACAGACCTCATGTATCGTCACTGGGACCACTTCGTACAAGAAGTACCTCACACATTCGTGGCATCGTTCGACGGTGCTCAAATCAGTGGCGTAACCGATATTTTGGCAGGCGACAAGGCTAATCCGGAAACAGACACCAAGAAGTTCGAACTTCCTACCCTCCCGTTCGGTGGCCTCGAACAATTGGCTTGGACTCCTGACGGTAAGTACATCGCATACTCATGCCGCAAGTTGGCAGGTCGCGACTATGCGTTCTCTACCAATACAGACATCTACCTATATAATGTAGAAACCGGTGCTACCCAGAACCTCACCGCAGGTATGATGGGCTACGATACCGACCCGGTGTTCTCGCCTGACGGCAAGCAGCTTGCCTTCATCAGCATGGAAAGAGACGGTTACGAAGCCGACAAGAAGCGCCTCTTCGTGGTGGATATGGACAAGGTGCTCGCTAATATAGACACCAAGGACTTCAGAGGTTTCATGAAGGAACTTACTACCGACTATAAGTATAATGTAGAAAGCATCGCATGGGCTCCAAAGGGCGATAAGATTTATTTCAACTCTTGTGTGAATGCCTTGACAGCTCTCTTCTCGGTAGATGTGAACAAGCAGGTAGGTCTCCCTATCCAAGATAACGAAGGTACTGGTTCGCTCCCTGCATCGTATGGTGCCGGCATCACCCGTATCACAGCTCCTGACGCATGGTTCGACTTTGATGGCGTATCAATCATCCCGAATGAAATCGGAGAAGTGGCTACCTTGATTACTACCAACAAGTGCATGCTCCGTCCGGCAGAAATCGTGAAGGTGAACCCTACTACCGGCGAATTCGCTCAGTTGACCAATGAAAACAAGGAAACCCTTGAAAAGTTGGATGAACCAATCATCGAACAACGTTGGATGACAACCGTGGATGGCAAGCAGATGCATACATGGATTCTTTATCCTCCTCACTTCGACAAGACCAAGAAATATCCGGCTATCTTGATGTGTTTGGGTGGTCCTCAAGGTACCATCAGCCAAGGTTTCTCAACTCGTTGGAACTATCGTTTGATGGCTCAACAAGGCTACATCGTTATCCTCCCGAACCGTCGTGGTACAACTGCCTTCGGTCAACCATGGTGCGAACAAATCTCGAAAGATTACATGGGCTTGAACATGCAAGACTATCTCCGTGCCGTTGACGTGATGAAGCAAGAACCATATGTAGGCAAGGTTGCTGCTACAGGTGCTAGCTACGGTGGTTTCTCTGTATACTACTTGGCTGGTATCCACCAAAACCGTTTCTCGGCCCTCATCGCCCATGCAGGTATCTTCAACCAAGAACACATGTACATGATGACTGAAGAAATGTGGTTCCCAACATTCGATAACGGTGGTGCTCCATGGGACGGCACTCCTCAGACTAACCGTCACTATGCAAACTCGGCTCACAAGCTCATCAAGAACTGGAACACTCCTATCCTCGTGACTCACGGCGAAATGGACTACCGTGTACCGGTTGACCAAGGTATGGCTGCCTTCAATGCAGCTCGAATGATGGGTGTGGAAGCCAAGCTCCTTCTCTTCCCTGAAGAAAACCACTGGATCTTGAAGCCACAGAACTCTGTTCATTGGAATCGTGAGTTCTTCGCTTGGTTAGATAAGTATTGCAAGGAATAAATCCTACAGAATATTCTCTTTAGTATCGTGTCATCCTGAATCATTCGGGATGACACTTTTTTTATATCCACAAAACAAAAACTCACCGAAACCTATATAGGTAACGGTGAGCTTTCTTATAAAATAGGATATTAATCTTATTCTTCAGTATAGCGTTCGATAGTCTGAGCGCGGTCTGGACCTACAGAAATAATCTTGATAGGAGTTTCCAACTGTTCTTCCAAGAAAGTAACGTAAGCGTTGAATTCTTCAGGGAATTCGTCTTCGCTTGTCATCTTTGTCATATCTGTCTTCCAACCTGGCAATTCAGCGTAGATAGGTTCAACGCCTTCAGTAATATCGTATGGGAAGTAATCGATTTCTTCGCCATTCACCTTGTAAGCAACACAAGCCTTGATAGTGTCGAATCCGTCGAGCACGTCGCTCTTCATCATGATGAGGTGAGTTACACCATTGACCATAATCGCATATTTCAAAGCTACCAAGTCAATCCAGCCACAACGACGTTCACGACCAGTTACTGCACCATATTCATGACCAAGGTCGCGGATAGTCTTTCCTGTTTCATCGAACAATTCTGTTGGGAAAGGACCCGAACCTACACGTGTACAATATGCCTTCATAATACCGTATACGTTACCAATCTTGTTAGGACCGATACCCAAACCAGTGCAAGCACCAGCACAGATTGTATTAGAAGAAGTTACGAATGGATAAGAACCGAAGTCAACATCGAGCAATGTACCTTGAGCACCTTCGCAAAGTACGCTCTTGCCTTCCTTCAACAAGTTGTTGATTTCGTGTTCGCTATCTACCAAATGGAATTCGCGGAGATAGTTGATTGCATCCAACCATTCTTTTTCCAATTCAGTAATATCGTATTCAAAGTTCATGCTCTTCAAGATTTCTTCGTGACGAGCCTTTGCCTTGGCATATTTTTCTTCGAAGTTGCAAAGAATATCACCCACACGAAGACCGTTACGGCTTACCTTATCGGTATATGTAGGACCGATACCTTTACCGGTAGTACCTACCTTTGCATCTCCCTTAGCTGCTTCGTAGGCTGCATCGAGCACTCGGTGAGTAGGCATAATGAGGTGTGCCTTCTTCGAGATGTGCAAACGTTCCTTCAATGGGTGTCCGCTAGCGTCCAATGCTACGGCTTCGCCCTTGAACAACAATGGATCGAGTACTACACCATTACCGATGATGTTCACCTTATCGCCTTGGAAAATACCAGAAGGGATAGAACGGAGTACATACTTCTGACCTTCGAATTCCAATGTATGACCAGCATTCGGGCCACCTTGGAAACGAGCTACTACATCATAACGAGGAGTCAACACATCGACAACTTTTCCTTTGCCTTCATCGCCCCATTGCAAACCTAACAAGACATCTACTTTCATCTTACTTTGATTTTATTTGATTCATTTTTTTTCTTTTTGCACTCGCGCACTTACTACACACCCCATATATATATAAGGAATAGTGATGCGCAGTAAAGCGTTTCAATTTGGTTGCTACAATAGCCTGTTTCAACAACTCATCCTGAAATTCGGTTACCTTTCCGCATTCGGTGCAAATCATGTGATGATGCGTTTCATTACAGAATGCACGCTCGAACTGGGAGGAATTCCCGAACTGATGCTTGATAACCAAATTGGCATCGAGCAAAAGAATGATGGTATTGTAAAGCGTAGCCCGGCTTACACGAAATTTTCCCTCGGTCTCCATATAATTATAGAGTGACTCGATGTTGAAATGACCTTGGATGGTATAAATGGTATCAAGTATGGCATAACGTTCGGGAGTTTTCCGATGCCCGTTTGCCTGCAGATACTCAGTCAGCTTTTGTTTTACCTTATCTCTTATGTCTTCTTCCATATAAGCCTCTATTCAGCCTTCAAAGTTAAACCTTTTTATAATAATTTGAAAGTTTAATGCAAAGATTCTATCTGCAATTTTACATCTTCTTTCAATGCAAGTATATCCATATTGTCGGTTTCGTGGAAAGTCTGCAACATTTTAGCCAACTTTTTGGCTTGCGCCGGTTGTTGGTAGGCGTACTTCTGCAGAGCCGTATAGGCCGATCTACGAACCTTGGACGAATCATCTTGCAAGGCGGTCAAGGCCTGATCCAAGAACTCATCTGCCGCCCGTTCGTTCATTTCCATCCCCTTCATCAACAATCTGGCCAAGCTCAGATAACCGCATAATTGAAAATATTCGCCTTCGCTTGCTATCCACTGAAAGACTTTCTCCGAAATATACGGCAAGTGCTGAAACAGATTCATGCTGGTAAGTTCCGCCAACTCAGGATAGCGCATGTCTTCAATCCAGATATCAGCGATTTCAGGATAGAAGCTTTCTACCGGTTGAAGCATGCCTGCCAGGATTTTACATTCGCGGATATTCTCTTTCCACAATGCTTGGGCCAAATCGTGATTCTTTTCGTACTTGGCTGCAATTTCCTTGATGCGAGGCACTTCGATGCCGAAGTTCAGCTTATAGTCCAAACCTTTTTCGCGCATACTTTGCGAAACGACTCCATTCATATACAAACGGAATTGCTTCTTTATATCTTTTATCAGTTCGTTTACTTCCATGAATTATTCGTTTATATAAGGAAGATTTGCATAGTCTTTACTATAACGGAGCATCTGTTCGGCATAGTCTTCTCCGTAGCTTATCTTCACATCTGTGATGTTGCCCTCCGCATCGGTCTCAGCAACATAAACCGGATTGACAAAACCTTTATAAGGTGCCAAGTTCAGCTTTTCGTATCGTGCGAGCACTTCTTTATGTAACTCAGGATCAACTTTCACGGCATAGTTTTCCACCAGCTGGCGTGCGGCTTCGAAATCGCCTTCACTCTTGATACGCTGAATTTCGCTCAACAATTGTCCGAAGAGGTTGCGAAGTTTTTCGTAGTCATTCACCTTCACATAGGTTTTACCATCTTTCTTTACCAGTTCTACAACTTGGTCTGCTGCCCCCTTTTCGAACACCCATTTGGCAATGAGCTGACGGTTACGCATGTGGGCTTCTTCCACATTGTTTCCCAATTCAATTCGCACCAATTGAGTCATCAATCCATTCATCATGAACGAATAATATTCAGCCTTGTAGGCATCATCGTGCGGAGTCAAGCCCAATTCACGCATCTTGGCATCAGGCAAGTAATACAAACCGAAGAGGTCGGCACGTGCTTCTTCGATAGTCGAACCGTAAGCCTTCAACGCATCAGGGTCAACACCTGGTAACAATTGGCCAGATCCATGTCCGAGACATTCGTGAAGGTCGGTGTGAAGATCGCCTGTCAAATCGCCATACTTTTCGAGGTATTCCTTTTCTATCTCACTATATACAAACTCATCCGAGAAACCATTTCCATGGGCTGCCTTGTTATATGCATCAGTAAAGTTTCCGATAGTCACTGATTTCGACCCGTGTACACTACGAATCCAGTTGGAATTCGGGAGATTGATACCGATGGCCGTAGCCGGATACAAGTCGCCGGCAATGATAGCAGCTGTAATGACTTTAGCAGATACCCCCTTCACTTCTTCTTTCTTGAATCGCTTGTCCACAGGCGAGTGGTCTTCAAACCATTGGGCGTTGTCGCTGATAAGTTCTGTTCGCTTGGTGCTTACCAAATCCTTGAAGTTAACAATAGATTCCCAGCTCGACTTCATACCGAGCGGGTCGCCATAGCTTTCGGTAAATCCGTTTACAAAATCAACTCTCGAATCCAAATCCTTTACCCAAAGAATGGCATATTCATCGAAAGTCTTCAAATCGCCGTCTTTGTAGAATTGAATCATCTTTTCGATGACAGCTTTCTGCTTGTCGTTTTCGGCTACTCCTTTGGCCTTGTCTAACCAATAGATAATTTTATCGATAGCCTGTCCATAGAGTCCGCCCGACTTCCAAACCTTTTCGTATACGCGGCCATTCTCCTTAACCAAACGGCTGTTCATACCATACATTACCGGCATGGTATCGTTTGGAGTTTTCATCTTGGCATAGAATTCTTCAGCCTCCTGCTGAGTTAGCCCATCGTAATAATTGGAAGCGGATGTCAAGACCAAGTCTTCTCCATCGGCCTGATTTACACGCTTGGCCATTACCTGAGGATTGAATATCACCGGGAAGACTTCTTCGCAAAGCATATCCAAGGTTTCGCCTTCGCCAATCGGTAATTTGTCTTCGCCTACACTCTCTAACGCCTTCTTGAAAAATTCGGGTGTAAAGCCCGGCACAAATTTGTCGGCAGCATAATGATGATGAATGCCATTCGAGAACCACATTCGCTTGAGGTAGATTTCCAAGTTCACGAAGTTAGTATCTGTACGGTCGCCTTGGTAATCTGTATAAACCGTTTCCAACATTTTTCGGATAACAAGGTTATACTTACCATTTTGGTCGAACAAGATATCGCGACCATGCAAAGCCGCTTCCGACAAGTAATACACCAGTTCTTTCTGTTTTAAAGGCAATTCCTCAAAGCCATGAACCTTGTATCGCAACAATTGCAAATCAGCAAATTGCTCAACTGTATAGTCGAACGTATCCTTTTGTACTTCTTGTTCGCCCTTACAGGCGCTCAATAACATCATTCCCATAACTCCTACCCAAATTTGTTTCTTCATTCCTTTAAAGATTAATCTTGCAACAAAAAAAGGAAAACGGGTGTTTTCCTTTCTTTGATATAGTTTGGTTGTTTTTTATTTCTTCTGTTGTTTAGCAGACAAAATTTTCTTTCTATAACCATTAGGTGTCTCACCCACGATGCGATAGAAAGCCGCATAGAAAGACTGACGGTTAGCAAACCCTACCATAGCACTGATTTCTTCGATGTTCTTATCAGCATTCTTCTTGTCGGCCATTATACGGAGAGCATCCTTTACACGGTACTCGTTCAACAAGCAAGAATAGTTCATGCCGAAACGCGAATTTACTACCGCCGACAAGTATCTTGTATTAGTTTTCAACAACTTAGCCAAATCTTTCGATGAGAAATTCGGATCCTTGTATTTCTTCTTAACGATTACAAGATCCACAATTTTCTGATACAATTCATCGGCCAAGTCTGCACGAATCATGTTTCTGTAAGCAGCATCCTTAATTTTCTTCTCACGTAAATTGTAAGGCAATTTTTTCGGAGCTTCCGCTTGTTCTTCAGTTTGTTTTAGTTGATAGTCCATCTCTTATTTCTTTAATTTTTATATACATTTCATATTTGATTTACAAATATGGTCATTTTCTTTCTTTTATGCAATTTTTAATGCATTTTATTTTTGCACGAATGCATCTAAGAAAGTTTTTACTACCTTTGTATGACTTTTTAAGAGAAACATGCTACAAACTTTAAAAACAAATTTCGGTTACGATTCCTTTCGCCCGCTCCAAAAAGAAATCATCGAACATATCTTGCATGGCAAGGATACAGTGGTTTTGATGCCTACAGGGGGCGGTAAATCCATCTGCTACCAACTACCCGCTCTGATGATGGAAGGAACTGCTATAGTGGTTTCGCCACTCATTTCGTTGATGAAAGACCAAGTGGAAAGCCTTCGGGCAAACGGAATTTCGGCCAGAGCCATGAATAGCAACAACAACGAAACCGAGAATCTGATTTTGCGCAGAGAGTGCATGCAAGGTAAAATAAAATTATTATATATTTCACCCGAAAGACTTTTGCTGGAAATGAACTTTCTGCTGAAAGATATAAAAATTTCTTTATTTGCCATCGACGAAGCGCATTGTATTTCTCAATGGGGGCACGACTTCCGACCGGAATATACACAATTGAAAGTAATTCGCGAACAATTCCCCCGAACACCGATTGTAGCATTAACGGCAACAGCCGACAAGATTACCCGTCAAGACATCATCAAGCAGTTGGACATGAAAGAGCCGAAGGTATTCATCTCTTCTTTCGACCGTCCCAACCTTAGTCTCGATGTGCGCAGAGGGTATCAGCAGAAAGAAAAAACCCGAGCTATACTCGATTTTATAGCCAAACACCGCAACGAATGCGGCATCATTTATTGCCTGAGCCGGGATAAAACCGAAAAGGTAGCAGAAATGCTGGCCAAGCACGGAATCTCGACCACCGCTTATCATGCCGGTTTAAGTCCATCAGCCCGCGACAAGGCTCAAGACGATTTCATCAACGACCGCGTACAAGTGGTTTGTGCCACCATTGCCTTCGGTATGGGAATTGACAAGTCGAATGTCCGATGGATTATACATTATAATATGCCTAAGAGCATTGAAAGCTTTTATCAGGAAATCGGGCGTGCTGGACGTGATGGAGTTAAGAGCGAAACACTTCTTTTCTATTCGTTGGGCGACTTGGTGATGCTTTCCAAATTTGCCATGGACAGTGGTCAGCAAACCATCAATTTGGAAAAGCTGAACCGCATGCAACAATATGCCGAATCGGATATTTGCCGACGCCGTATCCTGCTCAATTATTTTGGAGAAACAATGGATCAGGATTGCGGAAACTGCGACGTATGCCGGAATCCACCCGAACGATTCGACGGAACCATCATCGTACAAAAAGCACTTAGCGCCATCATACGGGCCGACCAACAAATCGACACGCGGATGCTGATTGCCATCCTGCGAGGCAACTATTTCGAAGATTTGGTTGAAAAAGGATACGACAAACTGAAAACATTCGGTGTGGGTCGGGACATTCCTCAACGCGATTGGCAGGACTACCTGCTACAAATGCTGAACATGGGATACTTCGAAGTAGCCTACAACGAAAACAATCATCTGAAGGTTACATCGGCAGGTGTAAAAGTATTATACGGACAAGAAAAGGCCATGCTGGTAGTTATCAAACGAGAAGAAAAGGAGACCAAAACAACAGCCAAGAAAAAAGGAACAGCCGAAAAGGTCTTGTTCAACATACCGGCATCTTTGTCTCTGGGAGAAGAAAGCACCGATTTGTTCGAAGAGCTTCGCATCCTTCGCAAACGTTTGGCCGACCAACAAGCTATACCGGCTTACATTGTATTGTCGGACAAGACATTGCATCTTCTTGCCTCACAACGACCTACCACCCTCGAGGAATTCGGCAGGGTCAACGGTATCGGTGAATATAAGAAAGAGAAATATGGAAAAGAATTTGTCGAGGTTATCAACAAATTCTTAAAGACATAATGCCATTATATAAAACGGCACCTTACTTTTTACTTAGTTTCAACTGGTCTTGAAGCATGGATCTAGGAATCCCCAACTCAACGGCTTTTTCGAATGCAGCATAAGCCTCACGTTTCTTGCCTTGAGTCAAGTAAATTTCTCCACACATCACATAGATATCAGCGTCGTTGGGTGTTATTCTTACCGCTTCTTCCAAATCCAACAAAGCCAACTCCAGCGAGTTCATCTCAACTTCCAACTCTGCACGGGCTTTCAGCAAGGATACGTCACGCGGATAATCCGTAATCAATCGGTTCAACTCCTCCAAAGCCTCTCGGTATCGCTTATCTTTCTGATTTACCATGGCAATCCCCACCCGAGCAGTCTTATTCCCGGGCTCCTCTGCTAACAAACGCTGATAATCCAACCTAGCCTCCATATATTGGCGTCTACGCATATACACATAAGCCCTGAATTGCAAAGCTTCCTTATTCTTTGCATCCAAGTCTATTACATTGCAATAGTCCAAATAAGCCTTATCCAGCATATCCATTTCCAAATACAGAGAAGCCCTGTTCAGAAGTATGGTTATAGAATAAGGAGTCAGGTTCAAAGCCAGAGAATAAGCCTCCAACGCTTCCTTTTTCTTTCCAATTCTACGCTGAATGGTTCCTAAGTTAGAAAACAACAAAGCATTCTTTATATTGGCAGGTTCTAACTTAAGGGCTTCTTTGAAAAACATTTCAGCCTTTGCAAGACTATCCGTTTCGATGGCATCCATTGCTTGAGAGATATACTCATCGTATGTCTGGGCTGAAAGTTGTAAACTGAATATCAAACAGAATAAACCTAGGATAATTCTTTTCATCATGTATATTGTTTTACGCCATGCAAATGTAACACAAAGCTTTGGATTGGAGATTTACTTTTTGTAAAAAAAAGATAAGGTTCGTTTTTCTTTCCGTGGCGAAGTGCGTATATTTGTCTTGTCATCTTAAAAATACAGAATTTATGAAACAAGAAAAAGCAATATTCGCCGCCGGATGCTTTTGGGGCGTGCAACACCAATTCCAACGCGTAAACGGGGTACTCAACACCGTTGTAGGATACACAGGGGGGCCGGAAGAAAATCCGAAATATCCGGAAGTTAAAGCGCATCAAACCCATCATGTAGAAGCCATCGTAGTAGATTACGATGCCGACACCGTTACATACGAAGAGCTTTGCAAAGTATTCTTCGAGATTCACGACCCGGCACAAACCGATGGTGTAGGCCCCGACATCGGACCTCAATATCGAAGCGAAATTTTCTATTTGAATGAAGAACAGAAGCAGATTGCCGAGCAGGTTATCGAATTGCTTCGCTCCATGGGACACGAAGTAAATACCATCCTCCGCCCTGCCGAAAAATTTTGGGAAGGCGAAGAATATCACCAAGACTATTACAACAAGACCGGAGGTGAACCTTACTGCCACATCCGAGTAAAGAAGTTTTAAGCAAAAAAGTGGGCTTGTGCCCACTTTTTACTTAAGACTTCTTGATATAATCCACAATCCAAGCACCCACTTCCTTCGTGCCATATTTATCACCACCTTCTATTTGAATCTCAGGTGTACGAACATTTGCATCTAGAGAAGCATCTACTGCTTTACGAATTAAAGCACCTTCTTCTTTCAAGTCGAAATATTCAAATAACATCGCTACGGAAAGAATCTGTGCCAACGGATTGGCAATATTCAAGCCCTTCGCTTGTGGCCATGAACCGTGAATCGGTTCGAACACCGGCGTACTTTCACCCGTCGAGGCCGAAGGAAGCAAACCCATCGAACCGCTAATTACCGAACCTTCATCGGTCAAAATGTCGCCAAATGTATTTTCTGTAACCATTACATCAAAGAATGTCGGCTCCTGAATCATACGCATAGCGGCATTATCCACATACATATAATCTGTATTTACCTCGGGATATTGCGGAGCCATTTCTTGTGCTATCTGTCTCCATAGACGGGAAGAAGCTAGGACATTTGCCTTATCTACTACCGTAAGGTGTTTGTTACGCTTCAGGGCATACTCGAAACCTACCTTCAAGATGCGCTCTATTTCCGGACGAGTATAATAATTGGTATCAAACGCTTTATCATTATCCTGATATTTCTCGCCGAAGTACATACCACCAGTCAACTCGCGGATACAAATAAAATCAGCATTCTCTACCAACTCAGCACGAAGCGGTGACTTGTGTATCAAGCACTTGAAAGTCTGCACCGGACGGATATTTGCAAAAAGGCCAAGCTTCTTACGCATAGCCAAAAGCCCTTGTTCCGGACGAACCTTCGCCGTAGGATCATTATCGAACCTCGGATCGCCTACCGCAGAAAACAATACAGCATCGGCATTCTTGCAAACCTGATAGGTTTCTTCAGGAAACGGATCGCCTACCTTGTCGATTGCATCCGCACCGCAGATAGCATATTCATAGTTCACTGCATGGCCGAACTTTTCGCAAACAGCACTCATCACATCCACGCCTTGCTCGGATATTTCGGGACCAATACCATCACCAGGTAATACTGCTATATTAAATTTCATATTCTTGTTCTATTATGTTCAACATTTTCATAGTTGCCTTGATAGCCGCCTCTGTCTGGTCGGCATCGAGGCCTCGCGTACGGAATACATTGTCCTGAAAACTCCAATGGATAGTGGTCTGCACAAAGGCATCCGTTCTACCACCAGGTGGAATTGTCACAGCATAATTGGTCAACATCGGGAACTTTCGTCCAAGTGTTTCCTTATATATCTTACGAAGCGCACGCACAAAAGCGTCGTACTGACCGTCCCCACTCGAATTTTCTTCGTATTCCTTTCCGTTGATATCTACTTTCACGGTAGCCATCGGTTTCAATCCATACGCCAAATTAACAATGTAACTCTTCAATTTCACCTTTTCGTCTTCCACGTCGTGCTTCAAGACATCGCTCACAATATAAGGCAAATCTTCTTGGGTTACCAATTCC
>JAEIGA010009473.1_pt1 | contig 14740 bp, 17 predicted proteins | sample 9270691 | NCBI WGS metagenome assembly JAEIGA01 (sample SAMN17057246, study PRJNA624740) | gut metagenome | biome: biome; isolation source: fecal sample | host: Bos grunniens | place: China: Xizang | collected 2019
AACGATTCGCTAGTACTCTTGGCGCCAATAGTAACGTTTCGCTTATTATATATGGGCACGGAGGGACAGAAAGTAACAGTGATAAACAGTTATCCTGTTCTACAATAGATGAGCTTGTTCCTATGGCACCATTTAAAGAGGAATCTTTCTCACAGGCCATAAATGAAGTAGAAGCAAAAGGATGGACACCTTTAGCGGCAGCCATAAAAAAGGCACATCAATTGAGCATGAACTACAATGGTAATATTATCATTTACATCGTCAGTGATGGCAAAGAGACATGTGATGGCGACCCAATAAAAGAAGCTAGTGAATTTGTTAACAACGAAGAAACAAGACATGTAAATATTATCGGCTTTGATGTGGATCAAGACGCAGAAAACCAATTAAAAGCAGTAGCAGAAGCAGGCAACGGCGAATATATTGCCGCTGACACAATTGAAGATTTACATTCGAGCATCACTCAAAAATGGGTACTTCCAAGCATGTTAGATATTCAAAGGAAACAACTAGCTTCACCGAAAAGCAGTTTGGCCTATCCCTTCACCACCATGGACGTTCAAAAAAAACATTCCACTATATTTTTTGCTATTAATCGAGAAACGAGCCGTTTTCACACCTACATCGATTTGATGAAAACGAATAGGATGATTTCTGAAGAAACGTATCAGCAATTAATAGAGAAGAATGAAGCCTACAAAAAGCAATTGAATGCCATTAATGACGAATTAAAAGATAAGAAGTTACAGGAAATTGATGATGAAGTAGAGCGAATCGATCAAAAAATAAATGATTGGACCACTCGTATGGAAGCACTGTATGAATCTCAGCAGTAATTAGAAAAAGTGAACCCCAGAATTTCACTTCCATGACTCTTTAGGTCTATGAAATAAAGCCAGAGAAAGTATGGTTCTCTGGCTTTAAATGCTATCATTCCCCTGTTTCCGCAAAGCGTTTAATACGCTCCCCGATTTCATCACGAACGCGCTGGAAGAAAGCCCATTTCTCTTCTTCCGTTCCTTCTGCCTTGGCCGGATCATCGAATCCCCAATGAACACGTTTAATATGCGTAGGTGTGACAGGACAATGATCCGCTGCATGTCCGCATAATGTAACGACTAACTCAGCGTTATTCAGAATGCTAGTATCAATCACATCAGAAGTTTGATTCGTAATATCGATTCCAACTTCCTTCATTGCTTTCACGGCATTAGGATTCAAGCCGTGTGCTTCCAGTCCTGCACTTTTCACATCCCATTCGTCACTCAAATGCTTTTTCGCCCAGCCTTCTGCCATTTGGCTGCGGCATGAATTTCCAGTACATAAAAAATAGATTGTTTTTTTATTAGTCATATTGTCCTCCCGAAGATTTATATTTGATTCGTTCGAAAATATTTCTTTTCCCATCTCAAAGCGACATGGACGAGTGCAATTAACACAGGCACTTCGACTAATGGACCGATGACAGCTGCAAATGCTGCTCCGCTATTGATACCAAAAACAGCAATGGCTACAGCAATCGCCAGCTCGAAGTTATTGCTTGCAGCCGTAAAAGAAAGCGATGCCGTGACCGGATACGATGCCCCGGCTTTTTTTGATGCAAAAAAAGAAATAACAAACATTATTACAAAATAGATAAATAGAGGAATCGCGATACGAATAACATCTAACGGCAATGCGACAATTTGATCTCCTTTTAAGGAGAACATCATGAAAATCGTAAAAAGTAAGGCTACTAATGTAAGAGGAGAAATTTTCGGCAGGAATTTCGATTCATACCATTCCTTTCCCTTCACCTTTAAGCCGATATATCGAGTCAACATACCCGCAAGGAACGGAATACCAAGGTAAATCAATACACTCTTGGAAATATCCCACATTGAAATGAACACCGATAAATTTTCCAGACCGAATACGCCCGGCAATACATTCAGGAAAAAGTACGCAAAAACAGAATAAAACAGAATTTGAAAAATTGAGTTAAATGCCACCAATCCTGCTACATATTCACGGTCACCTCTCGCTAAATCATTCCATACAATAACCATCGCGATACAACGTGCTAAACCAATCATGATCAAGCCTGCCATATATTCCGGATAATCATGCAGGAAAATAATCGCTAGGAAAAACATCAAAAAAGGTCCTAGTAACCAGTTTTGAAGCAAAGAAAGCAGCAAGACCTTCCAATCTTTAAACACTCGCCACATTTCTTCATACTTTACCTTTGCAAGCGGAGGATACATCATTATAATCAATCCAATCGCAATTGGAATCGACGTTGTCCCTACAGAAAATGTATTCAACACATCTTTAAAATTAGGTGCAACTACACCAACAAATACCCCTAAAGCCATCGCAACAAAAATCCAAACCGTCAAATAACGATCTAAAAAGGAAAGTTTTTTTGTTAAGCTTTTCTCTGTCAAATCCATCCCCCCAATCTAAACCGTTTGTGTACAGTTTGAACAGCTTGTTGTTTCCACATCATCCAATTCATCGATAATTGCCTGAATATAAGGCTTCTGCAAATCATTCAATCGATAATGCTTCCACGTTCCTTTTTTTCTTTCTAAAACAATTCCAACATCCTTTAGTTTCTTCAATTGTTGACTGACAGCAGGCTGAGAAATACTAAGCAAATCAACAAATTCGCACACACATACCTCACCTTTTTTAAGATAAGATAGCAGCTTTAAACGATTCGGATCACTCACAGCCTTTAATTGTACAGCCATAGCTTCAATACTCTCCATTACATCCCCACCTCTAATTCACTATATAAGTATTTCATTATATAACCATACCCTTATATTACATGCATATAATTTTATTAATCAATTAATAACTTCTCCATTGCAATCCATTCTTTAATCCCTTGATTGTAAATCATACGAATAGTTTCAATATCTTGTTCCCTTGCGACTCTAGTAGTCAGCTGAATATCCATGAACCCACCTCAATATACTTGAATTTTTTACCACCTTATAAACTACAATGCTACATAGAAATTCCCTTCGCAAATAAGGTGTTTTAAATTAGGGTTTATTCAAGCGCTGTGCTATACTAAGTCTACCATTTGCTTTACTTGTTTTTAAATACGTTTGTTGCACAAGCCCTATTCATTTATTGAATAGGGCTTTTTTATAAGAAAAGTGAACGTGCTCTACTTAGCGTTCTACGAACTAAGGCTCTCAGGACAATAAGTGTTGGGGTCTTCAAAAGAACAAAAGCGCAAGCGCCGTCATTCAAACTTGTACACAGCTTGAATTTTTATAATTTCCTAAAAAATAAAAAATAGACCCTACAGATGTAGGATCTATCATAAGCTATTATTAAGCTTTTTGAACGTTTGTAGCTTGTGGGCCACGTTGTCCTTGTTCTACTTCAAAAGTTACACTTTGACCTTCGTCTAAAGATTTGAAGCCTTCGCTTTGGATTGCTGAGAAATGTACGAATACGTCTTCTCCGCCTTCACGCTCGATGAATCCAAAACCTTTGTCTGCATTAAACCATTTCACTTTACCTTGTTCCATAATTGTTGCCTCCTAGTGTGTATTACACACAATGTGTTACTATCCTTGCCCAAATACCTTAGACGAAAATCAAAATCGCTTCTCAATCTGAAAACGAACAAAAATAATTCTTCTTAAGAATAACAGATAAATTTAAAAATAGCAAATAATAAGACAGATATTGAAAACAGAGCAATAATGAAGACCTATGAGTATTCGTTACTTTTTTCCTTTAACATAGATATAATCTTTGTTAAGGAATCATTATTTTGCTCAAAAAATCCTTCCATCGGGCATTTTATTTTCGTCAGTCTATCTAGAACAAAAGGAATATTAAATGTCTCTAATTTCAACTTCTCATTCACCTCATCCCAAAATAAAGGTGTTGCAACCGTCGCATCCTCTTTCCCGCGTGTTGAATAAGGACAAATGAGTGTTTTCCCTTCTGCATGCTGAACATAATCAATGTACAGTTTATTTCCTCGATTCTTTTTAAAGCGCTCAATTGTAAAATCATCTGGAAATTGATCTACTAGGTAATTAGCAATGAAAGCAGTAAACAATCTTGTTTCGCTATACGTAAAACGTCGATCAGCAATCGGTATATGAACTTGTATTCCTTTACTGCCAGAAAGCTTTGGAAAGCTTACAATATCAAATCCGGCAAAAATCCGATGCAATTCTAATGCAGCCTTTACAGCAAGTGAAAAACTAGCTCTACTGGGCGGATCTAAGTCGAAAACAATTTCGAAAGGACGGTCTTCATGAATCGTTTGAAATGGAACATGAAATTCAATAGCAAGCTGATTCCCTAACCAAAGTAACGTCGATAAATCATCGCAGACCACAAAATCCGTTCCTTCTTTTTCAGTCGTTCGGATAAAGCTCGGCGCGTACTCTGGGCAATTCTTTTGAAAAAAAGACTCTCCTTTTATTCCATTTGGATACCGAATAACAGTTAAGGTCCGCTCCTTCAGAAAAGGAAGCATATGTGATGATACTTCTGATAAGTACGAAAGCAGGCCATCCTTCCGAATGAGTGGATTTTCCCAAATTACTTTATCTAGATTGGTAAAAGCAACCTCTTGATTAACAGACGTATTAAGCAAAATCAATATTTCCCAAGTACATTGTTCCCAATCAATATCAAATTTGAAAGTATTAAAAACAGCATCACGTAATTTCCCATTCTCTATAGCTCGAAATGATAATTCTACACAAATGCCTGGATCAATATAGATTGTTCCTTCTTTATTTTGCACTTGATTGCTAGTAATCGTTTGGACTAATAGCTTTTTTTCTTGATCATTTATCCCTTTATGAAAGGTTCCCATTTCTAGAACCTCTCCATATTTTCGAATCCCAATTAAGAACTCTTCCTTTTGACTATGGAACCCTAAGATGAAAAAAAAACCTCTATTCACCATACATCTTCCTTCTTATTCTTGAATACGACAGCTTTTTGGATCCTGACTAACAAATGCTTGTATACTCGGTTGTCTTAGCGAATGTCCCTTTGGCCATTCAATGAATTGAACCTTTACCGTTAAAATAGGCTGCAACCATTGAACGTCTTTTATTCGGGGAGGATGATTTAAGAATGGTTGTTTATGTATTTTCAAAGGCTCAATGGCCCTCGTGAAAGTTAACCACTCCTCCCTCGTTAGTTTTCCAGTGCCAGCATGTCCAATGAATTGCAGCTGCTCATCCTCATCATAAAGACCCAATAACATAGAATTTACGATGCCATCTCGATAAGTAACTCCCCCGATAATAGCTATGACATCTCGATAATTTTTTACTTTTAACCAATTAGCGTTTTTAGCGTTTATTGTGTATTTACTATTTAGATTCTTACAAACAACACCTTCAAGTCCATGCTGTTTAACTACTTCAAATAACGCCTCTCCATCCTTCTCAACGGGAACTAATTGAATAGTAGGATTCGGTCGAATTGTTTCATGAAGCACCTTTAATCGTTCCTCAAGCGGATCATCACAAGTCCATTTTCCATTTATATAAATAATGTCAAAAATCATATAAAAAATAGGCACTTCTTGGGTTACCTTCTCCACACGCTCTACCCTTCTAATTCCATCTCTTTTCATCACTTCATGAAAAGAGGGATTACCGTTTGAATCAAGAGCTATGACTTCACCATCAAGTATTATAGAATCTGCACTCATATAACTTTTCATGTCTGTTAACTCTGGAAAAATTTTTGTGCGGTCATTTAATTTCCGATTGTAGAGCTTTACTTCTTGTCCATCAAAATAGGATAAAATCCTAACTCCGTCCCATTTTATTTGAAAGATCCATTCTGGACCAATTGGGATTTTTTCTGAGGCAACTGGTTCAAATGGAATAATGGGTTTAATATTCATCTTGCACCTCGTTTTTAAAACTAGCTTATTTTTCCGCTTTCGCTATAAACGAATGTCGTGGTCTGTCTTTATTACGTAGGATGCCACAGAATCAGCTAAAGGATCCACATCCCTTAATAAACCAAAATCAAGACCAACTAAAGCTTCAATCTGCGTTATGGCAACCTGATAGGTTTTATACTCTCCGTAGGAAAATTCTAGATTACCGATAAAATCCTTTTGCGTTTGTAAATATGACGTGGCTGATAAGCTATTATTTTGCTTCACCATCACAACGATTTTCCAAAACTCTTCCGGTATTTGAATACCCCGATACCATGGATCAGTCTCTTTGAAAACTGGTCCGGTAAAAACCGTAACCTTCAATTGATGATTGACGGCATTATCTAAAATATAGTCCTCCAAATCAAGCCACATTCTTTGATTTAAATCTTTATGTTGAGGGACACAGTTAGTAAAGTGAAATGTATCTTCATTTGCTGCTTTCGCACGCTTCCCCCACACTGGATCACGTCTACGCACGAGATGTCCTCTATCTAAATCATTATTTCGATAAAGATCTGGTCCCGCCTGATAAGCTCTGTCAATCCTAGAATCGTAATACCAATTATCCTTCTCACGCCTAATATTTTTCAGTTGATTCCCATCAATATTGACCGCAGAGTAAAATGCAAGACGCCTAGATTTACTCATTACAATTGAAAAATGCGTGTAATCCAGCACATACCCGCCTGTTTGCTTGGGAGCAATATCCCTCATTAAATCTTGCTTGAATACAGGATGAGGAACTAAATATTGTTCACCTAAAAAGGCAGTATCATAGCCTTCAGCAAACTCATACCATTCTTGACCAAGTATCGATACCGACATTTCTTCTTGCATTCTCTCTTCATTCAAAATCGATCAGCCCCTTTTTCTTCATTTTTTATGACTGACCATAGTTGATTAAAGTGAAACTCGCTTCTTTTTCCCTTCTTAAACTAATTCTCCTGCTATATGTGTTTTTCCTTTTGTACAAAGCCTATATCTAGCTTGTTTTCTTTGATTTCCCTTTTGTTCTCGCAGGTTTAGGAGGTGGCGCCTTTTTCGTTTTATCGATAGAAGCTTGCAGAGCACTCATCAGATCTACTACATTACTCCGTTCTACATCAGTAGGCTGATCAGATGCTGCTATATAATCGTTCTTCTCCATTTTTTCTTGAATTAACTTTTCCAAAGCAGTACGGTAAGTATCGGTATACTTAGTTGGATCAAAAGCAGTCGTTAACTGCTCGATAAGCATCATACCTATTTCAAACTCTTTCTCTGATACATTCGTTTGATCTGATACGCCAATTGGTGCATCTTTCGCATCTCGAACTTCATCTGGAAAATGAAGCGTTTCAAGTAAAAGCATGTTTTTATGGGGTCTTATAGCAGCTAAACGTTCCTTACTCCTGATAGATATTTTGGCAATGCCAATTTTCTTAGACTTTTTAAGTATTTCCGATAACAATGCGTATGGCTTCGATCCTCCACTATCAGCTCCCACATAATAGGTCTTGTCATAGTAAATTGGATCAATTTCAGATAGCTTCACGAAATCAATAATAGCTACTTGTTTTTGTTCATGCTCTTCCTTTAATTTTGTTAATTCTTCTTCCGTTATCTCAATAAAACGACCATTGGGTGATTCATAAACTTTTATAATTTCGTCATTAGTTACGTCCTCATCACATTCCGCCACTTTCTTGTACTTAATCGGCGTCTTGCAATCTTTATGAAATTGCCTAAACTTAATATCACGATCCTCAACTGCTGAAAATAATTTAACTGGAATATTCACTAACCCAAACGATATGCTTCCCTTCCAAACTGTATGCATGTTCAGTCCTCCTTCATTGTTTTTTATTTAGATTTTGTAATTACAACTGATATATACAAGGAACTATATAAATAATAAAAAAGAGGAGCTGTCTGAGTAGTCATTGGATGACTTTTCAAAGGCCCCTCCTTTTATTTTGTTAAGTAAAAGACAAGATAGTCTTACTTTTTTCGCATTCTTTTTGTTTACATAAAAAATGTAACACTGATATTACATGCTATTACTAATAAGGCATTTCCAAAGCTTTTGTTGCAGTGTTCACATCATTTTGAAGTAGCTTCTTTAAATCATAAGCCGGATACAATCCCTTTTCATACATATAGTTGAATACTTTCGCATGCCAATCTATTGCTGCATTAAGCTGTTTCGTTAATAACTTTCTTAGCTCCGGTGTAGCTGTCTCGGTAATTGCAGTTGCATAATTTCTAACAGCAGTCTTAGACATCCCTAATAAGTTTCCAGCATAAAAAGAATCTTCATCCCCACCCTCACTTCTTCCTGAAGGTGCCAAATTGTAAAAAGGCAGTAATTCTCGAATATTGGATTCTAATGCCCGAATAGAAACCATATATAATTCCTTCAACTCAGAATCTCTAATTTTACTTACAGACATTTTAAGATTCATTAACGCATTGGATTGAAAAGCTACTAACTCATGAATTTCAAGTGTTTCATGCCAAGCTAATCTATCTGCCATCAAAAACACACCTCCTAAATACTCTTTAAATATATATGTGTATAAATGAATTCATGTAACTTGTTCAGTAAATTTAGTAATGTATGTATTCATAAAAATTCGACTAGATAAAAGAAACACAAAGCATTTTTTATGATTGGATGATAAAAATCAATTTCTGGCCAACGCTCTGACTGCCGTTCACCGCTCTTAAATACCTACTTAAGCCCCAGTTTGTCATCAAATCAAAAGAAGCTGTACAAAAGTCGTTCACATACTTTAGTACAGCTTCCTGCTTTATTCATTTATTCATCATGATTTTTCGTTTCCATATGCAACGGAGGAGGTACTAACCAGCCTTTTTCCTTCATGATTCTTAATAATGCTGCTCCATGCTTAAGACTCTTCGCACTTTGCTGTGTTAGCATAAGAGCAATGTCTTCTCTAATGCATTGACTAATTAATGTACTCATAGCTGTTAATCCAGTTGCAATGTCTCTTGCAATGGCATATGCCACTTGTACATCTAATAACCGGGCACCGGCAGGAATCTGTTCAACATCAACACTTGGTCTTTCAGCGGGTGTTGGAGGAGCTGGTATATCATTAGCTAGCAATACCTTTTCTATTTCCTCGATAGAAGGTTTAATACTATCTTTAATGACATCTTTAATAAACTCTTTTAAATCCTCGTCCCCCGTATGGTTATAATACACTTGATACCCATCAAGAGCTGCCTTTGCTACGGTTAATTGTGTATATAAACCATACACCTCTCCATAATGCAAAGGCTCTTTTTGCGGATTTCCACTTAAAATTCCCATCCTATTCACACACTCCTTCAATAAAATCCTTATTATTATGTGATGGGCGTTACATTCTTATCCATCATACCTCTTTAATAACTGGTTCAAATCTTTTTCTATAAAGTCCTGTCCTTTGATGACAGGGCCATGACCTGTTACAAGATAATGTATAGGCAACTGATGTAATTTAACGATTGATTCTTTTGCTTCTTTCTCATCAGGTGTAAAATAATCAGGAGGACCATTTAAACTATAGCGTTGCATCAAAACAGAGAAAAATGCCTCTTGCTTAACAGTCACAACAGCGTCACCTGCGATTAATATCCCCTTTTTACTGTTGTAAAAAGATACGTGACCTGGCGTATGCCCTGGTGTAGCAATCCACTCCCAACCATCCAAATACGGAACAGATTGATTCTCCGGTAAAGCATATATTCTATTAGCAATATTAATTCCTCTATTCGGAAAGGTTCTAGATAACATTGCAACCAAACCCTTCATGCTAAACTTACCTTCTGGATAATCCTTCATGCCATTTAAATACGGAATTTCTTCAGCACTTGCAAATACCGGTATCTCCCATTGAGCTACTATTTGGGCTAATGACCCTACATGATCAAAATGTCCATGAGTCAAAATAATAGCAACCGGTTTTCGACCAGCAAACTTCTCACTTATATCCTTCATAATCACTTTATAATCTTTCGGCATACCAGCATCTACTAAAATCAGTTCTTTTTGTTCATTTTGAACGACACAAATATTCACAATACGATTTGTATAAACCCATAAATCCTCATCGACCATTTGCCATTGTCTATTTTTGAATGATGTATAAGGTAAAAACGAACCTTTAAATTCATTACGATCTGTTAATAACTCTTCTCGTTTCATTACTTCACCCTTGCGTTCTTTATTGTATAAAAATAAATAAAAGACAAATTCTATATAGAGAAAGTATTTATAGAAAAGAGGGATATTATGTATTTTTATAAAGAAGATTTAATTAACGCGATAGTACCAGATAAGCCTGATCCAGCAGCAGCAAAAGTACTGCAAGAAACACTTGGAGGGCAATTTGGTGAAATGCGTACAATGATGCAATATTCATTTCAGAGCGCTAACTTTAGAGGGAATGATAAAAAATATCGTGATTTAATTCGTGGTGTATTTTTAGAGGAAATCAGTCATGTAGAGTTAGTGCAAACAACCATCAATCAACTACTAAATGAGTCTGGCTACCCTGAGGCTGGCAATGCCGGGCAAGATGGGGCTCCTTTAGATGATGCGATTAAACATGCAAACCCTCATCATTACATAATGGGTGCGCAAAGTTCACTCCCTGTTGACGCTGGAGGTAACCCTTGGAATGGTTCATGGGTTTACAGTCACGGTAATTTAATTGCTGACCTTCTCAATAACTTAGTATTAGAGTCAACAGGCGTTTTACAAAAATCTAGAATATACGAAATGAGCAGCAATAAGACTTTTCGCGAGACACTTGCATTTCTAATGGTGCGCGATAATGCTCATCAAAATGCTTTCGCAAAAGCATTAGAAACACTAGGAGTCAATTGGGGAAAACTGTTCCCTGTACCGAATTACGATTTAAATAAATATCCTGAATGCAGAAAATATGTCGAATTAGGCTACCACAATGCACAATTTAACTTCCGTTTAGATGCAACGACAATCGGAGAAATTTTCCAAGGTACTTCACCTAGTCGAAATCAAGGGGAATTGCAGATAACAGCTCCCCCTGAAGGTTTCCCAGTACCTGAACTTCCAATCATTCCGAATGAGCATAGTCCAGGTCTTGGTGACATGAATGCTTAAATACCATTTTGGGGGTCGAATCAATTGAAAGCTGTAACTTATCAAGGTAAAAAAGCAATAGCCGTAAAAAAAGTCGATTTCCCTCAGATTATTGATCCTGAGGATATTATTGTCAAAATCACCTCAACTGCTATTTGCGGATCTGATTTACACCTTTACCAAGGTAATTTCCCGTTACCAATTGGATATGTTATCGGCCATGAACCGATGGGTATCGTTGAAGAAATAGGACCAAAAGTGACAAGTGTCAAAAAAGGGGATCGAGTAGTCATTCCTTTCACAGTTGCATGTGGGCGTTGTCAATACTGTGATCAACACTTAGACAGTCAATGCGATAATTCCAATCCTCACTATGACTCAGGAGGGTATTTCGGATATTCCGAAAAGTACGGTAATTATCCTGGAGGACAAGCAGAATATTTAAGAGTTCCTTTTGGTAATTACACCCCTTTCCGTATCCCTGAAGAATGTGAATTAGAAGATGACAAGCTATTATTTTTATCAGATGTATTACCTACGGCATATTGGAGCGTAGAGCATGCAGGTGTCAAAAAAGGAGACACTGTTATCGTTCTTGGATGTGGACCAGTAGGATTAATGGCACAACAATTCGCATGGAAAAAAGGGGCGAAACGCGTTATTGCCATTGATTATTTTGACTATCGACTGAATCATTCTAAAAAAGTAAATCAGACAGAAGTGTTTAATTTTACGGAATACGATGATATGGGTGAAACCTTAAAGGAACTGACAAAAGGCGGAGCTGACGTGGTCATTGACTGTGTAGGCATGGATGGGAAGAAATCACCACTGGAATATATCGAGCAAAAATTAAAATTACAAGGTGGCACACTTGGACCTATCCAAATTGCAACAAAAGCGGTAAGAAAATGCGGTACCGTACAAATCACCGGAGTATATGGCGGACTATACAACATGTTTCCACTCGGTCCATTCTTTGCTAGAAATATAACACTTAAAATGGGGCAAGCTCCTGCACGAAGTTACATGAAAACAATTTACGATCAAATTGTAAAGGGTGAAATCGACCCGACATCAATCATTACTCATAAACTTTCTTTAGATGACGCTGCCTATGGTTATGACATTTTTAATGAAAGACAAGATGATTGTATTAAAGTGATTTTGAAACCGTAGGAGGCAATCAAATGAACCTATCTTCGCATGAATTATACGAGCTAAACGAAAATGACAAACCAAAATCCGATTGCCGGTAGCAGCGATAATTTATATCAATAATATTTTGCACAGCCCTTAATAGTAATTAGAGGTGCATTCTTATTGATAAAAGATGAATTCAGCGTACAAAAAAACAGACCCTGCATATGCAGGGTCTGAAGCAAGCTATTATTAAGCTTTTTGAACGTTTGTAGCTTGTGGGCCACGTTGTCCTTGTTCTACGCCAAAAGTTACACTTTGACCTTCGTCTAAAGATTTGAAACCTTCGCTTTGGATTGCTGAGAAATGTACGAATACGTCTTCTCCAGCTTCACGCTCGATAAATCCAAAACCTTTGTCTGCATTAAACCATTTCACTTTACCTTGTTCCATAATTGTTGCCTCCTAGTGTGGATGTCCACACAATGTGTTACTATCATTGTTCAAAAACCTTAGACGAAAATCAAAATCGCTTCTGAAAACGAACAAAAATAATTCTTCTTAAGAATAACAGGTAAATTATGAAATAGCAAATAATATGACTTTCACCTTTAATTAAAGGACTAATACCAGTGCCGAATAGGATGTTAAAGCTAGGAATTATTCTAGGTGCTCTGGGCCTACCTCATTTGCCTTACTTGTTTACATACGTTTGTTGCACAACTCTACGTAGCCGCCAATTTAGATCTACAGTACAAGTACAACTCAACCTTTTTAGAGGCTACATTAAGTGCGCTAGACGTCAATTTACTTTATTCAAAACGCTGTTTTCGTATAGATTGTTGCTAATTGACCATACTAAAAATAGGCTGATATAATGCCATTTATGGAGGTGTTCGGATATGTGGAGACACGTTTATCGTGATTTTAGTGACCTATCAAAATCAGAACAATTAGCGTTATTTGAAGCAATGAAACAAGATTTATTTCCACAGGAACGAGAAGATATCACAAAAATGTTGAAGGACATTCGTGAAACTCGTTTTTCTGAAGGCTTGGCGTGTCTTCACTGCGGAAGTTTGTCGGTCAAGAAGAATGGAAAATATCGGGCAAGACAACGCTACTTATGCAAGGATTGCGGTAAGACGTTCAACGATATGACCAATACTCCATTATCAGGTTCCCGATACCCTCATAAGTGGCTCAAATACTTTGAAATGATGGTAGAAGGTTTTACTTTGCACAAGATTTCAGAAGCCTTAGATATTCATATTTCTACGGCTTTCTATTGGCGACACAAAATTCTAAACGCTGTCCGCTCGTTAGGTAATCAAACTCTAAGAGGTATTGTTGAGAGTGATGAAACGTTCTTCTTAGAAAGCGATAAAGGGAAAAAGTCTATTAAACATAGAAAACCTCGTAAGCGTGGTGGTGTAGCTACTAAACGGGGTATTTCAAAGGAACAAATCTGTGTCTTGGTAGCACAAGACCGAAATGGGCAAGTCATTTCGCAAATGGCTGGAAAAGGACGGATTAAAAGTACAGATATAGACAAAGTGTTAGGTGCGTTTATCGACACCTCAGCTTTACTATGTTCCGATACAGCTACTAACTACAAAAAGTTTGCTAAGGATAAGGGATTGCAACACGAAATGGTCAATATGCGAAAAGGGATATATGTCAAAAAATCTATCTTTCATATCCAACACGTCAATGCTTATCACAAACGTCTAAAACAGTTTATGGAACGTTTTCAAGGTGTTGCTACAAAGTATTTGGATAACTACTTATATTGGTTCAGATACCTCGAACAGAGTAAGAAGGTTGCCCAAAAAGAAAGAGTGAGGCAACTCTTATTTAACGCTGTTCATAAATCGAATTATTCAACGGTGGAGATGTTCAGAAGTGCGTAAAAACCCCTTAACACAGTCATTAAGATGTTACGTCTTCATTTTCTGATGGATATTGCATCTTTAGTAGTTTCTAAACTGAATCACATTGAGGTAATCGCTAATGCTAATAACCATAGAGCGATTAGACCAATCCCAAAGAATATAACAATAAAGGCAAGTATCTTACCTAAGATACTAATATCCACTTTAAACATAATGTATGAGCCAATAAAAACTCCTAAGAGTCCTGCTGTAATCCAATAAGTCCTTGCTACAACCAAATTTAATTCTACTAAATGCTCGGTAAAGTAGCTGAATAAAAAACTAACTTGGTAGAAAAAAGATAGAGTCAATATGACATACCATAATTTGGTTTTATCCATATACAATCCCCCTTATTAACAATAAATGGTACTACTATCTATTGTATAATTTTATACTAAAAGCAACAATCCTTGAGAAAACAGCCTTATCTAAAATCCTCTCTCTACTAGAACTTCTTCTTCCTTAATCCTCATGTATTCGATAGTCACTTCTAATCCTCTTATAAAAATACGGAATTTTCCAATTTTATATTTACAAAGTAATTACTATGAAATAACATGAAATAGTAGATTGAAAATGGAAAAAAGTGGAGGTGGATAATCG
>JAEIGA010009474.1_pt1 | contig 14739 bp, 9 predicted proteins | sample 9270691 | NCBI WGS metagenome assembly JAEIGA01 (sample SAMN17057246, study PRJNA624740) | gut metagenome | biome: biome; isolation source: fecal sample | host: Bos grunniens | place: China: Xizang | collected 2019
AAAGGAGATAAAAAAAGGGCTAAAAAGACTTCTAAAAAGGAGATTTTTTAAGAAGCTGTTTTAAATTTTATTACTGAATTGATTTTGAGTTTCACTCTCTTTTTTTTCGGCATCTTTGAAGCGCTTTTTAACCTATTTTTAAAAATCGCCCACAAATATGCTCGAAATAAAACTTAAACAACTTCAAATTGTTGCAAAAAAAAGCGATTATCAAGAAGTAGAAAGGAAATAAATATGATGTAACCGTTCGTATTACACAAATTATAAATAAAAAGGGAGGATGCTTCAAATAAAGCATCCTCCTCTTTATAAAATTATAAATATTCTATTTTTTAAATAATTTTCCTAATAATCCTCCTACTCCTTTCAATAATCCGGAAGTTGAAGAATTTGATCCTCCGGAAACTGCTGCAATTATATCTGATAAGTCAAATCCATCTTTACCCGAAGAAACTGCTGCAACCAACTTATCTATTACAGTCGGCAAAACGGCTGTAATTGCACTTGTAGTCGCTGCTGATAATCCTAATTTAGGAGCTACTTGCGATGAAAAAATCTTTGTTGCCATTGATGTTACCGGACTCTCCGATGCAGATGTTCCTCCTGTCAACAGACTTGTCAGTTGTTCTATACCACCTTTCTCTGTCGCAGTTTTTTTAATACTATCAAAGACTGAATCAGAAAGACCTCCTAAAACTTTTTCTTTCAAATTATCCGGAATATCAATATTCCCTGATGCAGCTTCTGCCGCTACTTTTTTAATTAAATCTGCTACTCCTGCCATTGTATTTCAATTTTTTATATTATTACTATAAGTTAATTCTCCTAGTTAATCTATGTTACTACTTTCAACTTCAAAAAAACAAACTTCATAAGACCTCAGTTCTCATATCAAAATTGATTTCAAACGCAAATATAATAAAGTTATCATATTTTCAAAAAAATTAATAAAAAATCGTTGAGAAATTATTTAAAACATCCTCAATAAATTTAGATTTTGTATTATTTTCACAAGTCATTTTCACATTCAAAATCATCTTAACCTAATTTACATAGAACGCCATTAAACAACAATCAAGTTCAACAAAATTTACTATTTAAGCAACACTTTTTCAACCATACCGGAATGATTAACAAGATAAACTCCGGACTTTAATTCGCCCAAACTAAAATCTTCGTGCGGAACAACTCCTCTATAAACACAGTTCCCAACTATATCAAAAACCTCAATTGTTCTATTTTCCATGTAAAAAAACCGAAGTGCCGATTTTTCTGCAACAATCTGACCTTCCACCACCCCAACTTCCAAAATATCTGTAGTCAAAATTTCATTAGCATAATAAGCCACATATCCATTCGATTCAGACCCTAATTCAATTTCCAAGGGACTTTCATTCAAAACACTACTTAAGGACACACAATCATAAAAAGCTTTCTCGCCTATTGATTTTAGAGAGGATGGCAAAAGAACGGAAAAGATTGATGAACAGCCGTAAAAAGCATACGATTCAATAGTCTCTAGTCCTTCATTCAAAATTAAATAAAACAAATTTGTGCATCCACTAAATGCAGATACTCCGATTGTTTTTACATTTGAAGGAATTTTTATAACTTCTAAGGAGGTACAATCAGAAAATGCATCTCTCATAATCGAGGTAACACCGCTACCTATCGTAACATCAGTTAAAGATGTACATCGAAAAAAAGCTCCATCTTTAATTGTTTGAACCGAATTGGGAATTACCACTTGCTCTACAAAAGAACATAAATTAAATGCTGTAGAAGGAATCTCTTTCACGCCATCTAAAATCTCAACCATACCTGACAATGCTCTTGGTACATAAAATATTGCATCCGGATTTCTACTATATAAAACACCGGAATAAACAAAATAATGCGGATTATTTTCATCCACAAGAATTGTATGCAATGATTGGCAAAGAGGAAAAACATCTTCTCCAAAATAGGTTATTGTGGATGGCAAAGATAAACTTGTAAGGTATTTTGATCCTGCAAAGGCATTTGTCCCTATACCGGTCACCGAATAGCTCTTACCATTATAAGTAACTTCTGCAGGAATAACAACATCATCAACATACAATTCAGATGCACTGAAATACATCCAACCATCCTCCTCCTCTGCACCTCTGTAAGTCACTACCGCTTCGCCAAGCTCTTCATTAAACGAATAATAAATCCCATCTACCTCTTGCGCAGTTATGGTTAAGAGTGAGGTTAATATTAATAACAATGATAATCCAAACTTTTTCATACTCGCTGCGTTTTAATCGTTTTAAAGGTTGGTTCTATTAATTCAAAAATTCCACAAAAGTTTATCTCTCTGAAATTTATACTAACGATGAATTTATAGAACATACCTAAAATTACTTTATTGTCTTTCTCAAATATAGAAAATTAATTCTAAGTTTCAAAATTTAAAATTACCTTTGGGTGACCAATTAGTAAGTTTATGAAAAATACAATTCTTTTTGATAGTGGTTCTACAAAAACCGACATCCGAATTATTTACAATGAAAACATCTCATCATTGCAAACTATCGGATTTAACCCTTTTTATCAAGATTCAGACAATATTTACTCTGCACTAAGGGAATGCTTCGGATTCGCTAATAACAATGATTATTTCGACATTTTCTTTTATGGTGCGGGTTGCTCCTTCGAAGATAAAAAAGAGACTGTCCGCTCGGCTATTGCTAAAATCTTTCCTCATGCTACAATTTCAATTAAAAATGACCTACTAGCTGCGGCTCGCGCCCTTTTTCAAAAAGATGATGGTATAGCTTGTATTTTAGGTACTGGTGCCAATTCTTGCCTATACAAAGCAGGAGAAATTATTGAAAATGTCCCTCCTTTAGGGTTTATTCTTGGTGACGAAGGTAGTGGTGCCAATCTCGGTAAACTTTTAATTGCTGATATTCTTAAGGGAATTGCTCCTAAAAATGTAGTTGAACGCTTCTTTGAGGAAGAAAATTGTTCTGCCGCTGAAATTATGGATTATGTTTATAAAAAAAGTTTTCCAAACAGATATTTGGCCTCATTTTGCCAACATATCCATAGACATATCAATGAAGAATATTTTCAGGATTTATCTGAATCGGCTTTTGATGCATTTTTTAAAAGAAACATATCTCAATACCCCGCAAATACAAAAATCGGGTTTGTAGGCTCCATTGCATTTCACTTTGCTCCACAGCTAAAAAGAGTAGCAAAACAATACAACTATTCAGATCTAAAGATCCTTAAAAGTCCTATCGAAGAGTTGATAAATTTTCACCTATCGAGGTTCTAATGTCACTAATGGGATTAACATCTCCTCCATAGAAATCCCTCCGTGTTGAAAGGTATTTTTGTAATATGAAACATAGTAATTATAACTATTGGGATAGGCAAAAAAATCATCATTCCCGGCAAAGATATAGGTAGAACTCACATTTAATAAAGGCAACCCGATCTTTTCAGGACGTTTAACAACAAATACCTCTTTAGGGTTATAATTTAGGTTTTTACCCACTTTATATCGCAAATTCGTATTGGTATTTTTATCTCCAACAACCCTAATGGGATTGTTAACCTTTATGGTTCCATGGTCTGTTGTCAACATAATTTTCACATTTCGTTTAGACAAAATTTGAAAAAACTCAACAATGGACGAGTGCTGAAACCAAGATTTTGTTAATGAACGGTAAGCCGCTTCTGTTGAAGCCAATTCCCTTATCATTTTCGAGTCTGTCCGTGCATGCGATAGCATATCAACAAAATTGAACACCACCACATTTAATTGATTCTCCAACAACTGAGTAATTTCTGAATTCAATTTTTCTCCCGAAACTGAATCGTTAATTTTATGATATGAGAAAGTATATTTTTTTCTAAAACGCTCTATTTGGGTTTTTAACAACTCCTCTTCATACATATTTTTCCCCTCCTCTTCATCTTCATCGACCCATAAATCGGGGAACATTTTTTGAATCTGATTAGGTAATAATCCTGAAAAGATTGCATTGCGAGCATATTGTGTAGCGGATGGCAAAATGGTACTATAAATCTCCTCTTCATTCACTACAAAATCATCCATTAAGAGTTCTTTTATCACTCGCCATTGGTCTAACCTAAAATTATCCAAAACAATAAAAAATATCTTTTCTCCGGAATCCAAAAGAGGGAAAACTCGTCTCTTCATCAGTTCATGACTGAATAGAGGATGTTCTGCCCCCTCTTCAAACCACCCTTCATAATTCTTTTTAATAAATTTTACGAATGTTGAATTGGCTTCATCTTTTTGCATTTTCAACATCTCTGCCATCTGTGGATTGGTCTCTTCCAACTTCAATTCCCAATAGATAATCTTTTTGTAAACCTCCATCCAATCCTCAATTGTAAACGACTCATTGATTTGAGTGCCAATCTTCATGAACTCAGCTCTGTATTCATCCATCGTTGTTGAAGAGATAATCTCTCGTTTATTGATATTTTTCTTTATCGATAGAAGAATTTGATTGGGATTAACCGGTTTGATTAAATAATCGGCAATTTGCTTTCCAATCGCTTGCGTCATCAAATCTTCCTCTTCACTCTTGGTTATCATTACCACAGGAACAACCATATCCAACTCTTTGATTTTAGAAAGCGTCTCTAACCCACTCATACCCGGCATATTTTCATCTAAAAAGATAATGTCAAAATGCTCCTCTGCGCACGCCGTCAACGCATCTGCGCCATTATTAACACAGACAACATCATATCCTTTTGCTTCCAAAAAGAGCACGTGAGCTTTGAGTAAATCAATCTCATCATCTGCCCATAAAATCTTATCTTTCTTCATAGGTACGTTATTTATGGGGTAATATCCCTTGTGAGTTTATTTTTGCTTTAAGTTGCCTAACGTTTGAGATACAATCGTTTATATAGTTCCATATAGATAGCAATATTACCACTGCTCTTCAAAACGTCCAGGTTTTCCTTCGAAATAACTATCGTGCGATAAGGTTTATTATCAAACGCTTGTTTCACATCTAACGACTTAACCTCTTGCATCATATATGAGATTGCCACTTCTGCGGAAGGTAATTCTCCTACAATAAACATTTGCTTAAACGCTTTTGTTGCCTCTGCCTTTGTCTTTAGGTTCAACAAAGGATGTGACTTGGCATTGTATGTATCCAAAACTCTAATAACTTTGGCTTCATCTGCACCTCCATTGGCTACTAACTTCACAAGAAAATGCACCGCTTCTGGATCATAAGTGTACAATCCTTTGTACTTTTTTAACTCTCTTTTCGGTGTGGTAGGCGCAACCTCTTCTTTCTTTTCTGGCTCTTCAATAGGAGCGACTTCCCCCTCGGCATTTTCCTCTACCTTTGTTGCTTGAATAGGAGATTCTATGGTTTCCATTGCAACACTTTTCTCCGGTGCCTCTTGCTTCTCTTCTGTTGCCGAAACTGATTTATTCTCTTCGGAAGTAGTCTTACTCTCTTCATCTATATTGACATCAGCCTCCTTCTGAACTGCAGATGTTTCTACAACATCGCCCGAAGTGACAAATTTTGCCTGTGTTAAATCATCACCCTCTTTCAATCCCGCCGATTGTAATGTTGCAGTATCTTTTTCAACTCCAATCAATTCAACCTTAACAGCTCTATCCTTGTTGTATTGTGCAGCCACTTTCTCTTTATAGAACTGATCATAATCTTCCAACGAAAAACCTCGACCAATCAAGTCTAAGTTCTCTTCGGTAATCAACAAATACTTATAATCAGTCCCTTTCAACAAATTCTGAATTCCCTTATCTTCAATAAATCCACGAATATACCACAACGCCTCTTCATAATTATCCAACCCCAAAACAGTAAGCACTCCATGTTTAACCTCCAAATCAAAATCCTTCACTAAGAACTTGGTAAAGTTATACATTGCCGTCTCATAAAGAAGTTTATTTGTATTTACATTCACCGTATCTACAATCAATTTAAACAAATAAGGAGAATCGTAATTAACCGTAAATCCCTTGTCAAGAATCACACCGGCTTCAACCATCTCCTCTTTCAAGGTTTCGTGACGCAACGCCATCAATCCCGGAGTTGTACTACCCTCCTCCGGATTCAAACCTTGGCTCATCAACGCCAAAATATCTTTCGCCATAAAGACTACATCACTCTCCGGATACCTCTCCAACAAGTTATTTAATGCGGTCGTAAATGCCTCCTTGTTTTGTGTTTTACCGATAGACAACGAATTTAACAACAAAAACTTTGGTATTAATGGTGATACAGGATAGGTCTCTTCAACATACTTCGTCATAGCCTGAACAGAATCAAAAGAAGATCTTAAAAAGGCTGCATAAGTTAATTCATACAATGAGTCTTGCTCCATCGTCATTTTTTCCAATTGTCTGCGATAATCCGGTTGAGACAAAATCATGGCATATTTGCTATTTGGATACTCTTGGATTAACTTATTTCTGTAATTATCAACATTGTCAGGGTTATTCAATTTTCCATAAATCCTATAGCAACTATAATAAGCATCCGCTGCACGCGGATCTCTTGGATACCTACGAACAAACTCATTGTAAGTCTCTATCGCTTTCTCATAATCGTTTAAATCATCCTCATACAACGTTGCCATATTTAGCAATGCGGTTGATAATTGCTGATGAGACAACTCTTTTTGCTCGTCAGAGAAAGGAATCTGCTTCAAGTAATACTCAGGGCGCTTAGGGTTTGACTCCGGAGGCAAGCTGTTTTGTCCTCCATCGACTACACCCTCTTCTCTTTTTTCTCCTTCAAGGTCAAATAGCTCACTATCCACCATGTCGGTTAACGACTCTTCGGAGAAGACCATAATAGACTTGTTTCTACGGTTCCAGTTATCCTCTAAACGTCGTTGACCAAATTTTCTGCGAAACTCCAGCTTACCTTTTTCAACTGTACTTTTGTTGTAAAAATACCACGATGACTCATTGGTAGTTCCTAATGCTCTGCTATCCATCACCGCCATATTCTCAATCTCTAACTCTAACTGACGTTGTTCCTCACGCTCTTTAGCCAAACGTTCTGCCTCTTTTCGCTCCTCCTCTTGCACCAATTTTATAGCACGACCAATTGCTGCAGACAACTCTGCTTTGTTGGCTACAGATAATGCCAACAAACTATCTTGCAAGGTATAGGTAGTATAATCAACCACCAACTTATCCAAAATATTCGCCAATCGTGACACTCGCAAATAATCTTCGTGCTTATGATCTATAATCGAAGAAGCCTCAGAGTAACATGGCTGGGCGGAAACATAATCCAAACGTTCGTAATAGATATCTCCCAAAACAATCAACGTTTGCGCCTTCTCTTTTCCATGTCTTGTACTCTTCTCTACTGACAAGAGGTAATTTTCTATCGCTTTAGCCGAATCCGATTGCGCCAAATAGATATTTCCGATTGCGTAATATATTTGGTCTAAATAATCTTCGTTATTATGGTTTTTAGCCATTTTATGCAAACGATTAACCAACTCAACACTGGATTTACCCGAAAAGACCTCTGTTTGATGAACCTGTGCATTGAACGCCATTTGATAGGTCGGATTTGCACGAATCACCTTTTCATACCAATCAAAAGCCTCTTTTTTCTCTCCTTTTAATTGATAGATTTGAGCAATCACATAGGAAAAACGAATGCGTTGAGTTCTATCCTCTTCTAATTCAACAGCTTTTAACAGATAGGGTAATGCCTCATCATACTCCCTTTGCGCCACCTTTAAATCCGCATAAGCACCATTGTACAATCCTACCAAATCATACGGCAACTCCTCCGAATCAATTCGTTTCAAAATATCTTCTGCTTCATAATACCACTCCAATTCTTTCATTGATCTTGCTTTCCAGATATTGGCTTTTGTCACCAAATTCTCATCCAAAGAGAAGTGTTTGATAACGTAAGTAAATGTAGCAGAAGCAGCCAGATAATCATTAGAATAGAATTTAGCTTGTCCTAATAACATCCAAACCTCATCCATGTAGGAATTAAACTCTTCTTGATTATAAAACATTACATAATTAGGATCTTTCATTTTAGAATAATCCTTCTTAGGTTTTTTCTGCATAGAGCGTTCTTGTATGGCTAATTCACACTTTTCTATCGCTCTCGACATATCATTTTTTCCCACTCCTTCTGTTGATTTATCACTAACCGCAAATACAGGAATAACATGGGAGTAATCAGGACTAAAACTCTCTTCTATTTTTTTATAACCCTTTTTAAATGATTCATTCGCATTAAAATGAACATTATAACGAGTATTTAATGCTTGATAATTACGATTGAACCAATTATTCTTCTTCATATCACATCCGCTTAAGAATGGTATGATCAAAAAGAATAAAAATATCTGTACAATATGACGTTTTTCTACCTTCATCTCATTAATTAATAACTTACTTTCTTTCAAAAAATTGCATTATTACAAGAAAATAATCGCAAAAGTAATGAAAAAATAGTTCTCTCTGAAACGGTTTAAATTGAATTTAGAATTCTTTCTTAAAAAAGAACGAAAAATAAATTATATTTGTAACAAATTTTCGAAAATAACGTTTACTAATAAGTAAGTTCAAATAAATTAGGTCGAGATGATTTTGAAGCGCATTTTGTTCAGTTTGTCTTTTTTGCTCTATTCTATTCAGGGATTTTCGTTGCAGGAAGAAACGCTCCTTCAGTTGTCCTTTGATTCTATTTTTACTTCGTTATATAACAACTTAAAAAGAGAATATCCAATTCTTCAGGCAAACAAATTAAAAAACGATAGTTTTTTAATCAACAACGAAAAAAAAGAGATTAATGTGTTCGTCAGCAAATATTTAGAGAGTATTCCCTTCCGAGAGGAAAACACAAAGTCTATATACGACTTCGTAAAAAACAACCTTCCCCATGGCCTAAAATCATACGATGTCAACTTGTATATCAACGGTTATGAATTGTCAGATCTAATTCCTAATATTTATCGAGATGAGTTAGAGATAGACAAAGAACGAAAAGGGAAAAAGTGGAATATTTCTCGGTCTATCGTTCATAACAACAGTCGTCCATATAATCCTATAAAAGGATTCAGAAACTCTCATATAGCCCTTTGGGCAAGTCATGGTTGGTACTTTGAAAAATCTGAAAATCGATGGATTTGGCAACGCCCTCGTCTGTTTCAGATTGTAGAAGACACCTACACATTGGGATATGTTCTACCCTATCTGACTCCTATGTTGGAGAATAGTGGAGCCTATGTATTTCTACCAAGGGAGAGGGATTTTCAACGCTACGAAATCATTGTTGACAATGACAACAAAGAAGATTACTTTTATAAGGAACGAAATGGTGAAAAGTTTCATTGGGAAGATGGTGATTCAACCGGATTTGCCAATTTAAAGGAGATATATACAGACGGAGAGAATCCTTTTACGATAGGGAGTTACCGACAAATTACGACAGAAAAAAAGGGGGGTGCAACAGCTACTTGGTGCGCACAATTTCCAGAAGCTGGTGAGTATGCGGTTTACGTCTCCTATCATACACTACCAAATAGTTCTTCTCAAGCTCTATATACAGTTCATCATGCAGGAGGGAGTACTGAGTTTATCGTCAACCAAAAACAAGGCGAAAAAACATGGATTTACTTAGGCACGTTCTTTTTCGAGAGGGGCTACAACCCTCAAAAAGGGAGTGTAACACTAAGTAATAAAAGCAAACAAAACGGGAAAATTGTCACTGCTGATGCGGTAAAGTTTGGCGGTGGATATGGTAATATTGGACGAATCGGTAACGATAGCACTCTACAAACAAGTGGGAAAAGACGTTATTTGGAAGGTGCCAGGTATTGGTTACAATGGGCTGGATATCCGGATACGATTTACAATCGAAATCTCTCTGGAAATGAATATAAAGATGATTATATGTGCCGCCCCTATTGGGTCAACAACCTTCTTGGTGGCTCTGTTAGAAATTTAGATTCGAAAGGCAAAAGAATTCCTATCGAATTGGCGATGGGTTTTCATACGGATGCCGGACAAACAATAAAAGATTCTGTTATTGGAACAATGTGCATATATATGTCTGAAAGTGAAGGTAAACGAAATTTTCAGAATGAACAACGTCGCATTGCCTCTCGGGACATGGCCGACATTGTACAAAGCCAGATCATTTCCGACATAACAACCTTATACAGAGATAATTGGACAAGAAGAAAACTGACTGACCAATCCTATTTTGAGGCGAGAGTTCCAGAAGTTCCTACCTTTTTATTAGAATTGCTTTCTCATCAAAACTTCACCGATATGAAGTATGGCTTGGATCCTAATTTCCGTTTTCATGTCAGTCGTGCTATCTACAAAGGCTTATTAAAATTCCTTGCTTCTCAACATAACGAAGAGTATGTGGTTCATCCGCTCCCAATCACTGCGTTTAGCGCAGAACTTTATCAAGAGGGAAATGAACACTACGCAATATTAAAGTGGCAGCCTCAAGAGGATAGTTTAGAGGCTACAGCGCAAGCAAAACAATTTATTGTTTATATGGGGAAGAATAATAGAGGCTGGGACAATGGAACTGTATTTTCTACAACAGAGGCAAAAATCAAAATTGAACCGGATATGATTTACAATTTCCGTGTAGCAGCTCTTAATGAAGGTGGAGAAAGTTTCCCTTCCGAAACTCTCTCTCTCTACAAGTCGTCCGTGAGCAATAAAACTGCAATGATTATCAATGGGTTCCAACGTGTATCTGCTCCCGAATATTTTGAAACCAGTGAACAATCAGGCTTTTTAGACACTTTGGATCAAGGGGTGCCGGACAGATATGATTTAAGCTATACGGGAAGTCAGTACAATTTCAATAAACGAAACAAATATAAAAACAACATAAACCCGGGTCATGGTGGAAGTTATGGAAATTATGAAAACGAAGTAATCGCAGGAAATCTTTTTAACTACCCTTACATTCACGGAAAAGCATTAAAAGAGAATGGCTATTCATTCGTGTCGTGCAACAAAGAGGCAGTAACAAACGGCATGGCCTCCATCATTGATTATGATATGATTGATTTGATATTAGGCGAAGAAAAAGAGACCCTGACCGGTAAAAACAAAAGATACAAGACCTTCCCCAAAGAGCTGCAAATCGCACTACAAGACTACTTAGATATGGGTGGAAATATTTTTGCTAGTGGGGCATACATTGCATCTGATATTTTAGAAAACGAGAATTGTGAACCTGTCGATGTGGTATTCTTAAAAACGATCTTAAAAGTAGGTTTGGGTGAGAGTAAATTTAGGTCCAATGGTTCAATCGAGAGTGCCAATTCAGAATTCACCTCATTCAAACATCCGTTCTACCACTACTGCCATGTGTTAAATGAGAAAAAGTATGCTGTAGAAGCTCCTGATGCGTTAATCCCGGCAAATGGGTCTCAACCTATTCTTCTTTTCGGGAACAACCCGGGCGCAGTAGCTGCCGTTGCTTACAAAGGTAAATACAAAACCGTTATATCATCCATTCCGTTCGAAGCTTTAACAACTGAATACCAACGAAACAAATGGATGAGAGAGATTATTCAATTTTTCGAAACAAAATAAGTTATGACAGATTGTTTTATTCCTTACATATCAGACGAAATAACGTCAAATATTATTTGCGATTTAAAGAGTGATTCTAACGTTGCCAATATCTACGTTTTACATCAACAAGGTACTCTCCCTCGTGTGGATGGAGCATCGTTAATTGAAATGGATCGTTTGGAAAGCAGTGAAACACTTCGGAAAGTGGCTAAAGTTGCTTCTAGTGAATTTCTTCTGTTTTGCCAATCTTTTTGCGCGTTTTCAATGGGACAACATGCCATCAGTAGAGTGGAAGGTTGCATGAAAGATAGAGGGTACACAATGTTCTATTCCGACCATTATTTGATAAAAAATGGAGAACGCAAAAATCACCCTTCGATTGATTATCAAAAAGGAAGTGTCAGAGATGATTTCGACTTCGGACCAATACTGTTCTTTCGCACTTCAGCATTCAAAAAAAAGGTTGAAACAGAGGAAACACAATACACTCATTCCGGATTGTATGACATCCGCCTAAAATTATCAGAAGAGACTCTTCCTTTCCACTTGGATGAATACTTATATACTGAAATTGAAGTTGAAAAAGAGCAGTGGGGAGAGAGTCAATTTGCCTATGTGGATCCTCGTAACAGAACTATTCAAATTGAGAGAGAAAGTGTTTGTACTGAACATCTAAAACGAATCAACTCCTTCTTATCTCCAACTTTTTCAACCATTGATTTACATCAAGATAAATTCGAATACGAAGCCTCTGTAATCATCCCGGTTTTTAATCGCATACGAACAATTGAAGATGCAATCCGGTCGGTTTTAATGCAAAAATGCAATTTTAAATTTAACTTGATCATTATTGACAATCACTCGACCGATGGCACAACAGAAGCCGTTAGAAAATGGGCAAAGAGTGACAGTCGCATCATACATCTTATTCCAACCCGAAAAGATTTAGGAATTGGCGGATGCTGGAACGAAGGTATAGACCATAGAGATTGTGGAAAATTTGCAGTTCAATTGGATAGCGATGATGTTTATGCAGATGAAAACACACTTCAAAAAATAGTGGATAAGTTCTACGAAGAATCTTGCGCAATGGTTATTGGGAGTTACAAAATAACCGATTTTAAAATGAATGAAATTCCTCCCGGTATCATTGACCATAAGGAGTGGACAAGAGAGAATGGCAGAAACAACGCATTGCGTATAAACGGATTAGGAGCTCCTCGGGCATTTTACACTCCGATCCTAAGAGAGATTCATGTCCCTAATACAAGTTATGGAGAAGACTATGCGTTAGGACTCGCTATATCTCACAACTATTTAATTGGAAGAATTTACGATGTATTGTATTTATGTCGTCGCTGGGAGGATAATTCTGATGCTTCACTTAGCATCGAAAAAATCAACAAAAACAATCTTTACAAAGATCGCTTACGAACTTTAGAGATAGAAAAAAGACAATATGAAAACAAAAATTGATGCGAACGCCCTCTACCAACAACAATTAGAGGTTTGGGAGGATTTCAGATTACGTGTTAAACAATTGGAGACGATTCAAACGCGCAAATTTGAAACGGGAGAGTATTGTGTTATCGCACAATTTAATCCTGCCAGAGCGGTCTCTTCCGGAGCAAAATTGGATAAAAAAAGTATCGCTGAAAGGAAATGTTTTTTATGCGAAACCAATCGTCCCGACGTGCAAAAGGGAGTCGATCTAAATGAACGTTTTACATTGTTGGTAAATCCATTCCCAATATTGAAAAAACACTTTACGATACCGCTAAAATTTCATCAAAATCAAGAAATTCTCCCCTACTTCTCTGAATTATTGAGTTTTATGAAATTACTTCCTGATTATACTCTTTTCTACAATGGTCCGCAATGTGGGGCATCAGCTCCGGACCACATGCATTTTCAAGCGGTAGAAAAAGGACAACTTCCCCTTGAATGGGAGTGGAAATCAATCAAAAAAGAGGTAATAACAGAAACAAAAGAATTAAGGGTAGAACGGTTTCTAAATTACGATCGGAAATGTATTCATATTACATCAAACGTTGCAGATAGCATATCCCACTATTTTTTGAAATTATACAACAATCTTCAATTGGAATGCGACACAATTGAAGAGCCCAAAATGAATCTATTTGGCTTCTATGAAGAGGATATTTTTCATATTTTCATCTTTCACAGAAAAACGCATCGACCAAAACAATTCTTTGAAGATAATGCGAATTTTAGAATGATCAGTCCGGGCGCAATTGATATTGCAGGTATCTTGGTTCTTCCACGCAAAGAGGACTATGACACAATTTGCGAAGAAGAGATTAAAGATGTCTTCCACCAAGTAAGTTTTTAAAGGCGAATTCAATAATCATCACGACCTAATTGTTTTGAAGTTGCCTTTATTTGTTTCAAATTCAAAATATATGCAATTTACGATATAACAAAAAGGAAAAAAAGTTTATTCCATCCGGATAATAAACGAACAAGTTACCATCTTGTAGTTTATATTCTAAACCAATCGTATATCCATACGATTTCATATTACTTATCGCTTTATCTACTTGGATACTTGAAACATTTTCAATTAACGATAAATTAAAACCGACAATACCATTAGAGGAGTTTACATCTCCAACCTCGGGTGGAACATCGTTATTATTTCTCCAATGAAGAAACAATACAAGCAAAGTGTCCTCTGCTAAAAGATTATTTTCATAACATTTTATGGCACTCTAATTTAACGATTTCAAATAAACAAAAGAATCTATAACACTACAATATCTATAATATAAAAGCAAAGCGGCTTGTTAATCTAACAAACCGCTCCAAAAGTGTATCAGAAAACTAAAAGCTATTTTGATTAATCTTCTTTCCAATTCTCCCAATTCTTGTACTTACCTTGCCAATAACCCTGCTTTCCAATAATTGGTCCGCTTACATACTGACCATTAGGAGTAGTAAATTCATCTTTGTGATTTTCTCCCCCAAGATGCCAACGCATCCAAGCAAGAGTAGCTGCAATACCATCCCAAGCACCAGAACCATGACCATAACCTCCCTCGCTATTATTAGTAGGTCCTCCCACCATTTTTATCAAGCATGCTGGTGTGGTTACACCTGAATTGTTATAG
>JAEIGA010009476.1_pt1 | contig 14738 bp, 12 predicted proteins | sample 9270691 | NCBI WGS metagenome assembly JAEIGA01 (sample SAMN17057246, study PRJNA624740) | gut metagenome | biome: biome; isolation source: fecal sample | host: Bos grunniens | place: China: Xizang | collected 2019
AACCAGCAAAATCTGCCATCTTCGCTCCCAGAGCGATATGGATGTCTGTAAATGGAGTTGTTTTCATATATTTCTTGTCTCTAAACACTAAACTCTAATCACTAAACTATCTTGCAAATTACGCTTTGCGTACAATTTGCAAGATCACCTGCATAGCCTTCTCCATCGAAGGAATGGGCAGATATTCAAATCGGCTGTGGAAATTGACGCCACCTGCAAAAATATTTGGGCAGGGCAGTCCTTCAAACGACAAACGTGCGCCGTCTGTTCCGCCGCGGATAGGTTGAACCTTAGGTGTCACGCCTACCTCTTTCATGGCTTCCTCTACGAGGGTTACGATATGCATGACTGGTTCTACTTTCTCGCGCATGTTGTAGTATTGGTCGCGTATTTCTACTTCCACAGTACCTTCGCCATACTCTTGGTTGAGTTTACGTACCAAGTGCTCCACCTCGCGTTTGCGGCTCTCAAAGCGTGCGCGGTCATGGTCGCGGATGATATATTGCAATGTAGTTTCCTCCACGCTGCCATTCATGGCAATAAGGTGGTAGAATCCCTCGTAACCTTGTGTATGCTCTGGGGTCTCCCAACGAGGCAACATACTAGCGAAATGGTTCGCAATACGAATCGAATTAATCATCTTGTGGTAGCCATAACCTGGGTGTACATTCACGCCATGCACTTTGATCTTGCAACCTGCAGCGTTGAAGTTCTCATACTCCAACTCGCCTACTGCACCACCATCCATGGTATAGGCAAAGTCGCAACCGAACTTCTCCACGTCAAAGTGGTCTGCACCTTGACCAATCTCCTCGTCGGGTGTGAAGCCCACGCGAATCTTACCATGCTCAATCTCTGGATGCTCAATCAGGTACTCGCATGCAGTTACTATCTCTGCCAAACCTGCTTTATCGTCTGCGCCGAGTAGAGTCGTGCCGTCTGTTACAATGATATCTTGACCTTTATAATCCAATATCTCTGGGTATTTAGCCACTTCAAACACGATATTCTTTTCCGCGTTCAGCACAATATCCTGACCATCGTAGTTCTCCACAATGCGTGCTTTCACATTCTTTCCGCTGGCATCTGGCGCTGTGTCCATATGAGCGATAAAGCCAATGGTGGGTTTGCCCTCTGTATTAGCGGGTAGGGTAGCCATCACGTAGCCATTCTCGTCGAGTGTGACTTCTTGCATACCAATCTCTTTGAGCTCAGCAGCAAGGTATTTTGCAAACTCCATCTGTCCTGGGGTAGATGGGGTCATGTTGGTTTCTTCATCAGAAGTTGTGCAAAAACTCACATACTTCAAAAATCTTTCTGTAATATTCATATCTTTAATTCTTAATTCTTAATTCTTAATTCTTAATTCTTAATTCCCTCATTTTGCCCTTGGTCTGCCACCTGTCGTTATAGGAACTTCATAGGAACTTCATAGGGACTTCATCGGAACCTCGTCGTATGTTCAAAGTACAATATCCATACTTTCTATATCCTTACGCTCCCATGCTAGGATATTGTCGCACACATTTTCGCACATGGCGATGCGTCCTTCCCACGTGCCTGTGCCTGTGTGTGGCGAGAGGACCACATTATCCAATGTCAGCAGTTCGGGATGAATCTGCGGTTCATGTTCATACACATCCATCGCAGCACCTGCTATCTCGCCCTCTTTGAGTGCTGTCACCAATGCCTCTTCATCCACGTGCGCCCCGCGCGCAGTATTGATAAGGTATGCACTTTTCTTCATCATCTTCAGCTCTATTGCACCTATCAGGTGCTTCACCTCAGGCGTGTAGGGCAGGTTAAGACTCACAAAATCCGCTGTCTGCAATAATTCTTCCATGCTTACGTACTGAATATCCGATGCCTGATACCCGATACCCGATAGGTCGTTCAACGGACGACGATTATGGTACACAATCTGCATGCCGCTAGCTATTGCTCTGCGTGCCAATGCCTGACCTATTCGTCCCATACCAATGATGCCAAGTGTCTTGCCATAAAGTGAGTGGCTCAGATTGTTCATCACCCCAAACGCCTCTGCTTTGCCTTGTCGGAGTTTACGGTCAAACTCCGCTGTGCGACGTGCTACATCGTGCATGAGGGCAAAAGCCAATTCGGCTGTAGGTTCAATCACAGGTTGAGGGGTGTTGGTCACGCGAATACCGCGTTCGCGACATGCCTCCAGATCGATATTATTAAAGCCCACACCGAAGTTGGTCACCAATTTGAGGTTGGGTGCCGACATAATCATCTCGCGTGTCACGGGTTTGTCAAATGTGCTGACTAGCACGTCTGCTTCCTGTAGTGGAACATACAAGTTGTGTGTGCTCAATCGAGCAAATCCTTCAGAGGGTAACGATGTGGTAAACGCAATCTGCATAATCAGGAAGTTGGATTTCGCTGCAAAGGTACAAAAAAAAATGCATCTATGCAAATCTTTGTGAACTTATACATAATTATTTGTGTATTCCGCAAAAATGTAGTACCTTTGTACTCGATTTTATAAGCGTATTATGAACCGACAGATTCTTCGTTTGGCTATTCCCAGTATTCTTGCCAATATCACCATTCCGTTGGTAGGACTGGTGGATACGGCTATCGTGGGACATATATCCGATGCACATGCCATTGGTGGTATAGCGATTGGCACGATGCTATTTGACCTCTTGTATTGGAATTTTGGCTTCTTGCGAGTAGGTACTAGCGGCATGACTGCGCAGGCTTACGGCCGCAATGACCGTGAACAGTGTGCGCGTCTTTTAGCGCAGAGCCTTGGCATTGCTTTGATTGGTGCGGCATTGATATGGCTTGTGCAATGGTTGTTTGTCACGGCGGCCTTAGCGCTTGTTCCATGTTCTGAGGAAGTGGCTAGTTTTGCGCGTAAATACTTCTTTATTCGCGTGTGGGCTGCACCAGCTACGCTATCATTGATGGCTATCAAAGGCTGGTTTATTGGTATGCAAGACACTATTAGTCCGATGATTACGGATATCGTGGTCAATGTGGTAAATATGACGGTAAGCTACGTGCTAGCGGTCTATACGCCTATGGGACCTTTAGGCGTAGCTTTGGGTACCGTAATTGCTCAATTGACAGGACTATTATTGTCGGTGCTTATTCTACTTGGTAAATACCGCCATGTATGGCTGGGGCTGTCATTCTTTCGTTTGCTAAGGGACATGCGTGGCATGCGCCAACTCATCTCGCTCAATGCTAATCTGTTTGTGCGCTCGTTGTGTTTTATGATAGTGTATGTTGGTTTTACGGCTTTGTCGTCAAAATACGGAGATACAGATTTAGCGGTATGTAGCATATTGATGAAACTCTTTATGTTGGTTTCCTACTTCGTGGATGGCTTTGCTTACGCGGGCGAAGCACTTGTTGGCAAATATATTGGCGAAGCCAAATCTCTCGCTAGCGAGGTCCCCGAAAAATCTACTGATTTTGGGAGTGCTCTATCGCCTTATCGCTTTTCGCCTCTCGCCTCTCTAGTTCGCCTTCTTTTCCTTTGGTCGTTAGGTGTAGGTGTTTTATTTACGGTATTATTTGCTTTCGCATCCATGCCAATGTATCGCATGATGACTTCGGATGCTGTTGTGCTTACTCGTCTTACGGATTTTACGGGATGGTTTATTGCTATGCCTATAGTTAGTACCTTGGTTTTTATGTGGGATGGTGTATTTACGGGTGCAACAGCAGGCAAGCAGATTCGCAATGCTATGATTCTTGCAGCAATTGGCTTTGTGTTGGGCTATCTGACTACAAATCATTGGTTGGGGACACATGCTTTGTTCGTTGGTTATTTCCTTCACCTTGCTGCCCGTGTCATTTATCTTACTGCCACATGGCGTCCCCTTGCTTCTAAATTATAATTTTTTAATAATACTTCGTTTCATTCGCCCAATTCGCCGTGATAAATTTCTATAATAAATGGCAATTTTGGTTGTTAAATAATAATTTTTGCTAATTTTTGGTCTAATTTTGTATAATTTTTGTTTTTATTATGCTCCAGAAACTCGAAAATAGAAAATGGCGTGTGCTCCAGAGCACTCCTTTGTTGAATCTTGGTCCTTGGCTGAATGTACGCCAAGAAGTGGTTGAATTGCCTAATGGCACGCAGATCCCTACATGGTTTGTAATGGATTTTCCCAACTGGATCAATGTGATTGCTATCACCAAAGAGGGTGATTTTGTGATGATTGACCAGTACCGCCACGCTTTGGGCGAGACGCATTATGAGTTGGTGGCGGGTGTGGTAGATGAGGGCGAAACGCCTTTGCAAGCTGCCATGCGCGAACTGAGTGAGGAGACTGGCTATGAAGGTGGCGAGTGGAAGGCGTTTATGGAACTCTCGCCTAATCCTACGAACCATACCAATAAGAGTTATACATTTCTTGCAATTGGTGTAGAGAAGGTGCGCGAACCGCATCAGGAGCCTTCGGAGGACATTCATGTGCATGTTCTCACTCATGATGAGGTCTACGAACTACTCACTTCAGGCGAGATTATCCAAGCCTTGCACGCCGCTCCGTTATGGAAATATTTCGCTCAGAACGCTAGAGGTATTTAGGCGTATTGTGATGATGAAATAGTGTTATAAAATAATGGCTGCCATTTAATGGCAGCCATTATCATTATTGGTTATTGCATAATGTGCGCAATCTGCTGGAGTTCGTCTTCCGTGAAAGCAATATTATTGATTGCTTGCAGGTTATCCTCCAATTGTGCTACACTACTTGCGCCGATAATAACACTGGTCACGTCTTTTGCGAGCAACCATGCTACAGCCATTTGTGCCAACGTCTGTCCGCGTTCTGCTGCTATGGCACCTAACTGTTGAGCACGAGCAACAGCTTCTGGAGTTACTTGTTCTGGGTGTAAGAAGACATTCTTGCTCGCACGACTACCTTCGGGAATACCATTCAAATAGCGATTTGTTAGCAGACCTTGTGCCAATGGTGAGTAGCAAATGAATCCAGAACCATTCGCATTAGCTACTGGCAGATTTGCTTCCAATGTTTGTGGGAAAGCAATGCTAGCTTTGTATTGACTGATGACGCAAGGAACATGTGCTGCACGCAAATAATCGTATGCTTCCTTCTGCTTGTCTGCTGGGTAGTTGCTAATACCTACATACAATGCTTTACCTGCTCGTACAATGTCCACTAGTGCCTGCATCGTCTCCTCGATTGGCGTTTGTGGATCATATCGGTGTGAATAGAAAATATCAAAATACTCCAGTCCAGTACGCTTTAGACTTTGGTCACAGGATGCTATCATATACTTGCGTGAACCACCATTGCCGTAGGGACCATCCCATCCCCAATAGCCCGCTTTGGAAGAGATAATCATCTCATCGCGGTGTGCCGCTAAATCTTCACGCAATACACGACCAAAGGTCATCTCTGCTGTTCCTGGAGCAGGACCATAGTTGTTCGCAATATCAAAGTGTGTTACACCTTTATCCCATGCGTGCAATAGCATAGCACGAGCTACATCAAACGGATCTTCGCTACCAAAGTTGTGCCATAATCCCAATGAAACTAGCGGTAATTGTAGTCCGCTTTTGCCTGAAAAACGATATTCCATAAGCGTAGATAATTATGAATTATGAAGTGTGAAGTATGAATAAGGGTGGGGTATTATTTTTGCAATTTTACCACAATGCTTGACAATGGCTCTACTACAATGTCCTTTTGGCTAAGGTCATAAGTCTTGCCTGTAATAACATCTACACCTACAGTATTGTACTTGCTCAAAATCTCTGCGTAGTTTGCGGTTGGGATAGTACGGTTGTCGCTGCTAGCATTGACAAATACGAATACTGCCTCGTTGTCGTTATAGCGGAAGAAACCATAGGTATTGTCGCGACTCATGAAGTGCATCGTCTTACCTGTGTGAATTACAGGTTCTCCCTTACGCCATTGGAATAGACGACTTTGGTAGTCAAACATATCTTGCATCTCAGCAGTCACTTCATCGCCCAATGGCAATGGCATGCGCAGTGTGGAGTGACCCAATTGGCGGTCAGCGGATTTCATAGCATACTCGTCACCATAGAACACTTGTGGAATACCACGCATGGTTGCTATGAGGGTTGTTGCCAGTTTTACACGGCGTGGGTCTTGATCCTTCACTACATCGGCAATACGGTCCATATCGTGGTTGCCAAGCATGATGAGAATATCGTTGACATCTGCGTACATATAGTCCATAGTCAGCACATCGTACACGCGTGTAAGGCCACCGCCCCAACCATGTCCATCTCCTTCAAGGGCCTGACGGATAGCCTCCTCCAATGGAAAATCCATCACGCTTGGCAGATGGCTATCAAAGCCGTTGTGGTTCTTCACGCCTGATTGCCAGTACGCCACGGCAGGGGTAGGGCGTGTCCAGCACTCGCCTACAATATTGATGTTTGGATATTCGTCCATGATGGCTTTTACCCACTCGCTGCCAGGAATCATTTCAATGTATGGATAGGTATCTACGCGCAAGCCATCGAGGTTGGCATACTCAATCCACCAGATAGCCCATTGCTTGAAATATTGTAGTAGGTCAGGGTTCTCAAGGTTCATGTCAGGCATTGGACGGTCAAACCAACCACGGTTGGAGAGCAGACGGTCATATTCCGATGCGTTGATGTCGTAGTTGGCAGAAAACACGTTGTGGGTGTTGGTAAACTTGTCAAACTGGTTGATCCAGTCTTGGTATGGTAGGTCTTTCATCCACCAGTGAGTACCACCGCAGTGGTTTGGTACCATATCCATGATGAACTTAATGCCTTTCTCGTGCGCTTTCTCCACCATTTGGCAGTAGAGTTCGTTGCTACCATAGCGTGGGTCGATGTTATAGTAGTCAGAGCATGCGTAGCCGTGGTATGACCATGCAGCCTCATTGTCCTCGAGGAGTGGGGTAGGCCAGATTGCCGTTGCACCCAATGCTGCGATATGGTCAAGTGAATTGATAATACCTTGAATATCACCGCCAAAGCGACCGTGAACGTTCTCCTTGTTGGCTGGTTCGGCCATCTGAGGAAGGGTGTTGTTGCTCTCGTCGCCATCTACAAAGCGGTCGGACATGATGAGGTAAATCATATCGCTAGAGTTGAATCCTTGGCGGTCGCGGCTGCCTTCGCGACGGGTGTGGATGGTGTAATCCACCTTAGAGCTGTATTTGCCTTTCTTGAGAGTGATACGATAAGTACCTGCTTGATTAACTGCCAAGTCCACAAACAAATAGTTAGGACTCTCGGCATTGTGTTGGCTCTTGACTTGCAGACCAGTACATTCTCCCTTGACAGGTTTTCCATTGTTGAGCAGTTGGATAGTTACTTGGGCATCAGCAAGATCTTCGCCGTGGAGCATAAGGGTGAGTGGGCAGTTCATCTCTGTCCACCAGCAGAGTGGTTCTGCACGGTCAATACGTGGTTTTGCTTGCAAAGAAAAAGCACTGAGAAGTGCTATTGCTAAAAATAAGAATTTTTTGTTCATTGTTGTTTATGGTTTATCCCTCTAGTTCAATAAGGTCTTTAAGGACATTAAGGACTTTAAGGTCGTTAATTACAAGAAAAAATAGCACATCTATAAGCCGGGTTCTGTACCTGTGGAATGTTTAAAAATGTTTTAAAAGTTCCAGATGGTGTCTATCATTAATCTTGAGCAATGTATTGCTACACGCTTCTATTGCTTCCTACCCTCCAGCTTGCGCGAGCAGCGCTCAGGCACTGGTATACTTGGAATTGCAGCCCACAGTATGCTCGTATCACTTCCTCCTTGCGGATTGTTCGTCGCTTTTGCAGGGACCAAACATTGCTGCCTGACGGCCGTTAACCGCTGTGGTGCTCTTTGCTGCCCGGACTTTCCTCGTCGTAGGGGATTAAAACCGCAGTTTTTCTTCCCTTACTCCGCGATAGACCGATGTACTATTTTTAAAGTTCGCTTTTGGGCATCACAACGTTGCGCAGCGATTTTTTTGCGATAAGCCCATTATTTCGCTGTATCTTCGAAGTTACTTCGTTTTCTCGGTCACCTACCGAGAGCCTCGTGGGCTCGAGGTAAGAGGAGGAATGGCGTTCGCCCTAAATCGCGTAGCGATTTTTTTGCGATAAGCCCATTCCGACGAGGAGCGGCATACGGGAATCGAACCCGCCTCCTCGGCTTGGGAAGCCGATGCACTACCGATGTGCTAATGCCGCAAATTCGGTGCAAAGGTACTGAAAAAAATGCACATATACAAGAGATTGATGTTTTTTTTCAAAAAAAGAGTCTCCTGCTGCTAGCAAGAGACTCCTTTTCTGTCAATAGGTATATCATCAGATTACTCCCACTCGATAGTTGCGGGTGGTTTTGCAGATATGTCATAGCATACGCGGTTGACACCTTGTACCTTGTTGATAATCTCGTTGCTGCACTTAGCTAAGAACTCGTATGGGATACGTGCCCAGTCAGCTGTCATAGCATCAACAGACAATACAGCGCGGAGTGCTACAGGATGCTCATACGTGCGTGTGTCACCTTTCATACCTGTGCTGCGTACAGTGCTCAGCAGGATAGCGCCTGCTTGCCATACCTTATCGTAGAGAGCTACGCCGTTCTCATCTTTCCATTCGCGAAGCATATTCACAAAGATAGCATCTGCCTCTTGGAGGATATGTACTTTCTCTGGGGTGATATCGCCCAAGATACGTACACCAAGACCTGGACCTGGGAATGGATGACGACCGATAAGGTGCTCAGGTACACCCATATAGCGACCAATACGGCGAACCTCGTCCTTGAAGAGCAATTTGAGTGGCTCGCAGAGTTTGAGGTTCATCTCTTTAGGCAGACCGCCTACGTTGTGGTGAGACTTGATGACCTTACCAGAGTGGTTGATTGACTCAATGATATCTGGGTAGATAGTACCTTGGCCAAGCCATTTAGCGTCGGTAATCTTCTTAGCTTCTTCATCGAATACTTGGATGAAGTCGCGACCGATGATCTTGCGCTTTTGCTCAGGGTCGGTCACGCCAGCAAGATCGCCATAGAAACGTGCTTTAGCATCCACGCCAATCACATTCAATCCAAGGCACTCGTAGTCGCGGAGCACGTTCTCAAATTCATCTTTGCGGAGCAAACCATGATCTACGAAGATACAGGTGAGTTGGCTACCAATAGCGCGGTTGAGCAATACTGCGGTAATAGAACTATCAACACCACCAGAGAGAGCTAAAATCACACGGTCTGAACCAATTTGCTCTTTGAGTTCAGCTACGGTAGTCTCTACGAAGTTGGCAGGTGTCCAGTCTTGTGCGCTCTTGCAAGTGTCAAGCACGAATGGCTTGAGCTCTTCGACTGTAGGCTGCTCACCAGCAGCGATGTTGAGTACAGGAATACAGCTGCAGAAGCGGCTGAGGGTGTTTTGGAGTGCCTCTGGCTCTTCTACAGAGTCTTTGTCGCCAGAGAGAATAAGACCAATAATGTCTTTGTCATCCTCTGGATACTTGTTGTAAGGCAAAACCTCGCAGAAGGTGTCCAACTCGCGCACGCGGCGACCAATGAGTTGGGTGGTCTGCGAACCTAAATCAAGAATGATAAGTTTTTGCATAACTTTTATAGTTTGTGTAGTTGTATGTGCAAAATTAGGCCGCAAAATTACTAATTTTTTAGTGAACATACAAGAGAATTGGAATTTTTTTTATTAGAATTTGTATTTTGTAAAGTAAATGTAAAAAACGACACTATTTTTTTCTGTTGCTAGGTAAAAGATGATGATATTTTCGATTTTTTTATAGAAATTCACTAATTTTGAAAAAATCTGGCGCTAAATTTCCAAATCTCAGAAAAATATTGTACCTTTGCAGCAAATAATGAAAAAATAGTTTAATCTACTCTACCATGAAATTCGTATCTCCATCAGAGGCTGTTCGCCTCGTGAAATCGGGCGACACGATTGTCGTACAAGGTTCTACATCTATTCCGATGGTATTGCTGCGTGCTCTGACGGAGCGTGCTAACGAACTGCGCGATGTGAAAGTCATATCGGGTTTTGGCATACATCCCGAAGAAGCTCCATACGCCAAAAAGGAATTGATGGACTCCTTCCGTGCGCTGAATATCTTTGTGCCTAACAACTTGCGCCGCGCTATGCGCGAGGGTGTAGCTGATACTATTCCTTGCTTCTTGGGCGAAGTGCCATTCCTTTTCCGTAGCGGACAAGTGCCTGTAGATGTGGCATTTTTGAATGTGAGCGAACCTGACGAGAATGGCTATTGCTCGTATGGAATAAGTGCCGACATCGCTTTTTCAGGTGCTGAATGTGCTAAGACGGTTATTGCACAAGTAAACAAATACATGCCCCGCACTTTTGGCGACCCTGTAATACACCTAAGTCAGATCGCTGCCATGTGCCGCGGCGATGAACCACTCATTGAAGTTCCTACACCTGTTCCTAGCGAGATTGAAACACGCATTGGTAATTTTATTGCCAACGAGATACCTGATGGTGCGACCTTGCAGATTGGTGTGGGAGGAATACCTAACGCAGTCATCAATGCGCTGAGCGGACATCAGCATTTGGGATTGCACACGGAGGCCATCACGGATGGCGTATTGCCATTGATTGAGAAGGGCATTATCGACAATTCACTCAAGAAGATTTATCCTGGTAAGTCGTTGGGTAGCTTGGTGTTAGGTTCAAAACACCTATACGACTATATGGATGGAAATCCTGACTTTGTGATTCGCGATGTGGCATTTACCAACGATCCGCAAAATATTCGTCAGAACCCTAGGGCAATGGCTATTAACTCCGCTGTAGAGGTGGATTTGACTGGGCAAATTTGTGCTGACTCGATAGGCGAAACGATTATCTCGGGCGTAGGTGGACAACACGACTTTATGTATGGTGCTGCGCTTTCAGAAGGTGGTAAATGTTTCATTGCTCTGCCTAGTATGACCAGCAAAGGGCAAAGTAAGATTGTCGCCAATCTAGCGCTTGGTGCGGGTGTAGTGACCACACGCTTCCAAGCGCAGTATATCGCTACTGAGCATGGTATAGTCTATCTACGCAATTTGCCATTGGCGGAACGAGCTAAAGCGCTCATTAGCATTGCCGATCCTTCGGTGAGAGAGGAACTGGAGAGAGCTGCTGTTAAGCGATTTGGTATAGGTTTTCTTCGACTGAAGTAATATTTTATGTAGAAGCGCAAGAGATAAAAACACCCCCTCGCCAATCGGTGAAGGGGTGTTGATTTTATATCTTTTACTATCGATGACGGTGTTATATGAACCCGTTATGAACCCGTCATGAACCCGTAATGATAGCATAAAGAACTAGTCATTACATCATTCCGCCCATGCCGCCCGCAGGCATTTGTGGCATTGGGTTTTCCTCCTTGATGTCGGTTATCACGCACTCGGTGGTGAGGAACATACCTGCGATGCTGGCAGCGTTCTCAAGTGCAACTCGGGTTACCTTAGCAGGGTCAACCACGCCCGCAGCTTTCAAGTTCTCATACACATCCTTGCGAGCGTTGTAGCCGAAGTCCGCCTCACCATTGCGCACCTTGTCCACTACCACAGCACCCTCTTTGCCTGCGTTGGCAACGATTTGGCGAAGTGGCTCCTCAATAGCGCGACGGATAATCTCGATACCTGTTTGCTCGTCTTCGTTCTCGCCTTTGAGACCCTCGAGAGCTGCTTGCGCACGGATATATGCCACGCCACCACCTGCTACGATACCTTCCTCAATAGCGGCACGAGTTGCGCTGAGGGCGTCGTCCACGCGGTCTTTCTTCTCCTTCATCTCCACCTCAGAAGCAGCACCTACGTTGAGTTGTGCTACACCGCCTGCGAGTTTAGCAAGGCGCTCTTGGAGTTTCTCTTTGTCATAGGTCGATTTAGTGGCAGCAATTTGTGCTTTGATTTGTCCCACGCGAGCCGCAATAGCCTCTTTGTCGCCTGCGCCGTTCACGATAGTAGTGTTATCTTTGTTCACAGTGATCGTTTCAGCAGTACCGAGCATGTCGATAGTGGCAGCCTCGAGTTTGATACCTTTCTCTTCGCTGATCACGGTACCGCCAGTGAGGATAGCGATATCCTCGAGCATCTCTTTGCGGCGGTCACCAAAACCAGGAGCCTTCACGGCGCAGATCTTCAATTGCGCACGGAGACGGTTAACTACGAGGGTTGTCAATGCCTCGCTATCCACATCCTCTGCAATCACAAGCAATGGACGACCGCTTTGTACCGCTGGCTCCAATACTGGCAGCAGCTCCTTGAGGTTGCTGATTTTCTTGTCATAGAGCAGGATATATGGACGGTCCATCTCCACCTCCATGGTCTCGGTATTAGTCACGAAGTATGGGCTGATATAGCCGCGATCGAATTGCATACCTTGTACCACGTCAATGGTGGTGTCCATGCCTTTTGCTTCGCCAATGGTAATCACACCATCCTTGCTTACCATGCGCATGGCGTCAGCAATGAGTTTGCCAATGGTAGCATCGTTGTTAGCAGATACGGTAGCCACTTGTTCAATCTTGTCGAAGTCGTTGCCCACTTCTTCGCTTTGCTCTTTGATGTTAGCCACAATAGCACTTACGGCTTTGTCCATGCCGCGTTTGAGGTCCATAGGGTTGGCACCTGCGGTTACATTCTTAAGTCCTACACTGACAATAGCTTGGGTAAGAACGGTAGCGGTAGTTGTTCCATCACCTGCTTGGTCGCCTGTCTTGCTGGCCACCTCTTTCACGAGTTGTGCGCCCAGGTTCTCAGCTGCGTCTGCGAGTTCAATCTCTTTGGCAACGCTCACACCATCCTTGGTGATGTGTGGAGCACCAAACTTCTTGTCAATGATCACATTACGACCTTTAGGGCCGAGGGTTACTTTCACGGCGTTTGCCAATTGATCCACGCCACGTTTGAGGGCATCACGCGCCTCAATATTATAACTGATATTTTTAGCCATAGTTGTATTCTAAAAGTTTATGGGTTTATTTGAGAATTGCGAGTACATCGCTTTGGCGCATGATAAGGTATTTCTCACCTTCATAGTCCAATTCGGTGCCTGCGTATTTGCCATACAATACTGTGTCACCCTCTGCGAGCAACATTTTTTCGTCTTTTGTGCCTTCGCCTACTGCGATGACCTCACCACGGAGTGGTTTTTCTTTTGCGCTATCGGGAATGATGATGCCGCCGATAGTTTTCTCTTCTGCAGCCATTGGTTTCACCAACACACGGTCTGCTAATGGTTGAATCTTACTCATATGATTAGTTGTTATTTATTTACGCCTTTCTTCTTACAAACTCTATGCCAAACATTGGCAACTGCCATTTTGGCAGATATTTATAGGACTTTCCTAATGCAGATGAAATCGTAGTCCTAAACTAGTGATATAGTTGAGGACTTCGGAAAAGATATAGTGCGCCTCGTCTGGCGAACAATAAAATTGGTGTGATCTGAATTTCTCTGCTAATTCATCGGTTAATGAAGCGAACCCTACTTTTAGCTTCTGAGCCAATGCACGAGTGTCCTCTTCATCCATGATAGCTATAGTTTTTTCGCTCGTATAATGAGGTTCGTCGTGAATGTAATCGTAAATGATTACTAATTGTTTTTTGTGGTTGATGCCCATTGAAGTTTCTCCATGTATAGAACTATCGTTATCTAAATCATTGAGATAGGTTTTGAATAGCAGATTGTCCACATTGGGAGCAGTGTCAGTAGTTGATGTTGGCATTGTTGGCTGAGGTTCATCGATCGCCAATGACTGGATATGAACATCTTGATGTTCTTGTGCCAGCATTTCTGCCTCCAATTTAATTTCCATGTCGGTATTGAATCGCTTCGCCAGCAGTTGGAATGTGTCGTCGTCAATTCGTGTGTTAGGATCGGAACTGATATGAATGCCTTTTCTACGGCAGTATTCTATGGCAGTAGATATACCTATGTTAAGCTCTTTGCACGCTTTGATGAGTTTGATATTCATTGTGTTATGCAGATGTTGGTTAATACTTAATGAGTTGAAATTGAGCACCTGTAGCGCGTGCCATAGCACCATCTGTGTCTTCGCGGTCGCCAATGACGAGGCATTTCTCAACGGGCAGTCCCATCTGTTGCGCTACTTGGTGGAGTAGTTGAGGGGCTGGTTTCAGTCCGCCTAACGCTGGCGCAGAGACTACCCAATCGAATAGTGTAGGGGAGAGTCCTAGAGCTTGCAATTTGTCTTCGGCATGATCATAGTCGGATAGCACCACCAGCTTAATTCCTCGGCTGCGGCATTGCTGAATAAAGGGCATAACCCAATCGCCTGCCTGGTGATGCTTACCTATTAAATTTACCATTAGTGGCATATAGTGATTCTCATACCACTGTTGTACGCTATCAGCAGAGGTCTTGAGCATCTGCGACAAATGCAAGAAATACGATTCGTAGAACGCTTCTTTGTTGCCTAAGTACGTGCCCTTCATCTTGGCGCGAGTATGGCGCTCTGCTTGCATCTTGCGAATGTCGATAAGTGCATGCAGAACCATGCGAAGCGATAGATGTCGCTTGTCGTAGAGTGTACCATCAAGGTCTAGAACGACTAAATCGACAGTGGATAGTGGATAGTGGATAGTTGTCATTATTCTTCGTCTCCTAATATAGGTGTCATTTCTTCGGGTAGGTGCTTGCTAGTAGTTACGCCATACTGCAATAGCGATTCCAGTTTGCTAGACAGGTTACCTCGTCCTTCTCGGAGTTGCCCT
>JAEIGA010009477.1_pt1 | contig 14737 bp, 12 predicted proteins | sample 9270691 | NCBI WGS metagenome assembly JAEIGA01 (sample SAMN17057246, study PRJNA624740) | gut metagenome | biome: biome; isolation source: fecal sample | host: Bos grunniens | place: China: Xizang | collected 2019
CACATACATCACGGCTATCATCTGCTATCGCTGCATCCGGGAGCATTATCTCTTTCTGATTCATCTTCCTTACCGAATTATAATAGCGTACAGAATTTACGGTATAGGACCATGGCATCAGCAAACTTCCCAACTCTGTGGCATTCCTGTCTATCCAAGGCCAGTTCTGCATGTTGCCGAACGCTACGACCAGAACTGATGCGAGACCAATGCCGGTATTCGCCATGAATCTTTTGAATGATCCGTATTCTATCTTTCTTGTAAACAGATAGATGCATGGTATCACTCCAAGGAAAAGGAGATACATTGCAGCAGACAGTGAAAAGAATCCTGAAGCCTCGGAGAATTGTGTGTTGAACACATTCCCCATCATCTTATCTGTAATCAGCACTTCGTAGGAATTAATGAAATAAAGAGTTCCTGCGTCAGCAATAAATGAGAAGGCAAGGATGCATTTTCCTACGAAACGTCCTGCATAAAGGATAAGATAGTAGAAGAAGAAGTTGAGCGCGAGCATCAGAATTACCAGGCTTGCCGTGATCAGCACACCGTTGAATCCGCCTTCTATCTTATCGAGCACAAGACTGAAGAAGGGGATATGATACGCACACAATGTAAATATGCTGAGTATCAGACATATTATTGTAAGATTTGTGTTCTTTTGCAGAAGTTTCATTTTCTTTTCCAGAGTTTATATATGCATGTAACTGCACCGGCAGCAATTGCCGCAAGCATAATGTTGAAAAGTATTGTAAACACAAGATTGATGCTGTGGGATGACTCCTTGTCAATCGGACTCTCTGCCACCGATGCGTCATATCTTGCAAAAGGGTTAGACCAAATGACCTCTCCTTCCGGGAAGTATGCCGTGAAACGCGCGTATGGGTCTTTTGAGGTCATTACGTAGCTGAGGAAGTCTGCATCTTTAGCCAATGCCAGCATTGTATGGTCCTGGCCAGTGACCTTTATGCTGTCCGCTTTTTGTGAAAGAACAATATAGAGGGTGTCTTTCTTGAGGCCTATATCCTTGATTGAAGGGAGATTGCGGTTGCGCGCATACTTGATCTCCCAATTACCTCTGCCGTAGTCCGGAACCCTCATCGAATAGTAGCATCCTTCAAGAAGCACTTTGCGCAGGTCTTCATATCTGCCGGATTCACACTGCAGAAAATTGCATCTTACGCCTATGTTCCTGCTGCGGTCGGGATGGTGGAGGTCGTCATTTGCCAGAGCAAAGCTATAATGTCCGGCGCTGAGTGCCCAGTCCCAATACTCGTTTTCAGTACTTCTTCCGCTATCCAACTCCATAATCTGATAACCTTCGAGCTTCTCCAGCATGCTGCGGGTGGTGAAGTTGGTCCTAAGCTGGTGGTTCAACTGCAGGAAGTCACTGTCCTTTCCAAGCAAGTCCATCTGAAACTGCCTCTGTGATGCCAGAAAAGGAAGAAGATGATCGAAACTGTTTTCTTTTGTACATCCGAATACGAGCTTGTGATATTTGAACAGATTGTATCCGTGTTCATAGACATTGACCTGAAGCGTCGGGTCGAATGGATGTCTGGTAAGCTCATTATGATTTGAGAAGGTCACAATCTCGTATCCCAGCTTCTTATAAGCATCATATGTCTGCTGTGGTGTAAAGTCACACTCATTGAAGATGCCTTCAACCTTTGTATGGGTGTGGAAGTTAGCCCTTTTCCAGCAGAGGGAAGTGTCAAGATTCCGGTATGGGTTAAAAACATCAGGCCCGCCGAATGGTTCAGGGGCCTTGAAGTTATATATCGGACTTACGCTTGTAACTGCCGCTGCAGATATCGCAAGCAGCAATAATGTAGCGATACTCTTGAGTATGGTCTTTGTTATTTTTATCAGAATGTCCATCAGAATTTATCCATAAGGTCAAATATGCGGTCACGAACCTCTTCGATTGTGCCTGTCCCGTTGATCTCGTGGTACTTTCCCTTCTTTGTATAATATTCGATGAGCGGCTCAGTCTGATTGTGATATGTCATTATTCGTGTGTTGATGATTTCTTCGCTTGCATCGTCAGCCCGTCCTTCCTTGAGCGCCCGTCCTTTTATACGATCCATAATCATCGGGTCAGGAATCATGATTGATACTGTGGCTGTAACCTCTTCCGCTGATTTTGCAAGAATCCGGTCCAGTGCTTCTGCCTGAGGAAGGGTGCGCGGGAAGCCGTCAAGGAGAAAACCATTCACTCCTGTCACTGTCCTGAATTCGTTTTCAATCATTCCTTCCACAACTTCATCCGGTACGAGGCATCCTTTTTCGATGAGCCCCTTGGCTAGGGTGCCGAGTTCTGTACCTACTGCGATCTCTTTACGCAATAGGGCTCCGGTTGAAATATGGTGCAGGTTGTACTTATCAACCATTTCTTTAGCCTGGGTGCCTTTTCCTGCACCTGGAGGGCCAAAAAGAACATAATATCTCATTACATTATTTATTTATCCAGGACATAGATGTCCTTGTAGTTTCTTCCGTATTCGTCATAGTCAAGTCCGAATCCGACGATGAAGTCGTTTGGAATTTCCATCGCAACGTAGTCAAGCTTCACGTCCTTCTTATATGCTTCCGGTTTGAATAGAAGAGTGCAGATACGTGATTCTGCTGCACCGTGTTCCTTCAATATTTCCTTCAACTCCACGATGGTGTTGCCGGAATCTACTATATCTTCCACTACGATGACACGTCTTCCGTTTAAATCCGCCGTCAGACCCATTGTTTGTTTCACACGACCAGTGGAGCTGGTCCCCTGATATGATGTCAGTTTAGTAGATACTATCTGACAATCAAATTTCAGCCTTCTCATCAGTTCTCCCATGAACATTATGGAGCCGTTGAGCACACAGAGAAGCACAGGGAAGTCCGTGCATCCCTCGAAGTCGGCATTGATTCTTTCTGCAACATCATCGATTGCAGCTGAAATCTTTTCATATGGGATGAAAACTTTGAAAGTCTTGTCTTTTAATGTTATCCTTTCCATCTGACCAAAAATGATATATCATACAAAAATAACATAAAGCATTAAAAAAAAGAAAAATCTGTTGTTGTTTTTATGAAAAACAACAACTTTACGGGCATATAGTGATAGTTTCGCCGTGGATTGAAATGTTGTTGGATATGAAACGGTGTTTTTTACTCTCAATTATGACCATGATAACTGTCTTGCCGATAGGTGCACAGACAAATGAGGATCTAATGGTCATTTCCCGACTCGCTGGTGGCATTGAGGACCTTGATGAATATGAACTGGAACGCCTGACTCATCTTCTGGAACATCCTGTACGAATTAACATGGATGAATATGGGAAACTGGTGGAAGCCGGGCTTCTGACTTCTTATCAGGCAGCTTCCCTTTCGGACTATCGCTCACGTCATGGTGATGTGCTTTCGGCGGCGGAGCTTGAAATGGTGGATGGATTTACACCTGCGCTTGTGGATGTTCTCAAGCCATTCATATCTCTTAATACATTCAGGGGAGTGGCGTCTACTTCGTCAGGAGCTATGAAGTATGAAGCTGTCTTACGTGCTTCTGCACGTATTGAAGATTTGGGCTCTGATTATGCATATTCAACCAAGTTTAGAGCCTGTTATGGAGAATATCTGTCGGGAAGTCTCTCGTTTTCAAGAACTTATAAGGCTGGACTATTTTGCCCGGAACTCAAGTCGTTCAGTATGTCTGGTAAACTGCCCGGAATCGGACTGGATCTGTTTTTAGGGGATTTCAATGCCCGTTTTGGACAAGGTTTAGTGATGTGGAACGGTATGTCTATGAATGGGGCTGCTTCACCTTCTTCATCGCGCAAGAATGCCCCAGGGCTGTCTGCCACGTGGTCCTTTTCCGGCAGTTCCGCACTTAATGGAGCTGCTGCGAGATGGAAGTTCGGCCATTTTGTAGCCTCGGCAGCAGTGGCTTTCCATGATGTCAAGAAACATTTATGGAAGAGTATCGGGGACAAAATGTTGCCGATGCTGAATCTTGCATGGTACGGGCGTAGCGGACAGGTGTCTGTCACACATGTTGCGGAAATGACCGCAATGTCAGCTGATATGTATATCCCGGATATGAAGACATCCGTCGATATGCAGATGTGCGTGAGAGGAGTAAATGTCTACGGAGAAGCAGCGTATGACTGGATTAACAGCGCTTTTGCAGCTTTGGGTGGAAGTGATTGGGGCGTGGGTGACAGTGCACGTCTGGGCGTGCATCTGAGATATTATCCTGCTGAATATCTGTCATCATGGTCTTCTGCCATAAGAACCTCTACAAGATGTTCCAATGAATACGGAATCAGATTCTCTGGCGAGTCACGCAAGTGGCTTTTCTCTCTTGATGCCGCGTACCATCCGGTTCCTAAGATAAAGGATGCATCTTCTAGTATGCAGGTGAAGGTGCAGGCTAGATGGATGCCTTCGGTAGGAGAGAATCTTAAGCTGGATTTCAGGCTTGTCGGGCGCTGGCGTTCATGGGGTACTGCCTTCCGGACCGATGCCCGGGCAGATGCATCCTTGAATCTTGGCTGCTGGACTTTTTCTTCACGTGTCAATGTGCTGAAATGCAACGGGTATGGTCTGCTGGCGTATGTTGATGAATCCTGGAACAGTGACGCTCTGTCAGTTCATGTGCGTCAGGGTGCTTTCCGTATAGATGACTGGGAAGACAGAATATATGTATATGAACGCGATGCTCCGGGCAGTTTCAATGTCCCGCCATTTTACGGGAGGGGATTATGGGCTTCCGTTTATGCCGGATGGAGATTCTGGCGTCATGGGAGAGTGTATCTGCGTATGTTCTACCTTACTTATCCCTTTATGGTCGTTGAAAAACGAAAGCCCGGCAAGGCCGAGCTTCGTGTGCAGTTCGCATTTTCATTCTGAGACTATTTGACCGGAATCCTGATTTTCATTCCAGGACGCAACTTTGATGAACTGATGCCGTTGAAATTCATTATGTCCTGCGCGCTTATTCCAGGATAGTTCCTGGCAATCAGGTAGAACGAATCACCGCTCTTGACAGTATAGGTCACATAGTTTCCGTTACTGCTTGAAGTAGTCTTTACTTCAGTCTTCTTTACAGAGCCTGATTTCGCAGGAGCTGATGACGGAGCCTTGCCGCCTCTGTATATGATAAGCCTCTGGCCGATGCGTATATTGTTGCTTTTCAGGTTGTTCCATCTCTTGACCTGCGCAACGCTGACTCTGTATCTTCCGGCGATCTTTCCAAGTACATCGCCTTTCTTTACACGATAGACAATTCTCTCACCGTCTCCACCATCCTTAATTTTCTTGATTGTCGTCGGATTGAAATATACATCAGCCTTATGAAGATGGATTGAATCCTCATGCTCGATGAATGCGTTCGTGTATTTATAAGGTAATCTGAGAATGTACTCCCTTTCATTGCCTGGAATAATCTCATGTCTGTACTGGGGGTTCAGGTTCTTCAGTTCGTCGAGCGGGGCTCCTGTAAGTTCGCTTACCTGCTTCAGGTGAAGCATCTTATTGATTCTGAATGTATCCACATGAGCAGGCATCTGTATGGCTTCTGGACGTATGCCGTGTTCTCTGTAGTATTTCATGGTATATAGGGCACCGACAAATGCCGGTCCATAACCTCTTGTTTCTCTAGGAAGGTATGGCCATATGTCCCAGAATGCGCGTTTGCCGCCGCTTCTACGGATAGCCTTGTTTACATTACCTGCTCCGCAGTTATAGGATGCAATCGCAAGGTTCCAGTCTCCGAAGATATTGTAAGCGTCCTTCAGGTATCGTGCTGCTGCATCTGCCGCCTTGACGGGGTCAAGGCGCTCATCTACGAATGAATCGATATGCAGACCATAGAGCTTGGCTGTGTGGTACATGAACTGCCACATGCCCTTGGCGCCGGCTCTTGAAACCGCCAGAGGGTTGAGCGCAGACTCGATTATGGCCATTGCCTTGAGCTCTTCAGGCATGTCATACCTGTTGAAGGTCTCTTCGAAGATCGGCATGTAATATTCACATAGTCCCAGGATATGGCTCATCGTTTTGGGCATCTTCTCCGAGTAACGGATGATGTGGTTTTTTACGATGTCGTTGTATGGAAGGGTAATGAACGAGTTCATTTGCTCTATCCTCTTTATGTATACTGAGTCCGGAACGTTGGATTGGAATTTTACGGAATCCATGTCAAACATTTCGCTCTCTTCATTTGCCATCTTATGGGCATACCAAATGTTCAGAAGGGAGTCGGAAACTTCTGCAGTATAGTTGTCTATTGTGAGGGTATCACCTTCCTGCGTACCCTCATAATAGTCCAGAATCTCGTTTGTCAGGCTGTCTGTACGATAAAGTTCTGCCCTGTATTTCTCAAGCTCTGATCTCAATGAATCAAGTTGTGCTATAAGGTTTGCATTCTCTTCCTTGAGTTCCTTTTTGGTTCTTCTGTCCTTCTGCGCTTTTGCATCTGCTTCATATGTGAATGATAGCGCAATAAAAGCAGCCGCTGATACGGCTGCAATGATTTTCTTTATATTCATGTTTAGAATCTTAATCCAAGTCTAAGCCCGATCGCATTGTCCGTCGGGTTGCTCTGCAAGGCATAGGCATTCTCAGGTGCTATTACCGTAGGAGCTATGTTCATCGTGATGTTGTCATCTACCTGAAAGTCGTGCATGTATGCAAAGACATTTGCGTCGATGACCTGCAACAGGTAGAATGCAATGGTTGCGACTATCGAATAGTCACGGTATCGTCTGTATACATCCCTGTACCATTTAGCAGTCTCTCCGCTGATCGGAGGCCTTTCTTCTACGCCTTCCATGGTAGCCTGGTTGTGTATCCATTTGAATCTTTTGTAGTTTACGTCGTTGGTCATCCAGAAATGTACTCCTCCTATCAGGAGTCCCCAGTATATAGGGACCTTGAATAGTTCTCCGTTGTAGATTTGTCCCAGACCTGGAAGCAGGATGGAGTACAGGGTCGCTCTGCCCGGATCCGGCTCGCTTTCGCTTTTAAAGCATGCTACTCCATCGAGAAGAGACCCCCAATATACGGCTCCAGCTCCTGCCAGCAGCCATGTTCCTAGGGCCTTGTCGTCTGCATTACCGCTACTGCTGAATTTATTGAGGTAATATCCTCCTGTACCGGCGAGTGCGCCGATGCCTCCGTAAATGATCGGGAGTTTCCAATAGTCCTTGTTGTATATCTGGGCTGTTCCCGGCAGAATGACAGAGCCTCCGAACACAGTGGATATACTCAGAGTGTTCTTGTGCGCCAGGCCTCCGAAATATTTCTTGAATGAGAACTGATTGGCTGTATCTGCTTTTGCAGTGGAGTCCACACGCTCATTATAGTTCTGCTGGAATGCCTCTTCCTTGAATTGCGCATCACTGCGCTGGACAAAGAAAGTAAGGCAGAAAGCAAACATCAATATGTATATGATATTATTTTTATGCATCTTTATGAACGTGTCAGAATTTGGAGTCTTCAAGAGCCTTCAGGAACTTTCTGACCTCTTCATCCGAATTGAAGTGGATCGTCATGGAGCCCTTTCCGGCATTCGTGCGTTTCAGACTGATATTGTTTTCAAAATACTTGCCTACAATTTCGAGAACCTTGAAATACTCGTCCGGAAGGTCCTGTTCAGATGGCTCAGGCTTTTTCTTCGGCTCGGCAAGCTTGCGTATCTTGTCCTCTAGCTGTCGCACAGACATGTCTTCCTTTATTACAAGGTCGCAGAGATATTCCTGCATCATTATGTCATCAAGTCCCAGCAGTACCTTTGCGTGACCTACACTGAGAAGACCGACCTTCAGGTCGTGCTGGATCTTGGCAGGAAGCTTGAGGAGTCTGAGGAAGTTTGTTATGGAGGCCCGTTTTTTCCCCACCCTGATAGCCATCTGCTCCTGAGTCAGGCTACATTCCTCGATCAGCCTCTGGTAACTCATTGCGACTTCGATCGGGTCAAGGTTTTCCCTCTGGATGTTTTCTACAATCGCCATTTCGAGCATTCCCTGGTCGTTGGCATCGCGGATATACGCCGGAATCATATCCATTCCAGTCATGCGGCATGCTCTGAAACGTCTTTCTCCGCTGATGATCTGATATGTCGAAGAGTCTTTTCTTCTTACAGTTATCGGCTGTATCAGACCTAGAGTCCTGATAGAATCGGCCAATTCCTCGAGTGCCTCCTGATCGAAGCTCATTCGTGGCTGGTAAGGGTTAGGCTCTATCATGTCCACGGGGATACGGAGCACATCCGCTGTAGCCTGTTTCGGCTGTTCTGTCGTGCTCACGATTTCCTTGTTTACATACCCTACCGGTTGTCTTATGCTGCTGAGGTCTGCATCTCCTCCCAGGAGAGCTCCCAGTCCTTTTCCCAATCCTCTTTGTGGTTTGCTCATGATGTCTGTTTTAGCTGTTCTTTTCGAGTACCTCCTTGGCCAGGTTGAGGTAATTGGTGGTACCGTTGCAAATCACGTCATACAGGATGATAGGTTTTCCATGCGAAGGGGCTTCGCTTAGACGTATGTTTCTCTGTATGATGGTGTTGAATACCATTTCATTGAAGTGTTCCCTGAGTTCTCCAAGCACCTGGTTATGGACTTTTGTCCTTCCGTCGAACATTGTCACTACGAATCCTTCGATGGTGAGGCCCTGATTAGGGCCTGCCTGAACGAGCCTGATGGTCTGGAGAAGCTTGCCCAGACCTTCGAGGGCGAAGAATTCCGGCTGCACCGGTATCATCACCGAATCCGATGCGGTCAGGGAATTGATGGTGATCAGTCCCAGAGATGGTGAACAGTCGATGATGATATAGTCGTAATTATCTCTGATCGGGGCAAGAGCGTTCTTGATTCTTGATTCTCTGTCGGGTGCTTCAACTAGTTCGAGCTCTGCGCCCACCAGATTGATGTGTGACGGAATCATGTGGAGATTAGTTATCTCGGTCTGTATCAAGGCATCACGTACGTCTATCCTGCCAATCATCACTTCGTAGAGAGTTCTCTTCTGGTCGTTTTCCGGCGAGAAGTTGAGGCCGGATGTCGTGTTGGCCTGAGGGTCTGCATCAATGATGAGCACCTTTTTCTCCAGAACTGCCAGCGAAGCTGCAAGGTTGATTGCTGTGGTGGTTTTTCCCACTCCGCCCTTCTGATTGGCTATTGCTATTACTTTCCCCATATATACTGTTCTTAATAGGACATAATCTTTGCAAAATTACAAAAATTATTTCAATCGTTGCCTTTATTTCTTACTTTTGTCGGGAATTAATCTTTGTGTACTTTTATTGTACGATTTAAAGGCTTGAATATCATGGACGTGAAAGGTCGTGGCAATATCTGGTTTGCCGTGGTAAATGTATATGCAGCTTCGAAGAGGGCTTCCGCAAAATGGGATACGGCTTCCAATATTCTTAAGGAGAGGAATATAGAGTTTCATAGCTGCAGGACAGGCGGCAGCGGCAATGCCGAGCAGATTACTTTTGATGCATGCGCTGCCGGTTACAGGAAATTTATTGCTGTCGGCGGAGACGGTACAATCCATGATGTGTTGAATGGCATTGCGACATTCGTCCGGTGGAGTGAAGGAAGGCTTTCGCTTGCCGATTTTACCTTAGGGGTAGTGCCTGTCGGATCAGGAAATGACTGGATTAAAACCCTCGGTATTCCTAATAATATTTCCAAAGCTGTGGATGTAATCGCCTGTGGTTTAGTGTCGCGTCAGGATGTGGTCCGGGTGGGTATCATAGATTCGTCGGATGCTGATGTGCATGTGTTCGATTCATATATGGCCAATATCGGCGGAGTCGGTATAGATGCCAGAGTGTGTGAAAGGGTGAATGCAAAGAAGAAGGAGGGCAAGCGCGGTAAGATACTGTATGTCACATCATTGCTCCATGCCATACGCCATAGGAAACCTGCTGGTGCGCGTGTCGAGTGTGACGGGGTGACGGTCTTTGACGGAAACTATCTTTCTATGGCTTTCGGTGTGGGGAAATATTCTGGTGGTGGTATGCGTCAGACGCCGGCTGCCGTGTTGGATGACGGTCTGCTGGATATTACAATCATTCCGGATCTTCCTCTGGGCAGAATAGCACGTGAGGTGCCTCGTCTTTTTACCGGCACTTTCCTTGATGTTCCTGAACTTGTAGTGTCGAAGGCCAGGACCGTGATAGTATGGCCGCATGAGGGAAGCAGCGCCGAGCCTGTGGAAGTGGACGGTGAAGTAGTCGGACGGGCACCTGTTAGATTTGATGTGCTTGACGACCAGATAAATGTGCTTGTTCCGAAATTATGACGGGTCCACATCCATGATGATGTGACCTTCATAGCCTGATTCCTTTTCAAATGACTTTACGGATTCCTTTAAGCGTAGTTTTGCAGCTTTGAGGAATCTGTCTTTTTTCAGGCTGATGCGTATCTTGCGGATGTGATTGTTTGAAATACGGTCCACGGCAGGTGTATAAGGACCGGTAATCGTCTGCCCGATGTCTTGGGTCAATGTCTGTGCCAGTCTTCCGGCCATTCTTTCTGCACGGTCTTCATAAGTGTCCTTGACGGTAATTTCAATTATTCTCGAGTATGGCGGGAAGTTGAAGTCTTTCCTCTCCAGCATCAGCTGGTTGTAAAGAGCTCCGGATTCATTCTCGGCAATACGTTTATATATAGGATGTTCCGGCTGTGATGTCTGGATTGCGAAAAGCCCTTTTCTGCCCCTGCGTCCGCATCTTCCTCTGAACTGCTCCAGCAGATGGAAAGCCTTTTCGTCAGCCCTGAAATCCTGGATCCCGAGAAGTGTGTCAGCGGCAATTACAGCTACAAGACTAAGCCTGCTGAAATCGAATCCTTTTGCGAGAATCTGGGTTCCTACAAGGATGTCTGTTTCTCCTTTCTCGAAATTGCGGATAATCTCCTTTATATTGCTGCTGCTTTGTGCTGTATCGCTGTCAAGTCTGGCGATTCTAGCTTGAGGGAAGAGTGTAGCCGCCTCCTCTTCTATCTTCTGTGTGCCGGCACCTAGCCCTTTAAGCTGACCTTTGCATTTGCTGCATGTGCCTGTGTAGGCTGGTGTGTATCCGCAATAGTGGCAAATCATTGCATTGCGGCCTTTATGATAACTTAGGCTGACATTGCAGTGTGGACATTTCTGAATCTCACCGCAGCTTTCGCACTGCATGGCCGGTGCCCAAGCCCTTCTTGAACGTAGAATCAGGACCTGACCTCCCTCCTTGAGAGTTTTGTCAATATGGGCTATGAGCTTGCGTGAGAAACTGCCGGCCATCCCGTTCTTCCGCCTTTCGGCATTAGTATCAATGATTTCGACGTCTGATGAGCTGGCTCCATGGAATCTCTCATGAAGTTCTACAAGCAGATGTCTGCCGATCATGCAGTTATACATTTCTTCCAACGATGGAGTGGCTGAGCCGAGAATTACAGCAGATTTGTGAAGTACGGACAGCATGAGTGCCGTATCCCTTCCATGATATCTTGGGGCAGGGGATTCCTGCTTGTAGGATCCGTCATGCTCTTCGTCCACTATGATGAGACCGAGGTTATGGTGGGGGAGAAAAAGTGATGACCTGGTTCCAAGCACGATATAGTTGCCATCTTCGGTGGCCTTCATCCTTCGTATCCTGTCCGCCGTGTCTCTTCGCGTAGACGCTGTCTCTCCAGAATGAAATGTCATCATGCTTTCTCCGAAATGTTCCCTGAGCCTGTTCTCAAGCTGTCGGCTTAAGGCTATCTCAGGTACCAGATATAGGACATTCTTCCCTTTTGCGATAGCCTCCTTTGCAAGATGCATGTATATTTCTGTCTTTCCTGAGCCTGTGACCCCATTAAGCAGGACAGGCTTCGAATCTTCGAATCCTTTCTTTATCTGATCAAGCGCCCGTAATTGTACCGGTGTAAGTGTCAGGCCGTTCTCAGGCATCTTTGCCGGATCTTTTGTGCATCTAACAGCTGAGATGCTTTTCAAAGCCGTTTCAAGGGCTGTCTCGCTTAGTTTTAATTCATCTTCTATCTTGATGATGTCCTCGATAAGACCGGCTTTTGCCTTGGTCCCGTCTTTAGCCCTCTGTAACAGCTGCTTCTTTTTATCAAGGCGCAGTCGTAGCTTATCTATTTTACTGCGGATGCCATCGGCTATCTTTCCGCGTCTTTGTTCGGTTTTAGCTAATGCTGCAGCCCGCGCTTCTTCAATATTGACCTTCTCGGCAGGATATGCTGCTTTATAAACCTCACCGACGCTGCAGAGATAATATTCTGCCACCTGTCTCCAAAGTGCAATCTCCTCCGGAAACACGCTCTCCATGTCTCTCTCGATGTTAAGTACCGGAAGTACTCTTCTTGTATCAATTTCCGGTGTGATGCCTGTGGCGCTGACTACGCCCAGATACTTCCTGTTGGCAAATATCACCCTGACTCTATCTCCGATGTGTACGTTTTCTTCTGAAGGTACACAATAAGATGGCTCCCACTCGAGCTTGAGCGGTAAAATCACTGATATGTAATGTTTTTCGGTCATAGAGTCATATAGGACTGCGAAGATACGAAATAAAATTTGAAAAATATTTGACAAAAAGTTTGCAGATAAAGAAAAAATGTCTACCTTTGCAATCCCAATCGAAAGATAGGGCAGTTCTAAACAAAATCTGGTGCCATAGCTCAGTTGGTAGAGCAAAGGACTGAAAATCCTTGTGTCCCTGGTTCGATTCCCGGTGGCACCACTCAAAACCCCCGCAGATGCGTTCTGTGGGGGTTTTGCTTTTGAAAATGTACTACATATGTACTACATTTTGCAAGTGAGTCCGAAAATCTCACGATTCCCGGACTCAAATACGAATTTTATATGTACTACAGCTTTTGCTGAAGTCTATGCAAAGGTAATGAATTATTTGATACCCTGGCTTTCTTGATCTGATGAATTCATCAAGTCTTTTAGAACATTATCGCATCTCTGAATCATTTTCTGATATTCCTCAATAACAGTAGTTTCTGAAGCAATTATCTGTTTAGCTCCTGTTTCTATATATGTATATGCAGTAATTGCAATTCTACATTGATCTGCAAATTTTAGTAATTCTGTTTCAGACTCCTTATATGCATTAGACCTTATTAACCTCTGCAGATTTAGTTCAAATGAAATGAATATTGAACGAAGATGTGCAAAGTTTGATTCACCTTTAGGATCCAGACATTTTGTAACCTCATTGGCAAAGTCAATCATGCAGTCGATAGGATAGAACCCCAGCCATCCATTTTGTCTAGATACTGAATATATATACTCAGCTGCATCTCGTATTACTACAAGTTGTTTGTATGTTTCGTTAGAATGACTATCTGCAACCTCTCGTATAATTTTTATTGAAGGTGTTAAATAGTCCGGAATGGTATAATAAGCATGTAAGATTTTTTCAGGTTTGGCTATTTCTAGGTTTGTTAGTGCGAGAAAGATGCTATCTCGGTTGCTGTTGCTCATTCTACAATACATTTCAGCCGGACAATCTTCTAGACGAGATGTTCTGAAAGGATTTTCTTGCAGAAAATTGCGGTGCTTTTCAAGGAATGAAATCCTTTGTGTTATATCTTGCTTAGCATCCATAAGATCAGATTTCAAAAGCTCGAATCTTGCATGATATTCATTACGCAATCTCTCTTCCTCACGTTTTTTATCATCTTCATGTTGCTCTGAAATTATATCATTAGCCTTTTTCTGCATAAGAAATGCAAGGAAGGTAACTATTACTCCAGCGATGGCTATGAATGGCCCCATAGTTCCACCTATGGTGTCTCCAATTTGCCCAGTCTCAGTAAAGTCTATAATGCCTTTCCTAGTGAAAATATAAGGTGCACTAAAAGCAAATAGTATGATAATGGCTGCCAACACATACCAGCCTATATATGATTGTTTCTTTTCTGACATAATATATTGTTTTTTGCAAAGTTAAGAATCTGCTATATTTTTCAAATCAATAAAATAATCTTAATTTTGCTATGGGGAATTGGCATTAGTGCCGAGTCCTCTTCTTTTGTTTGGTGCTGTGCCGGTTCCTGTTGGGGATGGAATTGTTTCTATCGTTTAACAGTTTATTGTAATAGGAATGACACAGTTGTCAATAGTGTTCGAGAGGATTCTCGATAGTATTCAGAAGGTGTTCAGCAATCTTTTCGGCTGGATCATCGCTGTTTTCACGGCTTATCTTTCTTGGCTTGGTGATGATTCGGGAAGTATTCTTCTTGTGATTGTTGCTTTGGTGTGGGATATGGCTTGGGGAATTGCTGCTGCTATGAAGCGGCATAATTTCGTTTTGTCTTATCTTTTGCGTGAGACCTTTTGTAAGATCATTGTTTATGTCGGTGCTATGAGCATTGTTCTTTTTGCGGAGAGGATGCTGGGGCTGACTTCGGGGCTTACTGTCAGGATCATTGCGGTTATCGCTACTTCTGTGGAGTTGTTTTCTTCTGCAGGAAATATTCTCATTATCAAGCCGGATTTTGTTTTTGTCCGGTTTTTCGGAAAATATCTTGTCGGGGAGATTGCTGACAAGATGAAGATTTCTCACGATGAGGCTCGTCAGATGTTGGATGGAAATTTTAATAAGGAGTAGCTGCTATGGAAAGAAATGAGATTCTTAAAAAGATAAAGCAGTTTTTCAGTATTGAAGAGTTGGTTTGTCCTCATGCGTATCGGAAGTGGGGTCAGCGTTCCTGGCAGTTTCTTGATACAGCTTTTC
>JAEIGA010009478.1_pt1 | contig 14736 bp, 12 predicted proteins | sample 9270691 | NCBI WGS metagenome assembly JAEIGA01 (sample SAMN17057246, study PRJNA624740) | gut metagenome | biome: biome; isolation source: fecal sample | host: Bos grunniens | place: China: Xizang | collected 2019
ACTCGCCGTTGCGGTCGCGTGGTACGGATATGACAGACTCACCGTGCTGAGTCTGTATCTTCTTTGGATACTTGCCGTTGCGTGAGTTGCCGCTGTTGTTACCGGCTACCGAGTTCTTTTCGTAGCCGAGATGGACATCCATCTCGCCCTCAAGCATCTTCTCAAGAACCTGGGCATGGAGCTTGGTCAGGAACTTGCTTACATCGTCTTCTGTCTTGAACTGACTGAGAAACTCCTTTGTCAATACTGAATCGGGAACTGCGTTGTGATCTTCTTTCTTCATAATAATGTGTGTTTGCAAAGTTATTAAATAAAAAATTACAGAGTTCGTATTTTGAACCCTGTAATCTCTATTTACACAAAATTATGGATAGTCTCTTTTTAGTCATTTCGTTCCTACGATTTTCGTTTCGGGCAATTCTGCATTACGCTTGGCAGTCTGCTCAACCAACGCGGCTGCAACTTGCAAGAATGCCTGACCGTCGGGAGTTTCAGGCTTCATTGCTATAGGGATTCCGGCATCACCGCTTTCGCATATACTCTGGACAAGAGGAATCTGACCAATCAAAGGAATACCGTATGACTCAGCCATGCGCTTGCCACCTTCCCTGCCAAAGATATAGTACCTGTTATTGGGCAACTCGGCAGGTGTGAACCATGCCATATTCTCGACCAAACCAAGAATGGGCACGCTTACCTTGTCATTGATAAACATGTTGACTCCCTTGATTGCTGCTGCCAGAGCCACCTCCTGAGGAGTAGTAACCACAACTGCACCGGTCAATGCCAGACATTGTACAATGGTCAGATGAATATCGCTTGTACCGGGAGGAAGGTCAATGAGGAAGTAGTCCAAGTCGCCCCACGCAGCATCGGCAATAAGTTGTTTCAATGCATTGCTTGCCATTCCGCCACGCCAAAGGATTGCCTGGTCGGGGTCAACAAAGAAACCGATTGAAAGCAACTTCACACCATATTTTTCAATAGGCAGAATGAGGTCACGGCCGTCAACATTCTCGCTGTAGGGGCGTGCATCCTCAACACTGAACATCTTTGGAATTGAAGGTCCGAAGATATCGGCATCGAGCAGACCTACCTTATACCCCAAACGAGCCAATGCAATTGCAAGGTTTGCCGAGACGGTAGATTTGCCTACACCGCCCTTTCCCGATGAAACGGCAATGACATTCTTGACCTGTGGCAGGAACTTGCCAACCTCGGGGCGCATAGCCTGGCGGCTCACGACGCTGATATTTCCCTCAATCTCAACCTCCTTGCCCACATACATGTGTATGGCAGCCTCGGCCGATTTGACCACCGAACGGATAAACGGGTCGGTAGGTTTGTCAAAGATAAGTGAAAAGCTAACCTTGTTGCCGTCAATGCGTATATTGTCATCGACCATTCCGGCCTCAACGAGGTTCTTGCCGTTACCGGGATAGCGCACCTTCTCAAGTGCGTCCATTATGAGTTTTGGATAAAGTGCCATAATTATTAAAAGTGAAAGGTGAAAGGTGAAAAGTTAAAGGTGAAAGCTGCGGTTAAGCGAGCAAAAGCCAAGCTTGCTTGAGCTTTTACAGCGAGCGGTAGCAGGTTCTAGCACACGAAGTGTGGTTAAGCGTTTAAGCGAGCTTTCCGTTTTCAACATTCAGTTTTCCGCCTTCAGTTTTCAGTTTTCAGTTTTCAGATTTCAGTTTTCAGTTTTTATATTACATAGTCGGCCTCGGCGCGTCCCTCAGTTATACCCTTAAAATATGCCGCAACCTCCAGATGAGCAGGATGCACCTTATAGCGTTCCATTGCATCGGCATCGTCAAAAGCCGAAACCAGAACAGCATCATACGCAGTACCGGCAACGCACACATTGATTCCCACCTCGAGTGACTTTATCTCGGAAATTACACCGACAAGTGCCTCAAGATGCTCTTTCACCCACAAGGCATGCTCTGCCTTGCTCTTTCCATTTGCGCCATCAATGAAGCGCCACATTACTATATGCTTGAACATAATTCTTGTTTCTTTTTATTTGGTTGTTTCGAGACAGCTTCTCTTGCTGCGTCCATAGCTGCGGTACTCGTCCAGTTCAATCTCCACATCGGGCTCGGCATACTGTTCCATGGCCGGCAAGTTGAAGGCTATATACTTGATTGTTATTCCGCGTGAAAGCCACTGCGACTCGTAATAGGTGCGTATCTGCAACACATCACTCACCTCTTCCTGCCCGTGGACATCATCGATACACTCCACTACCGGCAGGTTGTTCACCTCGGTTATATACTTGGTATATGTGAACATGAAGTTGCTGTCGGTCTTCAAGTGTACGACTGCATCATTTGAAAGGATGTTACGGTAACGCGCAAGGAAAAGCGACGATGTGAGACGCTTTGTCTGTTTCTTCATCTGCGGATCGGGGAATGTGAGCCATATCTCACTCACCTCACCTGCCGCAAAAAGACGATCTATTATCTCAATATTAGTGCGAAGGAAACCCACATTCGACAGCCCCGTCTCAAGAGCATCGGTCGCCCCGGTCCACATTCGCGCACCCTTTATGTCCACGCCAATGAAGTTCTTCTCGGGGAAACGGCGGGCAAGCGCCACGGTATATTCACCCCTGCCACAACCAAGCTCCAATACTATCGGATTGTCATTCTTGAAAAAGTCACGCCCCCAATTGCCTTTGAGTGGAAACTCCACATCATCAATCATTGAGTAAGGATGCTCAATGACATTAGGGTAAGCCGCCATATCGGCAAATTTCTTCAGTTTTCCTTTTCCCATAACTGTCTATAATTATTCCAGAACGGTTACCCAGCCATAAGGGTCGGCAATATCTCCATACTGTATTGCACGCAAGCGTGTGTAGAGTTCTGTGAGCACAGGACCCGGCTTGCCGTCTTTTGAAATCTGATATGATATGCCCTTCTCTACATCGTCTATGCGTCCGATAGGCGAAACAACCGCAGCTGTACCGCAAGCACCGGCCTCATCGAATGTAGCGAGTTCCTCCTCGGGAACCTGTCGTTGCTCTACTGTCATGCCCATATCAGCAGCAAGACGCATGAGGCTGTTGTTGGTTATAGAAGGGAGAATCGATGTCGATTTCGGAGTCACATAACAATTGCCCTTGATACCGATGAAGTTGGCTGCACCGCACTCATCGACATATTTTTTCTCCTTCGCATCGAGATATATCTCGCACGCATAGCCCTCGCTGTGTGCCTGACAGCTTGCCTTCATTCCGGCAGCATAGTTGCCACCTACCTTGAAACGGCCTGTACCAAGTGGTGCGGCACGATCGCAATGACGGTATATTACAAAATCGTTCACGGCAAAGCCTTTCTTGAAATATGGACCCACAGGGGTAACGAAAATCAAGAAAAGATACTCTTTTGCAGGGTTCACACCAACCTGCGCGCTTGTACCAATTAGCAAGGGGCGTATATAGAGCGACGCACCGCTCTCATATGGAGGAACGAACTCCTTGTTGGCTTCAACCACCTTTGTAACCATCTCACGGAAAAGTTCAGTGCTGATGTGCGGCATGAGAATACCGTCGCTACTGTTCCTAAGACGCTCGGCGTTTGCCTCAAGACGGAAGATGCGGATCTTGCCATCCTTGCCACGGAAAGCCTTGAGACCCTCGAAGGCACTCTGACCATAGTGCAGGCATGTTGCCGCCATGTGTATATTTATATTTTCATCGGTATGAACCTCTACAGTTCCCCACGCACCATCCTTGTAATGGCAGCGTACATTAGCGTTTGTCTTTCTGTAACCGAAACCGATGTTCGACCAATCCAAATTTTCCATTTCTTTACTATTTCTTTAATATGATTCGCGAAGATAAATAATTTACGGCATATGAAAAAATTTTACGAGAGTTCAATGATCTCAAGGTCCTTTATCTCCTTGCCGTCTATTGTAAGCTTTACAAGTGTACGCACAACCTGCCACCCTTGTTTGCCGGCTGCGCCGGGATTTATATGCAGGCATCCCAATGCATCGTCATGCATGACCTTGAGGATGTGGGAGTGACCGGCAACAAAAAGATTTGGCCTCGCGCCGTACAGCTCCTTGCGTATTCCGGGATAGTATTTCCCGGGATAACCGCCAATATGGGTCATCATCACATCGCACTCCTCTACCCTGAAATGCAACACATCATCGAAACGGAGGCTCAACTCGCGCCCGTCTATGTTTCCGCACACTGCACGCACCGGACAGTGTTCCTCAAGGCGGTCAATAATCAACGGACTGCCAATGTCACCGGCATGCCATATCTCATTGCAATCGGCAAAATGCAACAGATAACGGTCGTCCCAATAGCTGTGCGTGTCGGAAAGGATTCCAATGCGTTTCATTGGCCAAAGCGCGCGGTAATATACTGCTTGATAAACTCCACAGTCCCGTCAACGCCAAGCCGCGACAAGTTCACGCAAAGGTCATAGCTGCTCGCCACGCCCCAATGTGTGGTAGCATAATAGTCATGATATGAACGGCGTTTCTTGTCGTTCTTATCAATAAACTCGATTGCAGCCTCTCGCCCCAGTCCCTCGGCACGCATAATGCGTGCGACACGGTCATTATGGTCGGCTGTTATGAACACGCTGAGCATTGCCGGGTGATCGCGCAGCACATACTCGGCACAGCGTCCTACAATTATACAGCTTTCGCTCTGCGCAATATTGCGTATTGCCTCACTCTGAATCTCAAAAAGTTTGTCGTTGTCGATACAGCTGCCACCCGAGAAATACTCCGAGATTGAACCGTGGATGCTGAAAAAGCCACCGAACAGCGAGTTCGACTCCCGCTCATCAGCCTTTTCAAAGAGCGAAGCATCAATGCCACTTTCACAGGCTGCCGCCTGCAACAAAGCCTTGTCATATACCTTCACGCCCAACTCGCGTGCAAGCTTCTCGGCAACCTCCTTGCCACCGCTACCAAGCTGGCGACCTATGGTAATTACAAACTGTTTCATATCAAAGGTTGTTTATTTTTTTCAAGTTTCCACTCCTTGAACTGAAGTATCAAGGTTACCACAGTCAGTAATGCCGATATCATATCCGATATTGGTATACTGTACCACACACCCTCAACGCCATAATAATTAGGCAGGATAAGAAGTAGCGGAATGAGCATGAGTACCTGACGTGTAAGCGACAGGAATATTGACCGGTTCACTTTTCCGATACTCTGAAAGAAATTCGTTGTAACAAGTTGGAAACCTATTACAGGCATGAACATGCACATCACCCTCATTGCCCACGACGCACGCTCGATAAGTTGAGGATCCGATGTGAATATATGTACCACAACTCCCGGAAAGGCAACACACACCACACCACCGATTATGGTGACGAGTGTAGCCCACTTCATTGTAAGCATCAGCGCACTGCGCACACGGGCCGGCTGTTTTGCGCCATAGTTATAGCTGACAATGGGCTGCATTCCCTGGGTAAGGCCAAGCACAATCATCACAAAGATGAACTGCATACTATTGGAAATTCCATAGGCAGCTGTAGAGAGGTCGCCATCGGCATCAGAAATACTATTCTTGCGTAAACCCTGATTTATGATGATAACCACTACACAAGCCGCGGTGTTGATGAGGAACGGCGACATACCAATGCGCAGAATCCTCTTGACAATGCCATCCTTGAGTTTGTATATACCGCGTTGCAAGTGGAGCAATTCATTGGGGTCGCTGAGCAGTTTTGTCTGCCACACAAGAGTTATAGCCTGCGCCAGAATGGTCGCAAGTGCAGCGCCTCGGATTCCCATGCCGAAACCGAAGATGAACAATGGGGTGAGCACTGCGTTCATCACCACTGTCATGATTGTCGCAGTCATTGCCTGCTGAGGGTGTCCCGATGAGCGCAAGGCTGCGTTTATGCCAAAATAGAGGTGGGTGATGATATTGCCTAGCAGGATAACCTCCATATAGTCACGGGCAAAAGGCAAGGTATTCACGCTTGCACCAAAGAACAGGAGTATTTCATCTATGAACATGAACGACACCGCCGCAAAAAGGAATCCCACGACAACATTCAATGTCACAAGATTACCCAGAATATTCTTTGCCGAATCATAGTCGCGCTGTCCCAGCCTCACAGAAAGCAGAGTTGAACCACCAACACCAATCATGGCACCGAAGGCAACGGAAAGATTCATGAACGGGAATGTATTCGTGAGTCCCGAAATAGCCTCAGGGCCCACATCCGGCATATGCCCGATGAAAGCACGGTCAATCAGATTATAGAGTGATGCTGCTATCTGTGCAATAATCGCCGGAATGGCATATTGCATAAGCAGTTTTCCCACCCTTTCGGTTCCCAGTTCGGTCGGGACTTTTTTTGTAGTAGTATTGCTCATAAATTTTGTAAATATTGCATTGTGGCAACAAAAAAAATATACCTTTGTATATGTAATGCACCACGAATACCGAATATACTGCAAAAATAATCTTTTTTTTTGACAGCAAAGGTGGGGTTATATAATTTTATGAATATATGTTTGAAGAGAAGAGCGTACTTGTAGGAATGAGTGGCGGTATTGACAGTACTGCAGTATGTAGTATGCTGTTGGAGCTGGGATACAGGGTCGAGGGACTCACCTTTGTCACTTGCGACGGTGGCATGCAGGCGGCAGCCGACGCAGCGGCTTTGGCCTCAAGGCTTGGCATTCCGCATCACATTGCCGATGTACGTGACGAGTTCCGCAAATTGGTGATAGAGCCCTTCATCGACGCATATATGCGCGGAGAGACCCCCAACCCATGTGTTGACTGCAACCCCAAGGTAAAGTTCCGCCTGCTCGAGGAGTGGGCCGACAAATTGGGTTGCCGCCACATTGCAACGGGACATTATGTAAAGATTGAAGAAAAGCCCGCCAATGACGGGCAGAACAGATACTACATAGTCACAGGCGATGACGACCGCAAGGACCAGAGCTATTTCCTGTGGCGACTCACACAGCAACAGCTTGCACGCGTAATATTCCCTCTGGGCGGAATGGAGAAACCCGGTGTACTTGCTTATATCAAGGAAAAAGGCCTGCAGAGAGCAGCCGAGGGAGGTGAGAGCATGGAGGTGTGTTTTATCCCCGGCGATTATCGCGAGTTCCTGCGCGCCAACATCCACGACATTGACACACGCCTTGGAGGCGGTGCATTCGTCGACAGCGAAGGGCGCACGCTCGGCAAGCATAACGGCTATCCATTCTACACTGTGGGACAACGCAAAGGTCTGGGCATAGCCCTGGGCTACCCGGCATATGTCCTGAAGACAAACGCCGCAAAGAACACCGTGATGCTTGGCCGCGAAGAGCAGTTGTTCACTCAATATATGCTGACAGACACACCCGTTTGGGTCGGTGACATCCCCGACAATCTCAGTGTGAGGGTGCGCTACCGCAGCCACCCCGTACCATGCGATGCCCCGACAGCCACTGGCGACGGGCGTTGGTTGGTGCGCCTGCACTATGCAGTACAGGCAATAACACCCGGACAATCGGCAGTGTTCTACCAAGGCAAAACCGTTGTCGGCGGTGCGCTGATTGCCGACCAGCGAGGCATTAACCAATGGATACCGAAAAACGATGAACAGCATTGACAGTCCACTGACCCTCTATTCACTGAACAACCTCGTGCGCAACGCGGTAGCCGACGCCATGCCGTCACGCTATTGGGTAACCGGCGAACTGAGCGAAGTGAGGGAGACCGCAACGGGACACTGCTACATTGAACTTGTGCAGCGCGATGAGAAGACACAGGAGATGGCGGCCAAGGCGCGCGGCACAATCTGGGCACGCATATACTCGATGCTGCGCCCATATTTCCTTGAGCAGACCGGACAGAAATTCGCGGCAGGACTCAAGGTCCTGCTACAAGTGACCGTCAGTTTCCATGAACTTTATGGTTTCACGCTTGATGTATGCGACATAGAGCCGGCATACACAATAGGCGACATAGCCCGCCAGCGTCAGCTCATAATAAAAAGGCTAACCGAGGAGGGCGTCATTGGCCTGAACAAGGAACTGGAAATTCCCCTGCTGCCACAACGCATAGCAATAATTTCATCGGCAACCGCCGCAGGATACGGCGATTTCTGCGACCAACTGATGAACAACCGATACGGTTTTGTCTTCTACCCCCACCTGTTCCCGGCCCCAATGCAGGGCAACACAGCCGAGCAAGGCATAATTGATGCACTGGACCGCATTGCGGCACATGCCGAGTGTTGGGATGCCGTGGTCATAATACGCGGTGGAGGCGCTACGAGCGACCTGGGCTGTTTCGACAGCTATGACCTCGCCAACAACTGCGCACAGTTTCCACTGCCGATAATCACAGGCATAGGACACCTGCGCGACGAGAGCGTGCTCGACATTGTCGCGCACACAAGCGCCAAGACACCGACTGCAGTGGCCGAACTGCTCATACACGCAATGCTTGCCAACGAGTCAATGCTCGACGGGCTACAGGAGGGCATTGCCAATGCTGTCACGGGACGCATCGAGGATGAGAAACACCGCATCGAAACAATTGTTGGACGCATCCCTGTAGCCACTGCCCTGTTCATGCAGGCACAGCAGCACAAGCTGGAGCTTCATCAAAGAAGCATTGATGCAGCCTCGCCCGAGCATATTCTCTCCTTGGGATACAGCATCACACGCATCAACGGCAAGGCGGTGCGCAATGCCGCGGACCTTGCCACGGGTGACGAGGTGCAGACAACGGTTGCAAACGGAGAATTCACAAGTATAGTAAAATAACGGAATATGGAAAATATCACATACAACGAGGCTGTCTGCCGCCTTGACGAGATAATGAACAGAGTACAGAACGGCAAGCTCGATGTCGATGAGCTATCCGGCATGCTCAAAGAGGCACAACAACTCGTCCTGTTCTGCCGCAACAAGCTGCACCAGGTCGATGAAGAGGTAAAGGCCTTGCTCGAAGAGGCTGCCACGCAGGAGTAAACGGCACAACGCCCGTTATTCGTATAATTTATATGTTGTACGCAACACCTGGAATTCGGTGCGGCGGTTGAACTGGTGACACAGTTCCTGTTCTTTCTTGCCAAGTTTCTTGATGAATTCCTCGGTGAGGACATCGCCCTCTTTCAAGAAACTGTACTTCTCGGCCATCTTCTTTGTTACCACTTTGGGAACGCTCTCGCCATATCCGACAGGTACAAGACGCTCCTTTTCTATACCCTTTTTCACCAGATATTTCACCACAGACTCAGCGCGTGCCTGCGAAAGTTTCTTGTTATAGTTCTCACTGCCACGACTATCACAATGCGCCGCCAATTCTATAGTAATGTTAGGGTTCAATTCAAGCATCCCGACAAGTTCGTTGAGTGCAGAAGTCGATGAAGCAGTCAATCTTGCCTTGTTGTATTCATAGAAGATATTGTCAATGAGCACAGGACGCGCAGCAGAAGGAAGGACAAAATCGAGCTGATATTTATGTTCGCCCTCATCCAATGTAGCCTTCAGTTCCTGCATGGAGTTAAGATAGCCCTTACAGGTGCCAAGCAGTACATACTCCACCCCGGGTGTCACTCGCACGCTGTACGAACCGTCCTTCATCACACCAAAACTGCTGTTAGTTCCGTCGCTGCCAATCATGTATATCACAGCGTCGGGCAACTCATAGCCATCCTTTTCATATATCCAGCCACGGAGTGTGTGTACCGTCTCGGGCAACATAAAGGAATAGATATGATCCCAACCACGGGAATCGCCCCTGTTCGAACTGAAATATCCGCGATACAGCCCCGGTGCAAAGGTTATGCCGAAATCATCGCTATTGGAGTTCACAGGAGCACCAAGGTTCTTCACATCCCAAATGGTATCATTCACAAGCACTGCGCTATAGATATCAAGACCACCCATACCAGGGTATCCGTTCGATGAGAAAAACAGCTCGCCCTCCGGACCGAATGCAGGGAACTGCTCATCACCCTCGGTGTTTATCCCGTCACCCAAGTTCTCCAGCATTCCCTCCATTGCTTTGCTCTGGCCGATGTAGAACCTCCATATATCAAGACCACCACAGCCACCAGACATGTTCGATGTAAAGTAAAGCCACTCTCCACAAGGAGACACCGCCGGGTGCGCATAGACCGAGAGAGTGTCGTTTGAAATGTTCACCTGTTCGGGTTTTGTCCAAGAGGCATCGCTACGGTTGCTCTTGAAAATTGTTGCATAACGAGGATACTGCTCATCCATAGCACAACGGGTAAAATACATCACCTTTCCGTCGGGAGTGAAAGCACAGGCACCATCCTCATACTCACCGTTTATATCGCTCTCAATTTTCTCGGTCTTTTGCCACTTGCCATTTTCGTCACGCTTTGTAAGAAAGATATCAGCACTTTTTTGCCCGGTAATGGAACTCAAATCCTCGCCCGTAGCCTCTTTACGCGTGCTTGTCGTAACAATCATTGTTGTATCCTCGCCGACATAGGCAGGGCAATAGTCACTGCGCTGACCGTTGAGTTCCTTTGATTTTTTCACTATGTAGCGCGTCGGTTTTTTTTTCCACTCGGCCGACTGCTTTGCCGACTCAAGCCCCACCGTTGCCATGCGGTCACCGGGTGCCAGTGCCAGAAACTCCTCATAGTTCTTCTGGGCAGCCTTGTAATCACCCTTCAAAAGCTGTACATCGGCAAGATAGCGCAGGGCTGTCGAATCGGGGTAACCAAAGCGTACAGCATTCTGATATGCACCCACCGCCATTGCTGCATTGTGGCTCTTTCGGTAGCACTCGCCCATTTTCCACGCCACCTCGGCGCGTTGTTTGCGGTCCTTGGGAGGAATCTTACGATAACCTTTCTTGTACTCCTTTGCAGCCTCATGATACTCCATGACAGCAGCATACTGGTCACCTCGCTTGATGGCCTTGTCGCTGCTGCAAGCTACCACAAGCAGTATGCAAAGCAGAATTGATATGTCATTCAGAATTCTGGACACAAAAAAACAGCCGGAGAAGAGACTCCGGTTATATATTAACTAACAAAAGAGGATTTTATTTTATAAGGACAAAGATTTATTAACAAAAAAGCGTCAGCATCCAGTTGCTGACGCTTTTTTATAGAATGTTATTCTTGATGTACTTTACCAAGAGCTTTTGCTTTGTGCTCCGCAATGCCTGATTAAGCAAACTTATCAATCATTGCTCTCATTTAACCAGCACTTTTTGCCACCAATGATGTAGATGCCCGGCTCGGTTATTGCATTGAGTCTGCGACCGACAATATCAAATATTACCTCCACCTCTGCACTTTCGGTGTCAACTACCTCTATGCCGGTTGTCACGCGTGATTTTGCATAGATGTTCACCGATTCTTGTGTGCCCTTGTAACATGAGAAACGTGGTGAACTTGTATTATATTGCAAGATGTTGCGTGACTTGTCGCCTTGTGCTGTTATTACAGCGAGTCCGTCATTGATGACAATTTTCCAACTGCCGTTAGCATCAAGTGTTGTGCTGGTTGCAACATAGTTGCTGCTGCTTGACGACGCTGCAAGGTAACCGTTACCGACATTGAATGCGTATGTGCCTTCTACAGCACCCTCTTCAAGCAGAATAATCTGCACGTCGTCGGCAAGGTATGTAATTACACCGTCACTTGTCATCATGTCTGTCTTATGTCTGTAATTGCCGGCAGACTGACCCATCGCGTAGTTCTCGTAACCGATTACTATCGAGTCACCGATAGTGAGTTGCGAAGCATCGGTTACAAGCACGAATTGACCGCCGGTAAAGTTACCGTCATTGCCATCTCCGCCGGTATTGCCACCATCGCCTTCATTGTCGTCACCATCATTGTTGTCTCCGCCGACATTGCCGCCATCGTTTGCACCTTCAATGGCCTTTACAATCACATTGTCAATCTCGAATGTGCCGGCCTTTGTGGTTGTTCCCTTGTAGAAGAATGCGAGGGTTACAGCGCTCTCGCCCATATACTTCTGTGGAATTACAATGTCACCGCTCTTTGTCAATGTCCAGTCGGTGGTGTTCTCTGTCGCGCCAAAGTCGATTGCCTCCCAAGTAGCGTTCTCCACATCGCCGTCGAAGTCGTTGCAAATCATGAGTGTGTGGTGCTCTGCTGCCTTGCCGCTCTCGCAATAGCGGATTACGTATTCGAATGATATTGTAGCAACGCTGTCGTTCGAGAAGTCAAAGAATGGCGACAGGAGCCAGCTCTCTGCATCGTGGTTGGTCTTGCTGCTGCTTTCATACGATGTTGCAACGGCATACTTGTATTGGCTGTTCAGAGTCCAAGGATAGTCACCAACACCCTCGTAAGTTGTAAACTTCATTGATGTGCCGTCAAAATTCTCGTTTAGATAAATTTTCCAGCCATCGATGATTTCAATCTCCTCGTCGCCGCTGTTATCACCACCGCCGTTGTCATCACCGCCACCGGTGTTTCCGCCATTGCCGCCCTCGACCTCGCCTGTAAGGTGGAAAACATAATTGATGGAGTCGCCCCATACATAGTCGGCAAGCTGTGGATAATCGACATATGGGTTACGGTTGCCCTGCACGGCATACACGGCATTGTTGCGGTTCACCTCCTTTTCGCTCACAGGGTCCTGCTTGTGCCATTTGAGCAAAAGCTTGACAGCCCATGGTTTGAGGGTTGGATAGGTACTCTTCTCATAGTTCATCCATGTGTATTCCCATGTCAAGTCCTGATAGCAGGTGAACATATACATGAAGACACGCGCAAAGTCGCCCTTGTACTCGTCACATGGCTCATAAGCGTTCGTGCTACTGCCGTCAATGTTTGCTTTTCCCACAAATGTCACTCCATTATCCCACGATACGCTCGTGAGCTCGCCGAGCGGATAGTTGCTCTTGCGGCTGTTGGCATTCTGGTCCGATGGGTTCAGGTGGTGGATGTCGCAGTATGCATTGTTCTTGTTACCGCCCCACCAGCTCTTTGCAACGCTGTGCTCAATATTCATGCCGCTAACGGCAGAACCCTTGCTGCCAAAGTAGCGTTTCTCATTCGAATACATGTCGAGCACACGGCGTTTACCGTTCTCAACAACTGCATCAGTTGTGTAGAATGCACCCCATGTGCTGCTTTCGCCACTTCCGTAGCTTATCACCTTGTGGTTCTTGATGAGTTCATGGAGTGCAGTTTTTAATGCTGCACCGCCTTTTACACCATCGACCGATGTGTAATACTCTTTCTGCGCAGTGGCACAAACCACCAGAAGAAGCAGGAATATTGATGAAATAAAGCGTTTCATTTTGTTTTTGTTGTTTGTGTATTGTATAATATTTGCAAAGGTACGCATTATTTTTAATAATGGACACGGCAATGTGAATATTTGTTTGCATTGGTTTGCATCTGTGAATAAAAACATCCCTTTTTCTTGTATAAATAAAAATTTATTATGTAAGTTTGCTTTCAGATTGCCCGTTGTTGGCAACACACAAAAGAAATTACAAAATTCAATACTATGAACAAGGAAAAGGAGAAGCTTTTTAGCGATTTCTCGCCTGTATCGTCCGAGGATTGGAAAAACAAGATCATAGAGGAGCTCAAGGGTGCCGACTATGACAAGAAGATGATTTGGAGAACCCAAGAAGGTTTTCAAGTAAACCCGTTCTACCGCAAGGAGGACCTGCCCGAGGGGTGCGACAAGGCACAGCCCGGCGTGTTCCCTTACACCAGAGGCAACAAGGCATGCAACTGCTGGCTCATAAGGCAGGACATCAAGGTTGCCGAGGCAGCCGAGGCAAATGAAAAGGCAAAGAGACTTATTGCCGAGGGTGTCGATTCCATTGCATTTGGCATAAAAGGTAGACAGGTGAACCCTGAATTCATACCGGCCCTACTTGACGGCATTGACGCCGAGAGCGTTGAACTGAACTTCAATGTCTGTGTGGGCAAGGTTGTGGAGTTCACCCAACTGCTTGCCGAGTATTACCGTCAGCGCGGTTTCGACCCAGAAAAGGCAAGGGGAAGCATCGGATATGACCCCATAGGCAAGGAGATGCTCTCGGGCAAGGTAAACGATTCATATACCGAGGTAATCAAGGCTCTCATTGCTGCAACTGCCGCTATGCCAAAGTTCCGTTGCATTACCGTCAACAGCGGCAAGCTGAACAACGCAGGAGCATACATTACCCAGGAACTTGGTTGCGCGCTTGCATGGGGTAACGAATACCTGCACGCTGCCACCGAGGCCGGCATCCCTGTGGATGTCGTTGCAAAGAACATAAAGTTCAACATGGGTATATCGAGCAACTTCTTCATGGAGATTGCCAAGTTCCGCGCAGCACGCACATTGTGGGCAAAGATTGTGGAGCAGTACGAGCCACAGTGCAAATGCGCCTGTAAGATGATTATCCACGCCGAGACATCGGAGTTCAACCTCACGCTGTTCGACTCCTATGTAAACATGCTCCGCACACAGACCGAGGCCATGAGTGCCGCCATTGCCGGTGTAGAGTCAATCACCGTGACACCTTATGACACTGCATACGAATCGCCCACCGACTTTGCAGTGCGCATAGCAAAGAACCAGCAGCTTATCCTCAAGCACGAGAGCCACCTCGACAAGGTTGCCGACCCTGCCGGCGGCTCATACTACATTGAGAGCCTCACCGCATCCATTGCCGCCGAGGCTTTTAAACAGTTCCTTGCCATTGAAGAGGCCGGCGGTTTCCACAAGGCAGTGAAAGAGGGGCGTGTTCAGGAG
>JAEIGA010009479.1_pt1 | contig 14736 bp, 15 predicted proteins | sample 9270691 | NCBI WGS metagenome assembly JAEIGA01 (sample SAMN17057246, study PRJNA624740) | gut metagenome | biome: biome; isolation source: fecal sample | host: Bos grunniens | place: China: Xizang | collected 2019
CAAACTAATTTTATTTTTTCTTGAATTTGTTGTTTTGCTCTTTCGCTAACAACGGGGAAATCCGCTTGGTTTTGCGGAATATCCATCGAGAGTTTATCGTACGGCGTATCGTTAACTTCGCCAACGGAACTCAGATGTGCGCCTATTTTTACCCCTTTTTGTGCCAAGAAAGCGCTACATAATGCACCTGCTATTACTAACGGAGCTGTTAGTCTACCTGAAAACTGACCACCGCCACGAATATCTCTAAACTCACCGTCTTTCAAAAACGAAGTATAGTCACTATGTGAAGGACGGGGCACGTATCTTAAATTCTCGTAATCTTTTGAACGCACGTTAGTGTTTTGAATTAAGGCGGTTATAGGCGCTCCGCAAGTATAACCGTTTTCGTTAATTCCCGATACAAACTCAACGGCATCCGTTTCCTTTCTGGGCGTAGAAAAGGCTTGCCCTGGCGCGCGACGCACCATGAACTCGTTGACCTTTTCCATATCAATCTTAATTCCCGACGGAAAGTTGTCGATAACCACGCCTATTGCCTGGCTATGCGACTGCCCGAAAACAGTAATTTTCAAATTATTTCCAAATGTATTTGACATATGCTATATCTCCTTTACAAAAAAGCCTAGTTTTTGTAATTCTTCAAAAAATTGTGGATAAGATTTATTAACCGCTTCGGCGCCGATAATTTCAACGCCTTTTTCGGTAACGGCGCTAGCAATAGCACCGCTCATAACTATCCTATGGTCGTTAAAAGCGCTTATTCTACCGCCGACTAAACGTTTACCGTGAACGATTATTTTATCTCCGCCGTCTATTGCGCATCCCCCTAAATCGTTTATAAGCGACACCACGGAAGTAATTCTATCACTTTCTTTTAAGCGAAGTCGCCCTGCGTTATAAATTGTACCGCCGTTTTTTGAAAAAGCCAAACACACCGCTAATATCGGCACTAAATCGGGCACGTTTTTAACGTCTATATCTCCGCCAATTATATTTTGTGGTTTTGATATTACAACTCCGTTTTCTACTTTTTCAATCGTTGCGCCCAACTTTTTAAGTATGTTAACAATCTCTTTATCGCCTTGGTTTGAAGCATGGTTAAGCCCTAATACTTTAACCCCGCCTTTCAGACAACCTAACGCGATAAAAAACGCCGAGTTAGACCAGTCGCCTTCCGCCAAAACGGACTGCGGAAAAGAATACTCGTTTTCAATTAGATAAACGTTATCCTGTTCAATAACCGAAACGCCCGCTAATCTCATAACCGAAGAAGTTATATCGCAATAGGGTTTAGATTCGAACGCACCGCTAACGGCAACCTTACCACCGCCTAAAAGCGGAAGAGAGAGCATTAACCCCGTTATGAACTGAGAGCTAATCTTCCCGCTTATAACAAACTCTTTATTCTTTGGCAAAGAAAGTTTACCGCTAACCGACATGGGATACTCTCCCATCTTGCTAAATTTAACGCCGTTTTCTTGCATGAGTTCATAAAGCGGAGATAGTGGACGGCTAGCAAGCCGACCTTTTACGTTAACCTTATAAGAAATTCCAAGCGATGAAAAAACGGGTAATATAAACCTTAACGTAGAACCGCTTTCGCCACAATTAACTTCAACGTTATCGATAGGTTTATCTATCGGCAGTACGCGTATAAATTTTTTATACACGGCGATTTTTGCACCGATTTTTTTTAGGCAAGATACCGTGCTTAAAACGTCTAAACTGAGTTTGCCAAAATAGTATATTTTTTTCGGTGTTTTATCTTTTGAAAGAGCGCAAACTATCAAAACTCGGTGCAAATGCGATTTTGAAGATATTATATTTACCGAGCCGTCTACTCTATCCGTTTTAACAAACAAGTTCATTTAATCTTTCCAAAACTCCTGCCATTTTTCTATCGACATTTTTTCGGTTATACTCTCGCCTATCTCTTTTACAATAACGACGGTGATAAAATCACCTTTACGTTTTTTATCGTTAAAGGTATATTTCAAAAGCGAATTTATATCAAAATTTTGTTCCAAAAGCAACCCGTTATTTTTGATTACTTTATTTAAACGTGATTGCGCTTCTTCAGTGCAATATCCTTTTTTTACCGCACGGTCTGTTATGAGCAACATTCCAAGCGCTACGGCTTGACCGTGAGTTAATTTATAATCGGTAAGTTTTTCTATTGCGTGGCCTATCGTGTGACCAAAATTAAGTTTTTGACGGCAACCGTTATCAAACTCATCTATTTCAACCACGCTTTTTTTGTGCTTTATACAATCGGCTATAACTTTTTCAAGCACCGCTCTTTCGCCATTTTCTAAAATTTTGAATAATGAATTTGAGAAAACTGCGCCGTATTTAATGACTTCTGCCATTCCGCAAGAATATTCTTTTTTAGGCAACGTAGAAAGCAACTCAGGGTCAACTAAAACACAAATGGGTTGATAAAACGCACCTGCAAGGTTTTTGCCAGCCGTTAAATTAACCGCCGTTTTTCCACCAACCGAAGAGTCCACCATCGCTAATAGCGAAGTAGGTATTTGAACGTAATCGATACCACGCAAATAACACGCGCTTACAAACCCGGATAGGTCACCGACTATTCCACCGCCAAGTGCAACCACGGTATCCGTCCTAGTAAACTCGTTTTCGGCAAGCGTTTCTAATAATTTTGCAAACTCCGTTGTCGATTTACTTTGTTCTCCGCCGTTCGTAGTGAAAATTTGGGCTGAAAAGCCTATCGAATTTAATTGATTTTTAAGTTTATTAGCATACAATTTTCCCACGTTGATATCGGTTACTATCATAACCTTACCACCCTTCTTTAGCCCGAAAATTATTTCGCCCGTGCGTGAGAATAACCCGTTTTCTACTAACACTTCGTATGGCTTGCTAACGTTTATCTTTATTTTTTCCATTAGAATTTATCACACCTTTCTTTGCAAATTCTTCCTTCTTTTAGAAGTTTTTTTAAGGTTTCAAAGTCGTTAGATTCTATCGCATTTTTATATTTTTGAAGTTCTTTGATTATGTTGTCTATTTCAAAAGACACGTTGTCCGCATTTTCTAAAAATAGGTTAGCCCACATCTCTTCGTTAAGCCAAGCAACCCTAGTTAAATCTTTATAAGAGCCTGCTGAAAACCCTTTATGCATGCTTGCCGAAGGGCTTTTAACGTATGCGTTGCTAACCACGTGCGCAAGTTGTGAAGTAAACGCAATTATTTGGTCGTGCTTTTCGGCAGTAGTTACCGAGACCGAGCCAAAACCCGCCAACGTTAACACGTCTTTAATCTTTTGCAAAACGTTAACGTCTTCGTCGTGTTTAGGTACCAAAACCATGTTTTGATTGACAAACATATCTTGTTTGCTATGTTTAAGCCCCGAAAACTGCGTGCCTGCCATTGGGTGCCCGCCAACGAAAGTAAACCCGTGCTCTTTAGCGACGTCAAAACAAGGTTGACAAACGGGAACTTTAACACCACAGCAGTCAACGACTATACATTTTTTAGAGAACTTTTCGGCATTTTCTTTAACAAATTTTACCGTTGCGGGTGCAGATATGCACAAAAACACGAAATCGCACTCGGCAATCTTTTCGGTTAAATCGTCGTCAATAAAATCGCTCATTTTAGCGATTTGAGTAACCAACTGATCTTTATCTAGTCCTAAAACCGTTGCCGACTTTGAATATTTAAATGCCTTTGCTAGCGACCCACCTATGAGCCCTAGCCCAACTATTCCTATTACCATATTAATCCTTTAATGCGGAAATAATTTTGTTAACCTTTCCGTTAAGTTTTTTGAATTGTTCGAGGGTGATTGATTGAGCCCCGTCGCACAATGCACGTGCTGGATTGTTGTGAACTTCTATCATTAACCCGTCCGCACCGCAAGCCACTGCAGAAAGAGACATGGGCTCAACAAGCTTTGAAATTCCGGTTGAGTGTGAGGGGTCAACGACTACCGGCAAGTGCGTCAAATCTTTTAATAGCGGGACTGCCGATAAATCAAGAGTATTACGGGTAAAAGTCTCAAACGTTCTTATACCGCGTTCACACAAAATAATTTGTTCGTTACCGCCCGCCATAATATATTCGGCGCTCATGAGCAATTCTTTCATAGTATTAGCAAGCCCACGTTTAAGAAGTATAGGCTTGTTAATTCTACCTAATTCTTTTAATAATTCGAAATTTTGCATATTCCTTGCGCCTACTTGAATTATATCAACGTTTTCAAACAAAGGAAGATGATTGATGTTAATTATCTCGGTAACTATAGGCATGCCCGTTAAATTTTTTGCGTGCATTAAAAGGTCTATACCTTCGGCTTTTAAGCCTTGGAAATCGTACGGCGAAGTTCTAGGCTTGTATGCACCGCCCCTTAGCATAAGCGCGCCCGATTTTTTAACCGAAGTTGCTATTTCTAAAATTTGGTCTTCCGATTCTACAGAACAAGGCCCTGCAATAACGCAAAAATTGCCACCACCGATTTTAACTCCACCCGCTTCTATTACCGTATCTTCCGGATGAAACTTTCTATTCGCCTTCTTGAACGGCTCGCTTATCTTGGTAACGTTTTCTACAATCTCTAAACCACTAACAAGTTCCGCGTCTATTCTAGTCGTATCACCTATTAAGCCTATAACGGTGTTGTATTCACCTTGCGAAACGTGTACCCTTAATCCTTGAGATTCTATCCAAGAAATAAGGTTGTTGACTTGCTTTTCTGGGCTTTGATTTTTAATTACTATAATCATTTTTGTTCTCCTTAAAGAAAAAAGTGGATTGAATAGTTCAACCCACATAAGTTACAGTGTATTTTTTTTGCACGTAAAAAATATGGGAGCCTTAACAGTTACCATTACTAAAGTAAAAATAAAAATAAAAAGAATTGTATTGTTTTTGCATTTTTAATACCTTCTTTATTTTTAATTTTTGCCCAAAGCGAATTTCTTCACTTTTTTACTGCAAATATGTTTTTATTATACACCCATATATTTTCATTGTCAATTATTTCATAAATTATTTTATATTTTTTACGGCCTTTTTTAGTGTTTATAATACTATTTTTTGTTTCTTTTATTGCAAATTATTTTGATTTTTGTTATACTTAATTAAAGGAGATTTTTATGAGTTTACAAGAAAAAAAGATTTACGTTATGGCAAACCAAAAAAATATTGCGCTTATCGCCCACGACAACCAAAAACACCAACTAATCGAGTGGTGTAAGAAAAATAAGTCCGTTTTAGAACACCATTTTCTTTGCGGAACGGGTACTACCGCAAAAATGGTTTCCGAACACACGGGGCTTCCCGTTAGGGCTTTTAACAGTGGCCCGCTTGGTGGCGATCAACAAATTGGCGCGCGTATTGTCGACGGAAAAATAGATATCGTCATCTTCTTCTCGGACCCGCTTACCGCACAACCGCACGACCCTGACGTTAAAGCACTGCTTCGTATCGCGCAAGTGTTCGACGTGCCGATTGCAAACAACCGCGCAACCGCTGATTTTATTATTAACAGCCCGTTCATGAACCAAAATTACGAGCGTGAACTTCTAGATTTTAATAAGGTAACCACCGATAGAGCGAAAAATTTATAAAAAATTCCACCGTTTTTACGGTGGATTTTCTTTTAATTATTTATAATGCTTCTCAAATTCTTTTAAGACTGTCACGTACCTATCGGGGTCAATTAAATAAGAAGCACCGTGCCCTGCGCCCTTAAAGACGTGCAAGGCGCAAACTGTAGAACACGCTTTCTCATTCACCCTACTCATTTCGCACGGCACGAAATCATCGGTATCGCCGTGAATTAATAATACGGGTAATTTACTTTGGTTTAACTCTTGCTCGGGCGAAGTTTCTTCAATATTGAACCGACCGAAAATTAAACCGCCTAGTTTAACGAAAGGATAAAATAGCCATGCAGGTAAATGCATTTTTTTAATAACGGTTTTAATAATTTCTTTAGGACTTGAATATCCGCAATCGGCAACTACGCCGACAACTGTCTTTGGCAAATCTAGGCTAGACGCCATTAATACGGTAGAAGCACCCATACTTATACCCGTTATTATAAGTTTAGTATTTTCACCAAACCTTTTATAAGCGTATTCCGCCCAAGACTTAACGTCGTAACGCTCTTTAATACCGAAAGTTATAACCTTGCCTTCGCTAGAACTATGAGCACGTTGGTCTACCATAAGAACGTTTCTACCAAGCCGTTGACATCGTTGCAATCCCCCGCATAAATCACGCCCTGCGCTACCGCGGTAGCCGTGGAACATTATCTCAATCGGCGCGCTTTCAAAAAGGCTATAGAAAACACCCCTAAGTTTTAGCCCGTCGAAAGAAGTTATCTGCACCGCTTCTTGTTTGAATGTTTTATTCTCTTTCTTCCAAAGGCGAATTTGGTCGTAAAAAGGCTCGTATATCTTACCTGGTGGCATAGCGTTTTCGTTATGAAATTTTTTACTGTTCGGCGCATAAAACGTTATAAAAAAACAAACGTAGCACGTTAGAAAAAAAAGCGCTATTATACCGAGCAAAATAATTAATACTATTAAGTAAGTTGGCATTTTTATCTCCCTATATTTATTATATCGCAAAATTATGTTTTTTCAACAGAATATTAAACTGTCAAATGATAAAACGTATAATATTTTTGTAAAAACAAACCACTGCGAATATTCGCAGTGGTTTTTTATTGTTTACTAACTTATTTGCTTAATGCTTCTTGAACTGCAACTGCGCAAGCAACGGTCATACCAACCATTGGGTTGTTACCAGCACCGATGAGTCCCATCATCTCTGTGCATTAGAAGTTTTTTAATATAAAAAGTCAGTAAAAATCTTATTATCAAACACATCGTTTTTAGTTTTAATAATTACATTATATCGTGTTTTTATTTGTTTATAAGCTAAAACTTGATGTGTTTTTTTAAGTTTTTGGATAAATTACTTAAGTACTGAAAAATTCCGATATATATTCCCCAACCCCTTCGCCCATAGATAGCATTGTTCTGTTTAATCTAGCAGAAGATGCTGCAATATGAGTGAAAGATGCACCACGACAAGAAACAAACAAATTGCTAAATTCATTAGTCATAGCGCATTCTATAGGTATTTGATAAGGATACGTTAATTCTTTGCACATTCCGCCTTTTCCGTGTATATCCATAGCGTGGTCTGCAATAGCGATGATTCTGCCACTTAAAGTTTTATCTGTCGGAGCCCCTGCGCGCAAATCTTGCTCGCGTAAAACGTATTTTCCTTTTAGGCGATAACTTTCACGTATACCTGCATTGAAAATCCGTTTAAGTGTGTAGCCTGACATGTTTTTCTCGGTTTGTAAGTAATGCCAATAAGTGTATACGCGTGCTTTGCCTATTTTATCTGCGTCCTTTCCATATTTAAAATATTCGTTACCTTGCATGGTAGGCAACATGTTGAAATTAATATCGCCGTTAGGATACTGCACTGTAAATGACACACATCTTCGCATTTCGGTATTACGCCATTTATCAAGATTGATATCGTTTACCCAAGCGGGCAAAGGGTCTATATGGCTTGTGTTATCTGCTTTTGTTATTCTAAAAACGTAGGTTACGCCGTTTACTGTATCGCTTGGAATATCAGCCGAAGGTTCATCGTAATCATTATGTCCTTCTGTTCCAATTGAAAAAGCGCATCCTGCGTCTCTTGCGAGGACTATGTCGCCACTTGCATCAACAAAATAGTCTGCAAATATTTCCTCACTCGTTCTATCATTTGATATGGTTATAGAAATTATTTTATCGTTTTCCGTTTTGCAAGACTTGTATTGGTAACCGAAAAATGTTGTTAGATGATTAGAAAAGGGCTTAAAAATATTGCGAATTGCCTTACAAAAATAATCGCAGTCGAACTGAAAGCGTTTCATTGCGCCGTTTTCTCCGCGTATTGACGTGCACCGGCCTAAAGTCGCTTTATAGTTATCTCCCATTGGCATACAAAACCCCCACGGACGCTCCTTAAAAGAGTGTTGACTCCAGTCTCGTCCAACCGAAGGTGTAAAGAGATTGATGTTTGGTACAACCTCTGTAACATGGCACGCTAATGGTTCTTTTTCAAGTTCATCTTTAATGAGCGTGTGAATTCCGTTCAGGCTTACTCCGGGTTCCCAACCATCTACGCCAGAAAAAACCATTGTTCCGCCAAAATCGGGGTTTTTATCAATTATCGCAACGCGAATTCCATTTTTTATAAGTCTATAGGCGCATCCTATACCGCCTGGGCCTGCGCCTATTATGCAAACCTGTGTTTTAATCATAGAGGATTAACTTGTTTGTCTATACCCCAAACTGTTACGTCTTCTACAACGGCTCTTTGAGGCAAGTTGGCGACATATAGAACAGTTTGCGCAATATCTTCTGGTAAAAGCATATCCGTAGTTTCTCCGATTCCACAAGCTTTTTGGAACCCCGTGCTAGCAGAAGAAGGGATAACGCAACTTACGCGTACGTTGTAAGGTTGCAATTCAAGATATAATCCTTTAGAAAAGTTCAAAACGCCCGCTTTTGCAGCAGCATATACTGACCAGGTAGGCCAGCATTGGCGAGCACATACCGAGGAAATATTTATTATAGTTCCTTTCTTTTGTTCTTTCATCATTGGTGCAAAAGCTGCACAACCATAAATAACACTATTTAGATTAAGTTTTATTGTTGTGTCTATTTCTTCTGTTGTAAACTCGCTTACGTCTTTAATTGCAATCCCGCCACCAGCATTGTTTATTAGCACGTCTATTCTGCCGTATGATTCTTTAATAGTGCTAACGGCAAGTTCCCAGTCTGAAGATTTAGTTACGTCCATTGAAAAAAACAAGTCTCCGTTTACTTCACGGCACGCGTCTGCAAGTTTATCTAGATTTCTTGCAGACATAACAACTATGTCTCCGTTTTCTTTAAAAGCTTTTGCGATAGCCTTTCCGTATCCGCTTGATGCTCCTGTAATAAATACAACTTTGTTCATAATTTACTCCTATTCTATTGGTATTCTTATTTCCCATTCAAAATTTTTTTTCGACATATCGAAAGGGAATACTTCGATAGTCGGCACGTCCAGTCTTCGGTTTAGTTTCGCAGATGGTAAAAGCTCGCAAAGTATGGTATTGTATTTTTGATTAACAACGTTGTCGTCGGTAGTGTTCATTTTTACACAAAACCATTTGCATTGAGGTATTGCATCTTTGAGCGAGTCGGACGTGGGCTCCCTCCTGTTTCCAATACAACACTTAACCATTGTTTTTTCGTTTTTATAAGAAACGAATATTTTATCTTTTGATAGTTCTTTATCCTTACCAAGCGCGTAAAAGTCGTGCCACACTTTTTCGCAACAACACGTGTCGGTAAGATCCGAGTATGCACAATATCCGTGTATCGCAAAAAAAGTATCGTTTAATATATAAAAATGGTGTTCGCCACTACTTTGAAGTTGAAATTCAAATTTGGCTTTTGGGAATAATTTTATTTTGCAAATTCTCTTTTGGCAAACGCTTGGTGGAAATCCGTGATACTCGCTAAAAGCTTTTGAAAAAGATGCAAGAGTAGAATAGCCGTATTTGTCGCTAATTTCTTGAATACTTACTTTGTTGTTTATAAGGTCGCAAGCGGCAAGCGAGAGTCTGCGTTTTCTAATGTACTCTGATAAAGGACAACCGACGATAAACGCAAAAATACGTCTAAATTCATATACGGATAACGCCATTTCCGAAGCGCATCTTTCGTAATTAATATCAGATGTTATATTTGTTTCTATATAGTCAATAATATGCTCTATTTTTTTTATTCCGTTAAACATATGCACTATCCTTTTAACGAATTTATTATATCATGGATTTAAATTTTTGTCTTGTCAATTAATGCACTATAATGATAAATATGCTTGTATTTATATCATTTTATTCTTAATAGATAAAAAAGAACGACTTTTCTTATTCGTTCTTTTTGGTACACCCGACGAGAGTCGAACTCATATTATCGCCGTCGAAGGGCGACGTTCTATCCAGTTAAACTACGGGTGTAAAAATTAGCCACCACGTTAGTGGTGGCAGTTTTAATTTTATTCTTGTTCAGTTTCTAACGGTTTTTTAATAAACTTAATTTGCAACACTCTTTTAACGGTTAATTTAAGAACAATTTAAGTTCACTATCACTATAAGTTTCTATATGACTTTTATCAACTTTAATTGCCTTCATCTTAAAGTGTGGGATGTAACCTTCCTCCATAAAGAAATGAATTGTTGTTATCAAATCTCTTAAGTAAGAATTAATACTTATATCATTATCCAAAGTTGATTTTAAATGAAGAACGTAGTCTTTATAAGTATTAGAATCAATATCTTCTATAAGCATATCCCTATCAAAGTACTTAAAGAAATAATCAAAACTTTGTTTATAATGCCTAATAGTTCCATCTCTTAAGTTTCTCTGTCTACAGTATTCTAAATACCTATTACACCCTTCTTCAAAAGTAAGTTTTGATACTGTCATTTTAAGTTTTTTCATCTTCATAATCCCCTATAAATTTATTTAAAAAACAAGAACACATCATAATAGAATTTTCTAAAATGATGTGTTCAACTTTTTTATTATTAATTTTTGTTTTATAAGATTTTTACAATAGAAATTTTAAATTCTAAAGATTATCAAAACCTTAAAATAATCAGTAAATTACTAATTATTTATTTAATGCTTCTTGAACTGCAACTGCGCAAGCAACGGTCATACCAACCATCGGGTTGTTACCAGCACCGATTAAGCCCATCATTTCTACGTGAGCGGGAACTGAAGAAGAGCCTGCAAACTGTGCGTCACTATGCATTCTACCCATAGTGTCGGTCATACCGTAAGATGCGGGACCTGCAGCCATGTTATCGGGGTGAAGCGTTCTACCCGTACCACCGCCTGATGCAACTGAGAAGTAGCTCTTACCGTTTTCTATCGCCCATTTTTTATAGGTTCCTGCAACGGGGTGTTGGAAACGAGTGGGGTTGGTAGAGTTACCAGTGATAGAAACGCCTACGTTTTCGTGTATCATGATTGCAACGCCTTCGGGAACACTGTCAGAGCCGTAGCATTTAACGTTTGCTCTAGCACCTTTACTGAACGGTTTTTCTTCTAAAATATTAACTTGTTCAGTTGCGGGATCGAACTTAGTTTCTACGTAGGTAAAGCCGTTGATACGTGAAATGATGTACGCTGCGTCTTTTCCTAAGCCGTTTAGTATAACTCTTAAAGGTTTAACCCTAACTTTGTTTGCGTTAAGCGCGATTTTGATTGCGCCTTCTGCTGCTGCAAACGATTCGTGGCCTGCTAAGAAACAGAAACATTCAGTTTCTTCAGACAACAACATTTTACCTAAGTTACCGTGGCCAAGACCAACTTTTCTATTTTCAGCAACAGAGCCGGGGATACAAAATGCTTGTAGACCTATACCGATGTTTGCTGCGGCGGTTGCTGCCGATTTATCACCCGTTCTTTCTGCTTCTTTTAATGCGATTGCAGAGCCAACGGTGTACGCCCATTTTGCGTTTTCAAAACATATGGGTTGAGTTTCTTGAGTGATGGTGTAAGGCGATATACCATACTTGTCACAAATATCTTTACATTCGTCGATTGATTTGATGCCGTATTTAGATAATGCTTCTAATATTTTGGCTTCACGTCTTTCGTAACCTTCAAATTGTGCCATTATTCTATACCTCCTTATTACTCTTTACGCGGGTCGATATATTTAACCGCACCGTCTTCGGCTTTGAAACGGCCGTAAGTCCCTTTTGACTTTTCGTACGCTTCGTTGGGTTCCATACCCTTCTTTATGAAATCGGTCATTTTGCCGAGTGAAACGAATTCGTAGCCGATAACTTCGTCGTTCTCGTCAAGAGCCATTTTCGTGCAATAACCTTCGGTCATTTCAAGGTATCTAACGCCTTTTGCTTTCGTTCCGTACATGGTACCTACCATTGAACGTGCGCCTTTACCTAAGTCTTCCATACCCGCGCCGATAACTAAACCGTCTTCAGAGAAAGCCGATTGCGAACGGCCGTATACGATTTGTAAAAACAATTCTCTCATAGCGGTATTGATAGCGTCGCAAACAAGGTCGGTATTAAGTGCTTCAAGCAAGGTTTTACCGGGGAGAATTTCTGCCGCCATCGCTGCAGAGTGTGTCATACCCGAACAGCCTATCGTTTCTACAAGCGCTTCTTCGATAATGCCGTTTTTAACGTTTAACGAGAGTTTGCACGCGCCTTGTTGGGGTGCGCACCAGCCTACACCGTGCGTATATGCGGAAATATCTTTTATTTCCTTTGCTTCTACCCATCTTCCTTCTTCAGGGATAGGTGCGGGACCGTGTTTTGGGCCCTTGCAAACGCAGGTCATTTCTTTAACTTCAGTTGAATACTGCATAAATATATGCCCTCCATAAAAATTACAATAATTAGTTGCGTTTAGTATAACATATTTCGTTTGTTTTTGACAATTATTTTTTTAGTCTTTTTGCGTTTTATTTTCTATTTTCGATTTCACGTTTGTAGTAAAAGAGATATTGTTGATAATACCCCGCGTTATTTTTGAATTTTTTAAGAAAATAATCGGTTATTTTATCACGCGAGTTTTCTTTCCCACCAAAGTCTTGTTTGTAAACTTTTTCTATCCAAGTATCCACGGGAAAACTGTCGCTTCTATGATAACCGAAGAGTGCAACGCAATCGGCAACCTTAGGTCCAACGCCTAAAAGCGATTGAAGTTTGAATTTTAAAACGTCCGTTTCTAAACAGCTAAAAGAGTAAAGGTTTAGTCCGTTCGCGATATTGTCCGCAAGAGATTTTATATATTTCGCCCTATATCCTAGTCCTAAACTTTGATAAAAACTCTCGGGCATTTTGGACATGTTTTCAGCAGTTGGGAACGCAAAATACTCTTCGCCTAAAAACAACTTTCTCTCCCCCAACTCTTTGCATAATTTTTCTATTATCCCCTTAATCCTTGGGATATTATTATTTTGAGAAATTATAAATGAAAAGGTCGTTTCGACAGGGTCTTGATTTAATATTCTTATCCCTTTACCCTTTTCACAGGCTAATCTTAAAATATCAACGTCTTCTTCTTTTGCACTTTCGTATATCTTAAAATAATCTCTATCCAAATCAAAAAAATTAGCAAAATATTTTTCGTCCCCGTCGTTTATCGTTATCCCCGTAAACTCGTCCTCGTGCGTTAAGTAGGCAACCTTATCGGTTGAAAACACCAAAAATCCTTCTCTAAAGGGCTTAAAACGAAATATTTGCCCGCAATTTAGCGTGTCGTGAGCGTTAAAAAATCTCGATTGAAAAATTATCTTTTGCATTATTAATTCCCTATTACGTTACCCCTTATGCTCGTTATAATTAATTATAAAATATTTTTCTACCTTTTGCAACGGGTTTTTTCTTGAAATAAAAAAATTCCCCCGCTCTAAAACGAACGGGGAATAGATTTTTAGTTTTCTTTTGCGTATACGCTAACTTTCTTGTCTTTTCTGCCAAGTCTTTCAAACTTAACAACACCGTCGATAAGTGCAAACAAAGTATCGTCGCTACCTAAACCAACGTTGTTACCGGGATGAATTTTGGTGCCACGTTGACGAACCAAAATGCTTCCTGCAAGAACTTCTTGACCGTCTGCCCTTTTGATGCCGAGTCTTTTAGCGTTACTGTCTCTACCGTTTTTTGTGCTACCGCCACCTTTGTGGTGCGCAAATAATCTAAATAAAATCATCTAACGTAACCTCCTTCCTTATTTGCAGGCAATTTCTAAAATCTTAACTGCCGTGAAAGGTTGCCTATGACCCTGCTTTTTCCTTTCATTCTTCTTGGCTTTGTATTTGAACACTACGATCTTTTTGCCTTTACCTTGTTCTACTACTTCGCCTACTGCTTTGAACGATTTTGCTTCTTCTGCTACTTTGATTCCGTTTTCATCAGAAACCATTAATACGTCGAATTCTACTTTATCGCCCACGTTTGCATTTAGTTTTTCAAATCTTATGATTGAACCAACTTCTGCCTTGTACTGTTTCGAACCGTTTTCTACGATTGCGTACATTTTGTTACCTCCTACTATCCAGTCTCGCCGATATTTGTATTTGGGCGGTGCAAAGCACACTTAAATTAACCCCTATCGAGCGGCTCGATTGTTATTTTATAATATTTATTAATTAAAGTCAATCGTTTTTGCATACTTTTTAACTTTTTTGTCAAACTATTTATATACCAAGTTTTAAGGAGATTTTATTTTTATGAACAGAAAAGATTTTAATGAAAAAGCCATTATTGATATTTATAAAAACGCTCATATCGCCCTTCAAAGTATTTCCGACCTACTCCCAGAAGTCGTTGACGACGATATCAAGCAAGAACTTCAAGAACAATATGAAGGGTATGAAAAAGTTATCGGGTCTATTTCTTCTTATTTAGCCGAGCAAGGTATTGAGCCAAAAGACGTTAATCCGCTTAAAAAGGCTATGCTTTGGGGAAGTATAAAGATGAAGACTATGTTTGATAATAGCCGAAACCAAGTTGCCGAAATGATGATTAACGGCACAGTCATGGGCATTAACGAACTTACTGCCATGGCTAACGAGAGCGAAAATTTAGACGAAGGCGTTAAAGAACAACTTGATAAACTTTTATCGTTAGAAGAAGAATACGAA
>JAEIGA010009480.1_pt1 | contig 14736 bp, 11 predicted proteins | sample 9270691 | NCBI WGS metagenome assembly JAEIGA01 (sample SAMN17057246, study PRJNA624740) | gut metagenome | biome: biome; isolation source: fecal sample | host: Bos grunniens | place: China: Xizang | collected 2019
GCCCTTGAACTTCTCTACCGCTTCCTTCATCTGAGCATCAGACAAAACGGGAGTTAAAATGAAAACGGTTTCGTATTGATTCATTTTTAATTAATAAATAAGTTAAACAATCGTTTTTTCTAAACGCGACTGCAAAGATACACATAAAATTCAAAATACCAAAGTTTTGCTCAAGCTTTTAACTTCACAACCGACACAAACAGCAAATTCAGCATCAATCACTAACACAAACTGAGTCTTAGCAAACAAATATTGCAAAAAAAAAGAGTTTTTAATAAAAAAATTTCATTCTCTAAAGAATTATGTGTTTCTTTGCAGATAGGAAATAACTAAAAAAAGACAACATACATTATGGCAAGCAAACTAAAAATCGCAGGAATTGCAATCTTCATCATAGGAGCAATTCTCATCATCCTTAGCCACTTCTTAGGCTGGAACAATTCCAATCTTGTAAATTTAGGTTCTGTAGTATTGATGGTTGCAGGCTTGGTAACCTATATTTACGCAAGCAAAAAACTGCTTGAAGAATAATGCATATATGCAGTAATAAAACAGAGAAGTCTGACCAATTGGTCAGACTTCTCTGTTTTATTACTGCACCCATCACGCCTCTGCTGCAGGAGCAATGAGTTTATATCCTTTACCGTGAATATTGATAATCTCTATCGAGTCATCCGCCTTAAGGTGTTTACGCAGTTTTGTGATATAAACATCCATACTGCGGGCATTGAAATAATTATCATCAGTCCACACAGTCTTTAAGGCAAAGTCACGTTGCAGAATTTCATTCTGATGAGCACAAAGCAGACTCAGCAACTCCGACTCTTTTGTTGTCAGTTTCGTCTGCTGATCATCAATGATAAGCAACTGCTTTTGGGTATCGAACACAAATCGTCCAATCTTATACATGGTATTCTCCCTGTTCTTCTTGCCACAGACACGACGCAGCACTGTTTCAATACGTACCACAAGCACCTCCATGCTGAACGGCTTTGTAATATAGTCATCAGCACCAATCTTGAATCCCTCGAGAATATCCTCATTAAGCGCTTTTGCAGTCAAGAATATAATAGGTATCTCAGAATCGGCCTGACGTATCTCCTGTGCCAATGTAAAACCATCCTTAATAGGCATCATCACATCAAGCACGCAGATATCGAACTTACCCTTTAGAAAAGCCTTATAACCGGCGTCACCATCGGGACAGAGTTCTGCGTAGTATCCCTTAGCCTGAAGGTATTCACGCAACAACATACCCAAGTTCTCATCATCTTCACATAGCAAAATTCTCTGTTTCTCTTCCATAATCAATTATTTTAAAGGTAATACAATTATAAATGTTGTTCCTACACCGAGCTCGCTCTCGGCGCGTATAAAGCCACGATGCGCCTTTACCATCTGCTTGACATAAGCCAAGCCAAGACCAAAGCCTTTTACATCATGTACGTTTCCAGTATGTACACGATAGAACTTATCAAAGATTCTCTTAAGATTATCCTTGCTGATACCAATACCATTATCCTTTATCGATAGAACAAATTTATCTCCCGCATTTTTGGTACATATCTCCAACGACAACGGCACATCACTCCGCCTATACTTCATGGCATTGTCCATGAGATTGAACACCACATTGGTAAAATGCATCTCATCGACAAAGATAAACGGATCTTTGGCTTCAAACCTCGAAGTAATGCTTCCACCATTCTGCTCGACCTTGACAGCAAATGTATTGATGATACCCGACAACAATTCGTTTGCATCAAGTTCTTTCATCTTCAACGAAGCTGTATTCTTATCATCGAACATAGACATCTGCAACACCTTATCTACCTGAAAGCGCAGCCTCTTTGTCTCGCTCGAGATCACCCCCGATAGTTTTCCGAACATTTCGGGTGACTTTGCCACCGACTGGTCCTGCAACATCTGTGCGGCAAGTGATATTGTCGAAATGGGAGTCTTGAACTCATGGGTCATATTATTTATGAAATCATTCTTCATTTTGGTAAACTTTTTATGTCTTACCACCATATACAACGTTATAACAAAAGTTATTAACAAAACTAATGTAAACAATATGGAAGGAAGCATAAATTTAACCGAGCCATAAATGTAATTGTTCAACACCTTCGACGGAAAAGTTATCTCAAGCAGAGCCATACGTGTCGGAGGGTCATTTTTGAACAACGTTTCTGTGTATGTCACACCTTTCTTGTCCACCTCAAAATCGGGACAACGATAGACCTCCTCATTGTTTCCCGTAAGCACTCTGAAATGATACGGCATATCTATTCCATTGTTTTTAAGTTCGGCCTTTATCGCCTTGTCAAGCATTTTGAAATCGATACGTGTTTGCAGAGGTTTTTCATTTGCCTGATAAAGCATATTATATATTACCTCATCGAGCACAGCACGTTGGTACTTATACCTCATGCGCAGCACATCAAGCGCCATCCTTTGGGCCTCTTCGACCGACTGGTTCTTTTCCGCTTTCAAGCTTTTATTATCAAAATGAGGAGGATTTAGCACAAAGGTCTTGAATTCAAATTTAGACACCACATCACCCGTCTCGGACGATGTAACATAACTATGTTCGAATTTTATACCATCATCATTCAACTGCCCCCGCAATATATCGCGACGCACATCCTTAGAAAGATATTCGCGCATCTCCTCAAGTTCAAGGTCATACGCCACTTGATAAAGAGCACGCCTTACGCCCTCTTCAAAATGCCCTTTTCGCATCCCGACCATTGCATCGATATATGACACCTGTATATACAATAATGCAAAACAGCATACACCCATGACAACACCAACAATCAATATCGCATTCTTTTTCATACAACCACTATAAACAAATACGCAAAAAGGTGATATATAACACAGTTTGCATCCTTCATCCAAACTGTCTATCGCAAATATAAGCACAACAACAAAAGTTGCATAATTTATAACAAAAAATTACGCAACTTTTTCTTTTATTTAACACATTTAAAAAATGTAATTATCATTTTAGCATGTTAAATTCTACAAACAACAGGTTTTATGCAAAACCGCAATATATTTTAACAAAAAAAGGCAACAAATACATTTGTCGCCTTTTTTTTGAGAGGTTGTATAAAAAGAGTCTTTTCAGTCAGCCTCGTTCTATATAAAATAGAATCATTCTTCGTCCTTAACGGCAAGTTCCTCAACAAGTTTGTTCTGAACATCACCGGGAACAAGTTCGTATGTCGAAGGAGACATGATGAACGAAGCACGACCACCGGTAAGCGAACTTAATGTAGTAGAGTAAGAAGCCATCTCTTTCAAAGGTACTTTTGCAGCAAGTTTCTCGTAACCGTTCTCGCTCTCCATACCCATAATCATACCGCGACGGCCCTGAATATCACTCATGACATCACCCATTTTATCTGATGGCACAAACACTTCAACATCATAAACAGGCTCAAGAATCTTTGGACCTGCCTCGCGGAATGCAGCACTGAAGGCATTACGTCCTGCCAACATGAATGAAAGTTCGTTAGAATCTACCGGGTGCATCTTACCATCATAAACGATTACACGCACGTCACGGGCATAAGAACCGGTAAGCGGACCACGCTCCATACGTTCCATAACACCCTTAAGGATTGCAGGCATAAAGCGAGCATCGATGCTACCACCCACAATACTGTTCACGAACACGAGCTTGCCACCCCAATCGAGTGTAACTTCCTCGACACCCTTGGCATTGATTTTGAATTCTTGGCCACCAAAACGATAAACCTCTTGCAATGGTTTGCCATCCTCGTATGGTTCAACAATCATGTGTACCTCACCGAACTGACCTGCACCACCCGACTGTTTCTTGTGACGATAGTCGGCACGTGCAGCCTTAGTGATAGTCTCGCGATAAGGAATCTTTGGCTCCTCATATTTGACCTGTACTTTCTCGACATGCTCAAGACGCCATTTCAAAGTACGCAAGTGGAACTCACCCTGACCATAGACAATTGTCTGACGAAGTTCCTTAGACTGCTCTATGCGCCATGTAGGATCCTCCTCGTGCATGCGGTTAAGCACCTGCATCATCTTTTCAATCTCGGATTCGTTCACAGGTTTGATAGCACGTGAATATTTTGAAGCAGGATATTTCACCAATGCAAACTTATTATTGCTATCCTTTGCATTGAGGGTGTTACCAATCTTCACATCCTTCAACTTAACGGTACAACCCAAGTCACCGGCTTTAAGTTCTTCAACAGCCACACGGTTGGCACCGGCACTGCAGAACAACTGTGCAATACGCTCTTTTGAACCACGATCGGCATTCTGCAAGTCATCACCTGCCTTAAGAGTACCGCTCATCACCTTGAAGTAGTTAACCTCACCGATATGAGGCTCTACTGAAGTCTTATAGAAGAATACCGAAGTGGGAGCCTCGCTATCGTAAGGAACAGTCTCACCATCGGCATTTACGGGCTGGGGCATATCTGTGATTTCGGGAGCAACATTTGCAAGGAATTCGAGCAGACGACTTACTGCAACATCGGTAGAAGCCGAGCAGCACAATACGGGATATACGCTGTCTGTAGCAAGACCCATGCGGGCACCCATACGAATCTCATCGGTAGAAAGTTCTTCAGTCTCGAAGAATTTATCCATCAAGCCCTCTTCGTTCTCGGCAGCCTTCTCAACAAGTTCCATGTGAAGAGCCTTTGCCTTATCGAGCTCTGATGCAGGGATATCCTCAACAATGGGAGCCTGACCCTCGCCTGTGAAGGTAAGCTTCTTCATCAACAGCACGTCAATGATTGAATTGAAACCGGGACCTGCATTCAAAGGATATTGAACGGGAACGACTTTTGAGCCATAAACTGCCTGCAATTGCTCGATAACAGTATCATACTCACACTTCTCATGGTCAACTTGGTTCACAACGAACATCATTGGTTTCTTCATCTTCTTGATGTATCGGAAACAGTTCTGTGTACCAACCTCGACACCATACTGACCATTTACAACCATCATTGCAAGGTCGGCAACTGTCATCGCACTAACCATACCACCGGCGAAGTCATCGGCACCCGGGCAATCTATAAGATTAAGTTTCTTACCTGCCTGCTCAATCTGGAATACAGTTGAAAATACAGAATATCCATACTCCTGCTCAACGGGGAAGTAGTCACTTACCGTATTCTTTGCTTCAACAGTTCCTCTACGTTTTATAATACCACCCTCAAAGAGCATAGCCTCTGTGAGCGTGGTTTTACCAGAGCCTGAACAACCGACGATTGCGATGTTCTTGATTTCGTTAGTTTTATAAGTTTTCATATAAGTTGTTTTTAAAAGACACAAACCTAAAGCAAACAGCAGCAATTCTTTTTTTGTCAACCGCGAGCAAGGTTTGTTGCCTATTGGTTAATTTAAGTTTTTTCAAAAGCGCCAACAATGTAGGCATTTTTATATATAAATGCAAACATAGTTATATTAATTTTTCAAAAATGAACAAAAATAGCTACCTTCGCAACAAAAGTGACACCAAAAACAGGCTTATGGCAGGCATTTATATACACATTCCATTCTGCAAACGTCGTTGCCGATATTGCGCTTTCTATTCTTCGACAAACAGCACACTGCAAGCGCAATATGTAAAAGCGTTATGTCGGGAATTAGAGTCACGACGCCAATACATTAATGAGACGGTGGAGACTATATATTTCGGAGGAGGAACACCCACCACCTTGTCACAGGCACAGCTTGGCGCCATACTCGACACCATATCAAAGAACTACAGCATAAGCAACAACCCCGAAATAACAATAGAGGCCAACCCCGATGACCTTACGATAGAAAAGATATCGGAGATGCGCACACTCCCGTTCAACAGGCTGAGCATAGGCATACAGAGCCTCAACGATGCAAGGTTGGCAGAACTCGGGCGAAGGCACACTGCCCGTCAGGCAATAGAGGCGGTAAAAAATGCACAGGATGCAGGATTCAACAACATAAGTATTGACCTTATGTTCGCACTGCCGTCATCCACTCTCAAGGAGTGGGAAGAGACTCTTGCCCATGCGACAGCACTCTGTCCCACACATATTTCGGCCTACAACCTGACATACGAAGAGGGTACAGCGCTATATAACAGCATGCGACAGGGAAAAGTCACCCCGCTGAGCGAAGAAGAGAACGTGGAACAGTTCGAGAGACTCATCGACACACTCGCCACATGCGGTTACCGCCAGTACGAAATATCAAACTTCGCACTGCCCGGATACGAAAGCCGGCACAACAGCAGTTATTGGCACGATATACCATATCTGGGTGCCGGCGCATCGGCACACTCGTACGACGGTGATTCGCGCCAATGGAACATTGCCGACATTAAACTATATATAGAAGGTATTGAGAACGGCTGCCCCGACTTCGAGATAGAGCACCTCAGCACCGCCGACAAATACAACGAAACAATACTGACCCGCCTGCGCACAGCCGACGGTATACCGCTCGCATGGTTCGTACAAAAATTCGGCAACAAGCTATACGACTATCTGCTTAACTCGGCAAAGCCACACATATCGCACAAGAAACTGGTTATAGAGGACGACAGATTAACACTCACAAAAGAGGGAATATTCATAAGCGACGCTATCATACGCGACCTTATATATATATAATTAGGAAAATTAAACATAAATATCGGCAATATTTACTTTTTTTACCCTACTTTTGTAAATAATGCAAATATCTGATAACACAATAAATTATGAGAAAACTATTCTATCTGCTGTTGCTTACCTTGATGCCTATGGTAAGTAATGCACAAAAGGGGTTGACATTCGAGATTAAGGATGGTGATTTCTATGTTAACGGCAAAGCTACACCTATCCTGTCGGGCGAGATGCACTACCCACGTATACCACATGAATACTGGCGCCACCGTCTACAGATGATGAAGGGCATGGGTCTTAACACCGTAGCCACATATGTATTCTGGAACATACACGAGACAGAGCCCGGCGTTTGGGATTTCGAAGGAAACAAAAACCTCGCCGAATACATCAAGATAGCAGCCGAAGAGGGCATGATGGTTATATTGCGCCCCGGTCCGTATGTATGTGCCGAATGGGAATTCGGCGGATATCCTTGGTGGTTGCAGAATGTAGAGGGCATGGAAGTGCGCCGCGACAACGAGCAGTTCCTCAAACACACAAAGCTGTATCTCGAGAGACTATATCAGGAGGTAGGACACCTTCAGTGCACAAATGGCGGTCCCATAATCATGGTACAGTGCGAGAATGAGTTCGGCTCATACGTATCACAGCGAAGAGACATCTCTATTGAAGACCACCGCCGCTATAATGCAAAGATCAAGCAGCAGCTGTCAGATGTTGGTTTCAACGTACCACTGTTCACCTCGGACGGCAGCTGGTTGTTCGAAGGCGGATGCACTCCCGGAGCACTCCCCACAGCGAACGGCGAGAGCAACATCACAGTGCTTAAAGACTCGGTTAACAAATACCACGGTGGCGAGGGCCCATATATGGTTGCCGAGTTCTATCCCGGATGGCTTGCACACTGGGCCGAGCCACACCCCGATGTTTCGGACAGCGAGATTGCACGCCAGACAGAGGAATATCTAAAGAACGATGTATCGATAAACTATTACATGGTACATGGCGGAACAAACTTCGCCTTCACAAGCGGAGCCAACTACGACCGTCGCCGCGACATACAGCCCGACCTCACAAGCTACGACTATGACGCGCCTATCAGCGAGGCCGGATGGGTTACAGAGAAGTACGATTCTATCCGTAACGTAATAAAGAAGTATGTAAAATATGACATACCCGAAGCACCTGCACAGATACCCCTCATCGAGATTCCTTCAATCAGCCTCGACAAGGTGGCAGACGTGCTTGCCTACGCAGAGCGTCTTGACGGCAAGAGCAACATCACTCCACTTACCTTTGAGCAGTTAGGACAGGGCTATGGCTATGTGCTCTACACACGCCGTTTCAACCAGCCCATCAGCGGCACACTCTCAATCCCCGGCTTGCGCGACTATGCTGTAGTATACATAGACGGCGAACAGATTGGCGTGCTCAACCGTAACACACAGACCTATGACATCGACATTGAAATACCATTCAATGCCACATTGCAGATTCTTGTCGAGAACATGGGACGTATAAACTATGGCGACGAGATTGTGAACAACAACAAGGGTATCATAAGCCCTGTCACCATAAACGATCAAGAGATTATGGGCAATTGGGAAATGTTCGGACTGCCAATGAGCGAGATGCCCGAACTCTCAAAGATGGGACGTGCTGCAGCTAAGAACAGCCCCAGCATCGCCAAGAGACTAAGCGGATGCCCCGTTCTTTACGAAGGCACATTTACACTCGACGAAACAGGTGACACCTTCATTGACATGAGCGCATGGGGAAAAGGTATCGTATTTGTAAACGGCCACAATCTGGGACGTTTCTGGCAGGTTGGTCCTCAGCAGACACTCTACTTGCCCGGAGTGTGGTTGAACAAGGGTGAAAACAAGATTGTGATATTCGAGCAGCTCAACGAAACTCCTCAAACCACAGTAAGCACAATAAAGAAACCCATACTCGACGACCTCAGATAAAAAAGTATTACCTATATAAATATAGCAGCCCGCCAAATGGTAGGTTGCTATATTTATATACCGACAAGTACTATTTCACGATACTCATTCCCGTCATGTTGAATCCGCGCAACAGTTCGGCAACAGCCATTCGCTTCTTACCGGGCAGCTGCACAGACAACAGATTTATATATCCGCCAACAACTGCCACCTTGATATAGCTCTTTCCGTCTGTAAGCAGAGAGCCGCACTCCCTATCGTGTGCAGCCTGCTCCATTCCGGTCTCATACACCTTAATTGAATATACAGCACCGTCAGCAGCGGAAATCTCGGTCCACGCTGCAGGATAGGGCGACATGCCTCTTATAAAATCGTATACTTGCTGCAGGCTCTTGTTCCAATCAATACGACAGGTATCACGGAAAATCTTTGGAGCCGGACGCAATTCATCCACGCTCTTGAAAAGAGACTCCTGCGGCAAAGCCTTAGCCTCGCCACGCACAATCAGTTCCACCGTGCGCAACACGGTAGAGCCACCTGTCAGCATCAACTTATCGTGCAGAGTTCCTGCTGTGTCATCGACAGCAATATCAACTACATCCTGCTGAATAATATCACCTGTATCAATCTCGTGCTTCAGGAAGAATGTCGTCACACCACTCTGCTTGTCGCCATTTATTATAGCCCAGTTTATTGGAGCTGCGCCACGATATTGAGGCAGCAAAGAAGCATGCAGATTGAATGTTCCCAAACGGGGCATATCCCACACACTCTCGGGCAACATCCTGAATGCCACTACAATCTGCAAGTCGGCTTTCCACTGTGCAAGAGCACCAAGGAACTCTGCATCCTTAAGCGAAACAGGCTGCAGCAGAGGCAAACCACACTCAACGGCATACTCCTTGACAGGACTCATGAGCATCTGTGTTCCACGCTTGTTAATAACCTTATCGGGCATGGTAACAACGCCCACCACCTCATATCCACAATCAGCGTCGGTCTGTTGGCGTTCCATAAGACGACGCAAGGGCTCAACCGCGAAATCGGGTGTACCCAGATATACTATTCTTATTTTTTCCATTTTATCAATCAGAAGTAAAATCGAGCAATGTCTTTCTATATGCAGTAAATATTGCCGACTTTGAGATAAAGCCGATATATTCACCCGAAGTATTTTCTACCGGCAGATTCCATGCACCGGTCTCTTCGAACTTACGCATTACAGCCTCCATAGGCTCTTCTATATTCAGACGCACAGGAACGTCACGCATCAGCTTCACCACAGTAAAACGGTGGTATAGTTCCTGTCTGAACATCATGTGGCGTATGTCATCGAGGTAGACAATTCCTACCAAACGCTGCGCTGCATTCACGACAGGGAAGATATTTCGCTTGGTCTTTGCCACCACCGAAGTCAATGCCCCCAAATCCATATCGGGGTCTATCTTCATAAAGTTCTTTTCAATGACATCCTCAACCTTAAGAATCGTAAGCACAGCTTGGTCCTTATGATGGGTTATCAGTTCGCCACGCTGCGCCAGACGTATTGCATAGATATTATTATTGTCAAATATACGCACTGTAAGATACGAGCACACCGAAACAATCATCAAAGGCAGGAAAAGCGCATAACCACCGGTAAGCTCGGCAATAAGGAAGACACCCGTTAGCGGAGCATGAAAGACACCCGACATCAATGCCGCCATTCCGAACAGAGCAAAATTCTTATCGGGGAGCACCTCACCGAATCCGAACATATTGCATATTCCGGCAAACAGATAACCCGAGATACATCCCAAGAAGAGGCTGGGAGCAAATATACCGCCACATCCGCCGCCACAGTTAGTTGCAGTAGAGGCAAAAGCCTTGAATATCACTATCAGCAACATGTAGAGGAAAAGCAGTCTCGCATGGCCGTAGAAGAGCGAATTGTTAAGAATGACATCGGCCGAAGAGCCGTTTATAAGATGGTTAATCATATCATATCCCTCACCGTACAATGGCGGGAACAGGAATATGAGAACACTGAGCACAGTACCGCCCAACGCCAGTTTCACATAAGGATTCTTGAATCGGCGAAAAAACTGCTCGACATTGGCTGTGACATGGGTAAAATAGAGCGATACAAGTCCACAGACAACTCCCAACATCATCACATAGGGAACACGCGATACACTGAAAGCATCATCAAGCTGGAAGTGGAACATTGCATCTGTGCCTGTCAACAGATATGAGATGGTTACAGCTGTAACACTCGAAATGAGCAACGGCAGCAGGGACGACATTGTAAGGTCGAGCATAAGCACCTCAAGGGTGAATACCAATCCGGCAATGGGAGCCTTGAAGATTCCCGACACTGCACCGGCTGCACCACAACCTATGAGCAGCATCATAACCTTCTGGTCCATTTTAAAGAAGCTCGCAAGGTTGGAGCCTATCGCCGAGCCGGTAAACACAATAGGCGACTCGGCACCCACCGAACCACCGAAACCGATGGTAACACCACTGGCAATGAGTGACGACCACATATTATGCCTCTTTATCTTACCCTGCCTGCGCGATATAGAATAAAGCACCTTAGTCACACCATGGCTTATATCATCGCGCACCACATTACGAATAAAGAGTCCTGTTATGAAGATACCCACTACAGGGTATATAAGATAGAGCCAGTTAAAAGTTTCGGTAGAGAAACTGCCCGTAAGCATATGTTGAATGAATTCAATTATATGCTTGAGGACAAAAGCTGCCAGCGAAGAGATTACACCCACAAGAAAACTCAGAATCAGTATGAACTGACTCTGTGGTACATGTTTCTCGCGCCATTCAATGAACAGCTCGAGCGGACTCTTTCGCGCATCTTTCTTCATCATTCCCTTATTATGGTAACCGTACCGTTTTCTTTAAGCTTTATTATACTTGAAGACTTTGGACTGCCCTTCTCCAATTGCTTATAGTTGACAACATAATCTACTGCATCAATAATCTCGGGGCTTATCTCGGCAAAGAAACGGGGAGTAGGCTCACCGCTAACATTTGCCGATGTTGACACCACTGCCTTTTGGAAGCGGTAGCAAAGCTCTTTAGAAAAGAGTTCCGAAGTGACACGTATTCCAACGCTTCCATCCTCGGCTATAAGGTTAGGAGCCAAATTACGTGCGCCGTCATATATTATTGTAAGCGGCTTATCGGTAAGCTCAATAAGGTCCCATGCCACCATAGGCACGTTGGCAACATATCTGCTTATTCTGTCGGCACTATCCACCAAAAGCAGAAGAGCCTTGTTGTCGGCACGACGCTTAATCTCATATACGCGCTTTACAGCCTCAGCATTTGTTGCATCGCATCCGATACCCCAGACTGTATCAGTAGGATAAAGTATTACCCCACCCTTGCGCATCACCTCGACACATTTTTTAGCTTCATCGGCAATTGTACCCATACTTAAAACTCGCTTGTGAAGTGGAACTTGATACTCTTGAAATCATTCTGCGCCATTTGCAGCACATACGCGCTATCGGCAAGGAAGACATCGCGGCCGTCAATATCCTTAGCCATATACTGGTATTTGCGACGTTTGAAATTCTCGAGTTCCTCGGCATCGTCACTCTCAATCCAGCATGCCTTGTAGAGATTGACAGGCTCCCAACGGCATTTGGCATTATACTCGTTCTCTATACGATACTGTATGACCTCGAACTGCAGCTGACCGACCGTACCAATGAGCTTACGCCCGTTATGCTGGTTGACAAACAACTGTGCCACACCCTCGCCCATCAGCTGGTCGATACCCTTCGCCAACTGCTTTGTCTTCATAGGATCGGCATTCTCGATATATTTGAACATCTCGGGCGAGAAACTGGGCAGGCCCTTGAAATGCAGCATTTCGCCCTCGGTAAGGGTATCTCCAATCTTGAAGTTACCAGTATCGGGCAAACCTATGATATCGCCGGGATAGGCCTCGTCGATAGTACTCTTGCGCTGTGCCATAAACTGTGTTGGCGAAGAGAAACGGAAATCCTTACCCAATCTTATGTGACGATAGGGAGCGTTTCTCACGAACTTGCCCGAACATATCTTGCAGAAAGCCACGCACGAGCGGTGGTTGGGGTCAATATTCGCTGTAATTTTAAATATAAAACCTGTAAACTTGGCATCCTCGGGATTCACAGTTCGCTCTACAGCCTGTACAGGACGGGGACTCGGAGCAATCTTCACGAAACAGTCGAGCAGTTCCTGAACACCGAAATTATTGAGTGCCGAACCAAAGAATACGGGAGCGACCTTTGCGTCCAGATAATCCTGCACATTGAACTCGGGATATACACCGTCTACCAGTTCAAGGTCGGCACGCAACTGCTCAGCCTGCTCCTGTCCAATGCTCTCATCGAGTTTTTCGCTATTTATATCAACCTCGAATTTCTCGGTAACACGTTGCTTGTTGGGAGTAAACAGATTCAGTTTCTGCTCGTAGATATTATACACGCCCTTGAAACGCGCACCTTGGTCGATAGGCCAGCTCAATGGACGCACCGCAATCTGCAACTCGCTCTCGAGCTCATCCAACAAATCAAACGGGTCGCGTCCTTCGCGGTCCATCTTATTTACATACACGATAACAGGAGTGTTGCGCATGCGGCACACTGCCATCAGCTTGCGTGTCTGAGTCTCTACACCCTTGGCACAGTCTACAACAATAATAACACTGTCCACTGCCGTAAGGGTACGGAATGTATCCTCGGCAAAGTCTTGGTGACCCGGAGTATCAAGGATATTTATCTTATATCCCTCGTAGTCGAACTCCATAACAGATGTTGTAACCGAAATACCGCGCTGTTTCTCAATCTCCATCCAGTCCGATGTCGCAGTCTTCTTTATCTTGTTCGATTTTACCGCACCGGCAACCTGTATCTGTCCACCAAAAAGCAGCAGTTTTTCGGTAAGTGTGGTTTTACCGGCATCCGGGTGCGACACAATAGCAAATGTTCTTCTTCTGGCAATCTCTTCGTGTATGTTATTCATTGATTCTCTTTTTTCTGTTAATTAAACTTCTTCGCTTTCAAGATCGAGCCGTCCCGCCTCCTCTTCACTGTAATAGAGCGAAAGCATTGATATGAATTTTGTTATCTCGGCTGTAGCAGCCAATGTCTCTTCGTTAATTGTCCTATGCTGCAGCTTCATCATCCACACCATATACAATGCATCGAAACAGTTCTCCAATTCACTCTTCTCGCGTCCGTTGCTCTTGTTACGAAACTCCACGATGTAGGGCAGAACCTTATAGTAGGCCGCTGTATAAAAGGGCACCTTAGGTGATTTCAGCAGTCGCAGATGCAAATCGGTGAGCATTATTATCACATTCCTGTTTATCTGCAGATGCCCATTTTCCTTCACATCCTCGATGTTCATCATCTCTATAAGATTCTCATACCACTCTGTAAGCTCCCTCTTTTGCTCTTCAGCGAGGTTATACGACTCAACAAGAGAACTTTTCACTTTCTCTATTGACAAATCATTGGCACGCAGCAGGTCCTCAACCTGCCACATATATAACAGATACTCTGCTATATTCTTTTTTCTTAGTTCGCGTGATACAAACAAAACAAAAAATATTAGTGGAAAGAATAAATTCCGGTAAGCAACAGTACCGCGCTTATGAACGAAGCCAAAATAACCACAGCTCCAATTACGCGGTTGATTATCCAAATACCGCGCACATTAAAACGCGCACGTAATTTATTTACTACGAATGTTATGAACAGCCACCACAGCATAGCTCCACCAAAGATAGAGAGATAACCTATACACTGCTGGTAATAGGGCTGTTCGGGAAGCATGAACTTAAGGGGTGTAAACATTGCCATAAAGAGCAGAATGATAAGCGGATTAGACAATGTTATAAAGAAGCCTGTAACGCAGTTCTGCACAAGACTGCTCTTGTTACGACTTACCGGGCGTGTATTCTGCGCAGGATTGCTGCGATATGTATATATACCGAACACGAGCAGCAGAACAGAACCCACCAGCTGCAGAACAAACAGATTGGTCTCGTTATGAATAAAATCATAGATAAAAGACAATCCATAGCCTGTTATGAGAGCATATATGATGTCGCTTATTGCAGC
>JAEIGA010009481.1_pt1 | contig 14736 bp, 24 predicted proteins | sample 9270691 | NCBI WGS metagenome assembly JAEIGA01 (sample SAMN17057246, study PRJNA624740) | gut metagenome | biome: biome; isolation source: fecal sample | host: Bos grunniens | place: China: Xizang | collected 2019
TGATGAGCAAGGTAAAGTATATGACTTAATCAAAAAAGAAGTTCCATTTCTAACTCCTGAACAAAAACCTGAAGCAATTGTAATTGATGAGGTAACACATTTTAGTGGAATGGAATTGCAATTATTAGGAGAATGGGCAAGCGATAATAATATTAAATTAGTATTAGTCGGAGATGAAAATCAGAAAGGATTTGAAGGACCTGGATTAAATATTGATAGAGAGAAAGTGTTAATGTGGAGAACTCCAAGATTAGGAGTGTCTTTAAGAGATTCTACTTATCAGAAAGTAAAGAATTTATAGCAAACTTTAGAGATACTTGAAGATTTAAGAACCTCTTTGAACTTAAGTCCTGAAAAATTACATGATATATATAATAATCGAATACCTAACATCGAGTTTAAATATTATTTAGACGATAAATTTAGTGGAGAGTTAATTACTAAAGATATTACTCCAAATATAATTAAACATTTAAAAGGTAGAGTAGGTTATGTAGGATAGGAAGATGAAGTGTATAAATCTTTAAAAGAGCAAGGTATTGATATAGAATTATTTCCTCCTAATAAAGTACAAGGTAGAGAATTTGATTATGTTGTAATTAATAAAGAATGGAAAGCTCCAGAAGAAGATACTAAAGGCATTAATGCTTATCGTTTCTTGCAAGATCTCTATACTATGATGAGTCGTAGTAAGGAAGGTACTATATTTATTGATAACGGATTATCCGATATTATTAAAAATAAACAAGAATCTGTTTATGCAAGAGTAACTTCTGTACGTGATTCTGCTGAAGAATTTAATAAGTTTAAGTTACAACAATTAGAAAATGTTAGTATTGAAGAAGTTGTAGATACAGTATAGGAAATAAAAGAAGAAACTGATACTGAAAATATTCCAGAAGATATTCCAGTAAATCCTGAAGTTGAAACCAATGAAAAAGAAGTTTAGGAAGAAGTTAAATTCGAACAATCTACAAATATCAAATATCCTATTCGTACTTATGGAAATATACATCTTTTAGGTGTTGATAAAGTCTCTATAGAAGTAGATGGTAAAAAGAAGAACAAATGGGTAAATGCTAATAATAGTAAACAAGATATTGGTATTTTCTTAGAATCTGGTCAGGAAGTTGTGGATGGAGAAAAGAAAGATGAATTAGTTAAATAGTTACTTGATTTAAAATCAGTTGCTTTATATGGAACACAATGGCAAGCTGCTTTAAGTAAAGAATTAGGAAATAGATTTACTAAAGAATCTTTTGAAAATATGAAATATTATATTTAGGTTAGAGACAATGATCATCTTATTGGTATGACTAATCTAGATCAAGATTAGCTAAAACTTAATGGAAAAGTAATAACCATAGTTGGTAAATTAAAAGACCAATCTAACGGAGAAGAATACTCTATTACCTTAGGAGCTTTAGCAAGTCCTGACAAATGGAGAGCAAATCGAAATAAAATTATTTCTGGAATTAAAAAACGATTAGAAAAAGAACCTTCTCAAGAGTTATAGGATTATATTGATAATTTTGAGAATATTGTATTAACTTACGAAAATCGTTTGTCTGAATTATCTAAAAAGAATCAAGAAATCAGAATAAGCAAGCCTAATTTTACTGCTATGACAGAATTAATATTTAATGATTCTGATGGAAACAAATTAGAAAATATGAGACTTGAGGATATTAATTCAGATAAAAAACCTTGGCAAGAAGCTAATAAATATGCTGTTGTTTCAGATCCACACATTTTGATTGAAGAAATTCCTGGAAGTAATCTTCCAAAAGGAAGTGTTATTAGATATGTATCATCTAATACTTTAGTAAATCCTGATAGACTAGCAGAACTTTATTGGAAATAGAAACAAGAAGGAGGAATCCCACAAGTACGTTTACAAGTATTACATAATGAAGGTGTTTCATTCAGATCTTTGTATGCTAAAAGATATAAAGATTTATACACGAAAAAAATGAAGAATGAAATAATAACATTCCCAATTAACCTTCATTATCAATCTATGAATATGTATCGCTCTATTTGGAATTTTAGAGGCAATTTGATAAGATTTAACAACGAATTAAATAAATGGAGAACAGAAAATAATTTATCTAATGAGGATGTTAACAGATTAATTAAATTAGATTCCGAAGAATATTTAAAAATTTCAAAGGCTCTAGATAATAAACATTTATCAGAAGAAGAGTATAGAGAAAAATCAGAGAATAAAGAACAATTACAAAAACTTTGGGATTTTAATGATAGTCTAGCTGATAGTGTTAGATAGTTTAGATTAGGTTATTCTGCGCAAAATGGGGCATACTTAAGAACTTTAACTAACATTAGTCCTGATAATCAATTTTATAAAAAAGATGGAAAGAATGATAAAGTAATAGGTATTTATATAACTCCTGATTTAGCTAATTATTACCAAAATACTCTTGATTTATTATTTGAGAAATTTCTTGATAAAATTGTAACTAATCCTTATATTAACAAATAGACATATATCGAAAAGTTCTAGAAAGGATGGTTTCAAGAACTTAAATCAGGAACGAATAGTATTGAATTAGATCTTTACGATATGGATGATAAATACTATTCACATACCTTCAAAGTATCAGGTGCTGAAAAAATAAAAGCCATTCCTGTATTATTAACAGAAATGGCAAAATATATTTAGTACTATTCTAAAGATAAAGATTCTTTCAGAAATGTTTATATGGATGAAACAGATGAAGAAACCGGAAAAATAAAGAAAGGTATCTTTAAAATTGAAGTAAATGGTGAAGATATTAATTATTTAAATATATTTGACCCTGACGAAAAATCAATATTCCAAACTTAGGATGGAAATGTAGAATCAGTTCCAGGAGTTCATACTTTTACTACTAAAGAAGGTGCTGAACAAACTATGGATTTTAGAATTAATAATCTTTGGGATTTAATGTTTCATGGTTCTATTGAAAATGCTTCTGATAATGACTTTACTAATAAAGATTGGGTTGCTACAGATGCTTATTTTAAAGAGGGTATTTCTCATGATCCTATAATGTATGCTAAGAAAGGTAACGAAGAGAATCCTTCTGCCGCTGTTATTACTAGTGAAAAATTCTTCTCTACTGATACTAACGTTGGTTATCCTATATTTTATGTTAATTTGGAGGAATATTCTGAAACATCTGAATCGGAAACCATTGATAAACCTAAAGAAGATGTAATAGTTAAATCTTTTGAATTAACTCCTGAATAGACGTCTGAATTATTAAATTTAGGATTAGCTAATAAAGAGTTAACAGAAATTAACAGTATGGAAGAGGCTTTAGAATTGGCAAATGAAAAAATAAAGAATAAAATAGTACAATTCTTTGAAAATGGAAATTAGACCACTCCTATTAATTAGCTCCCTATAGAAGCAAAATTAAATGAATCTGGAAATATTCAAATAATTTATTTAACGGATAAATATCCTGAATTAAAGAAAGATTTATTAAATTAGGAATGGAATAATGGAATATTAATTCTAAATAAATCTGATAATACCCATATGACGTTATAGTACAATGAAGGTGAATATATTATTGAATCTAAACAAAATTCAGTAAATGATGATATTACTACAGGTCAAGAAATTGTAAACATTTTACAAGGATATGTTGAAACTTATAAAGATGCATTTACATCACCAGTAGAAGATATTACTGATGAGGAATTGATTGAACCTTATTTAAATAACATTAATATAGCATTTGCGTTATTTGATTTGACAAGATCTTTACCTGATGAAGATTTAAAAACAGCATTAGAAATGATAGACAGAGATATACTTATTGACGATGCATTAGAAGGAGGTTTAGATAATCCTTATAATAAGGCAATTATTGGAATTAAAAAGTCTATTAAAGAACTTAAATAGAGATATTGTAGAGTATGACATGTTTAAAATCTAATTTTTCTTTAGAAACAGCTTCTGGAGAAATTAATCAAAGTTTGTTTGGTAAATACGAAAGCATAGACGAGTTAATTACTAACATCAAGAATGGGCTGAAGGATTGTTCCTTCAGTACCACTCTTGAAGAGTCTAACGATGATATAAATTACCAAAAAAGTGTTGACTTATTAATTGACACTATTTTAGATAAATTAACCATTAGTAGTTTAGCAAAAAAGAAAGTAAGAAAGGAATTGTCTAAATTTTTACTTCCTGATACTAATACTGTTGTTAAATCTGAAAAAATAGCTATTATTCCAGATGCTGAATTGTTTTCAGAACAAGAAAGAAAAGCTAAAAAGTACAATGATATTTTAGATGAATTTTTTAAAGATAATCCTGCAGCTAAAGCCAGACGTGAAGAAATCATATCTCAAGAATTATTATTAAGTTCGATTATAAATGTTCAAACTGGAACAATTGTAGCTAATGCAAGGGATTTAAACACAAACTTAGAAAGATTTAAAGCAGATGAGTATATTAAAATTCGTAGATTTTTAGAAAAATTAGGCTATAGTGGTTATGCAGACGGAATGTATTCTGCTCATAAATTAAATACTACTAGTTTTAATAATCTTTTAAAGGATATGTATAATATTATCCAAGATAAGATTAAAAATGATCAATTAGAATCTGAATTACGCTAGAGTTGGATTAATAATATCATGGGCGATGATTCAGAATTTTATAATGCAGTAAATGCTTACATAAATTTAATGTATTTTGATGATGTTTTGGATAATGCTTTACATACATACATCAAAATTAATGACTCTTTATTAGAACCTATCACTTCTGAAAAAAATAGTATTGGTAAAATTGAAACAAAATATAAATATTCTTTTAATGCTGGAAACGCAGAAACTGTAAAAGGTTGGGAAACTGCTGAAAATCGAGACGCTATCAAAGAAATGGGAAAGTTTTCCAAACTTATCATAGAAAGTATTCCTTTATTAAACTATTAGTCAAAAGAAAGACTTAATGTTAATTTAAATGCAGTACGATTTAGTAACGCAATTACTAGACTATTAGACCTTAGTGATCAACTTGATAATATTGAATATTCTGATTTTTTAGAACTGATTAACATTAAGCATTTTAGTCCGGAACAGAATTTTCCAAAAATTTTGGAAATGGTATTTGATAGTAAATCTTTAAGAAAGCAACTAAAAAAATTAGGATTAACTGATTTTGATTTAAATGTGTTATATTCTATTAAAAAACAAGTGTATGATGGAGCTAAATCATATAATACAGTAGAACAAAAATTTATATAGAAAAACGGAGAACTAACTACACGTTATCCTATCGTAAGATCTTTATTAGGAGTAGTAGACTCTACTGTAACTATGAATTACTTACAAAATAAATATAACCATAATGACGATGAATATCAAACTACTATAAAAGTAAAATACCCTACTGATAGAACTGTTTATGATATGACTGTCAATATTAATAGAAACATTGTAAACGAATCTAGTAAAGAAAAAGTTTTACGCAAATATCAACTAAAATTAGAAGATAATAAAAAAGACTATACTATTAATACTGGTAACTTTGAATTTGTAGTAAAGTCAGATAAAAAAGGTTTAGGAGCTTTAAATAAGACTAATAAATCATCAAGATATGTATCAATAGATAATTTACCAGAAGTAGATTTATCTACAACTGAATATAGACAAAGACTTTTATCTGGCAAAGGTTTAACTAAAGACGAAAATAAGTTTTTAGAGTATTTATAGTTTATTGATGAAATGTTAAAGACTGCATTTTCTAAAGACGAAAATGGATTGATAGAATTTGGAGTATATAACCAACTTGATAAACACGGATTAGAAAATTTGTTATTAGCCGCTTCTAGAGGATTAATCATAACCGATATTTATAACAAATTTGAAACTAATAGAGGTAAATTAACTAAATTAGAATTAGCTAAATATCTGGAAATGAATCCTGAAATTTATCCAAAAGTTAATATTGCTAATATTGATAAAAAAGATAGAAAGCATTTATTAAGCTAGTATATTTCTGGAGAATATTTATCAACTGTAGCAAGTTCTGAACAATGGTTACATAATTTATCTCATGCCAAAGCAATATTATCCGGAGAAGTTTCTAAAGCTGTTATTAAAAACTTAGAAAATGATTCAATTCCTAATTTTAGTCCGGCTTTTGAAGGAGCTTTTATTAAGAAAAGAGGTTATCAATCTAAAGAATTAGGAGATGCGAGTTCTTATTTATTATTCTCACAAAATCCTAATGCTTTACAGCAAGTTGTGGTAGACACAGATGTAAATGTACAAGATGGTAGAAAGAAAGCTATTAAAAATATGACAAAAGGAGAATTACTTCTTCATAGTATTGTTGATAAATACTTTTTACCGTAGCTACAATCTAATAGTAGAATTATTATTCAGCCTACAACTTATTCTGATAAAACTAAATTTATTAATTATATAATAAATCCGAAAATTAATGGTCAATTAAATCTTACTAATGCTTCTGTTGATTAGTTAGAAAATTTGATATTAAATACATTAGGAAGTTTCTATAAAGAAGTTTGGAATAATGTATTAAACGATTATGAAAAGTTATTCGGCACCAAAGAAATAAAGGAAATTAGTTCAGTATTAAAAACACATACAGAGGAGTCTTTAGTAGCTCTTGGGAAAGTAAAAAATGTGGAAGTTCATGTAGATACTCATTATAGAACAATTAATGGTAAATTACAAATAAATGAATTATTGAATCAGTATGCTAATCATACTTATGCCAATAAGGAAGAGTTACAAAAAAGATTGTATGGAGAAAAAAAGAAATTTATAGAGTCATTGATTAAGAACAGAGTTCATTTTAATATGAATTTAGAAAAAGGAGAATTAAGCAGTTCTAAAAATGATATGACTACAATCTTAATAAATAAGTTAGGGAATGAAAAATCTAAACAATGGGTTTCTGGACAAAAAATGATTTTAGCAAAAGTAAAAGAAAATGGTCGTACCGTTAATAACGTTATATATGGAACAAAAATTGAGTTAAAACCAGGTTAGGTTCTAGAATTAAACCCATTATTAGATAACTATTTTATGGTACACGTTTTAACTGCTAATAATGCTAGACATATTTTATCAGGCTCTGAAATTAATCATAAAGTAAAATCTTTAGGTAAACTAAATCTAGCTAAAACAGCTTTTGCTAATTTTACTAATATTTTACAAAACTATGGTATAAGTGATTTATCTACAGCTTCATTAGTTGATATGGATTATGCTATACAACTAATGGAAAATAGTAATGATGTAAATGCTAAAGCATTACGTGATATATATGATAAACATATTTATGAATTAGAATCAGCTGCACAAAATGCGTAGTTAAAACGTAATGTAATTATTCCAGCAACTCTTCGTTATTATTTACAAAATACGTTAAATGGTATTACTAGTACTATGAAAGTTGCTGTAATTAATGACATCCCTGCTGAAGTATTTAATTTTGATGGAATATCAGGAGGCATCGATGCGCATGATGGAGCTGCTTTCGAAGATCCTTTTAGTTCCATGTTAGAAAATTTATCTTTGTAGGATAATGAAGTCGGAACTATTAAGAAACCTATTTGGCATCATTATGATCATCGTTATGGTACTGCTTATTTAGCTAAATATGCTGTTCATACTATGACTAATCAATGGATGCGACAATCTGAAATGTCTACTATTTCATTGTAGAATTTATTTAAAAAGATGACAAATAGACAATGGAAAGAAAATATTGATTTAATTGAGGGTTGTAGTCATAGAAAAGGAGTTATTGATTTTGTTACTAATATTTTAGAAAATCAAAAACTTTATTATAAAAAAGGTAATAAGCATTATCAAATACTTGATTTTAAACGTGATCAAAACGGTGATTATTATACTGTTGAAATAGAAGTTTCTGCAACTGGAAATAATATGCCTGGAGCAGTAGAAACTAATGTATATCATTATTTCGATAATTTAGGAAATCATTCTAACATAAAAACAGAAAATAATCACAAAATTAATTCTTTATATGAATTACATTCAGCATTGGGTGGTATATGGAGTGAATCTATGACTAATAACGGATTACAATATTCAGAAGCTTCTGTAAAGGCAGTAGTTAATTTTATGAATAGTGTAACAGTATTAAAACCTGGAACTGATCCAGAAATTAAAGACTAGACTAGTTATAGACAACCTTTAAAAGAATATGTTATTAGTTATGCTGCAAATAATTCGTCTATTAAAAACGGGGCAGCTAATAGAAATTCTAATGAGGTGTTTACAAAATCTTTTGAATCTGAAGATGATTTATCTTATATGATTGTAAGTACAGAAGGGCACGGTGTTCAAATGGATGCTGATCATACTTCGGACGAAGCACAAATGACGGAATTTTCACAGGTAATTTCTTCATTGGATGCAGGAGGTAGATTACATGACTATGTACGTCAAATATATGATGTTCTCGGAAGAGTTGCAATTGAACAAGCACAATTGGAAGTAGATGCTTTAGAGACTTTTAAAAAGACAGGTAATATTTCTTCTGTTTATGATATTGTTGGAAGAACTATTATAAATAATTTAGCAGGTAAAAAAGGATAGGCAGGACTCGCAGATGCTATTATTAAAACGATTAAAAAGAAATTTGATTTAAATAGTGATCACGAACTAGATAATTTTAAAATACCTTTTAGCGATCCTAATATTTATAGTAATATTTTATCTACATTTGTGTCTATTATTAATAATAAGTCTATTAAACGTAAATATCCAGGATAGGGTACAGTAATGGTTCCTGGTTACGGAATGTCGCAAATTTGGGAATTTAATGGAAGAACATACCAATATGAAGATTTAATTAAATTAGCTCAAAGAAATCTTTAGAATATTGCAAGTTTCGATACTATCTCTGACGTTTCTGTGTATAATAAAGCTATTGTGTAGGCCTATTTACAACAAGAATAGGATAAAGTACAATTTAGTAGTTTAGATTCTTTTTAGCCTACTGATATTGTTGATGTTTATTCAAACGGAGAAAAGATAGACACTGTAGTATTAGACAAAATTTCAAACTATTATGAGTTTAAAGAATCTCCATCAGTATTTTTATTTAAAAGAGGGATTGTTACTACTAACGAACAATTAACTTTCAAAAAAAATATTACGAAAGCTAGAGATCTAGCTCCAGCTAAGATCTCCTTTAAGTATAAAATTCCAGGAACTGATATTATCAAAGAGACTAATATTTTTGATACATGGGCTTTAAGAGATGCTTATAAATTAAAATTAAAAAGAAGCGATCCTACTGTTCAAGCTAATGTTCAAAAAGTTTTTGATGGATTAGAAAAAGGTTTATATGTTGATATAAATGGTAATGTAATTGGTGAAATAGTTGAAATGACTAATACTCCTGCAGAGCTAATAATGTCTAATATCTATAAATCTCGATTCAAAATTAAAGATGGATAGTCTTTAAATGATGTTTTAGACAATCCTTTACAATTTGTCAAAGAGCCTGAAGTTATTAATTCTGATTTTTATGATTTAGTATATACTAGAGGAGATAATAAACATTTATATATTACTTTTAATCGTTTCAAACCTTCTACCGATTCATTTGACTATAGTAAAAAGGATTGGAATTACATAAATAGAACCAAGTTAAATATTCCAAAGAACGTATATACATATAATCCAAAAACTAAAATATATGATTCAGAAGGAGTACAAATTCTCAATAAAATATATACTACTGATAAAAATAATATAAGACTATTTGAAATTGGTAGAGATATAGTAAATAATGAAGTTTAGTATAGCCCTGAAAAACAAAAATTTGTTGATAAACAAGGTAATGTTATTAGGGATCAAAAAAGATTTAGAAGAATTTCTGAATCTAAAGTTTCAGAATATGTAGAATTTGTTCACAAATATGAAGTAATAGAAGATGGTAAAAAATACAATGTATATAATATTGATAAAAATGCCTTAAAAAGAGTTTTGTTTGTAAAAGATTAGGAAAAATCAGAAGAGGAATTAAATTTATATATTAGTGAACTATTATCTGATATTTACAAATCACAAAGCCACAGCGGTATACAAATTCAAACAAATCTGAAAAGAAATTCTGCCATTACTTTATAGAAAACTTTGAAAAGGCTAGGTAATAAGTTAGCCTATGACATTAATTTAAAAGAATTTATTGATAAAACATAGTCTTTATTGTTAGGAGCAACTAAATTACCTACGGATGAATTTGGTAAAGAAGTATGGTCAGATTATTAGATATCAACTAGTAAATATAATATCTATTAGAAGAAATATTTAAATAATCTAAAGAGTAAAATTACTAGTTCATTTGCTAAAGCACAATTTTTTACAGCATCTCGTATTCCAGCTTAGACACTACAATCATTTATGTAGATGCGATGTGTAGGATATACTGGTACTGCGACAAATCAATGCTTTGTATCACATTGGCAAACATGGCTATAGGGATCTGACTATGATATTGATAAAGCTTATATAATGGGCCACAGCTTCGATGATAATGGAGTTTATATTGGATGGAGTAACTTATTTAAGTATTCTTCGTTAGAAGCTTTAAAAGCATCCGAACAACTACCTATGCCACAAGGTAGAAGATATGATTTAGATAAATTTGGATATGATTTGACACAATATGAGCAAATATATAATAATTCTAACGATGTTGATAAAACCAAGTTAATAACTAAAATATTAAATGATTTGAATAATATTAAAGCAGTTGACGGTAAAGTTTTAGTAAACTCTTCTAATGAAAGTTTATTATATTAGGATATTATTTCTCATGAAAATACTAAACTCCCACAAGAATTAAAATTAGAATCGTTTAAAAACTTTATTTCTTCTCATATTGAAACAACTATTCAAAATCTTCGTAATATGATTGGAGCATATACTCCGATTGATATGGAAATTTTGAGAGATGCGTCAATTTATCATAGTTCTAAGGGAGACTCTTCTAAGTCTATGACTTTGTTAAATCCTGCTGTAGTATATGAGATGCAATACGAAAATATGACTGGTAAAAAGGTTATTGGTATTACAGCAACTGGAGAAAAGGCATCATTTATGTGGCATTATTGGTTAAATGATATTATAAGAACTAATCCAGAAGAATATCAAAAATATGGAAAGTTTAATCATTCTTTAAAAAGAGTCTTAGGTCGTTCTAAAAACAATATTACAGAAACACATATAAATACTTTACCTGATGTTAATTTAGAAGGGATAGAATTAAATGATGTGTTGAAATTAACAGGGCGATTAACTGTTGACGGGATGATTAGTCAAACATTATCTGCTGCAACTGATAATGCTAAAGAATTAATTCTTGCTAAAATTAATGCCGGCAGTAAATTGGCTAAATGTTATCTATATCTAATCTCAATGGGATATGATATTGATGATATTGTTAAATTTATGACATCTGATATTCTTACTTTTATTGATACTTTTACTGAAGATAATATATACGAAGGATTAAATTTATCTATGGATCAAGCAATTGAATTAGCAGAAGGTAAAATTCCTTATTCTGTAGAAAAACATTTCTTATCTAAACAAGCTAATTTATTCAAGACTGAAAATAAAGGTTGGGAAGAAAGCTTAACTAATGGTATGGTATTAAAAAATCCATATAGCAGATTTGATGATAATTATTATAATGTTTAGAACTTTATTGATTTCATAAATGAAGTTAGAACGCATCGACCAATTGCAATAACTGATGAGGATAAGGAAAATCTAAACAAAGATATTGCAGATTTTAGAAAAATACTTGCAGGAGCTAATGAGTTTAGCAATTTAGGAAGGCTTTTAGGATTAAACTAGGGTTTACCTACTAGTAAAGTTGACTTAAGAAAGTTATTAGAGTTTATCAAAAATATAGTCATTGATAGAGAAAAAGAGTTAGGAATTCTTGATAATAAAGGAAATATTAAAGATGATATTGTTAAAGAATTAAATTTATTACCTAAATATTCTGAAATTATTGGAAAATTTGATCCAATTAAATTTTTAAGAGATGATAATTATAGAAATTTAGCAATAGAATATCAAAATGAAATAAAAGAAAATATTCCTATTTTTAAAATCATTAAAGATATTCCACAATTTAACTCGATTTTAAAGTTATTAGGAACTGTAGAACAGCTTGATCATTTAACTTCTACTAAATCTAAATTGTTTGATGATATCATGAATAAATTGAAAGAATAGAACTATTACGTAGATGAATATATGTAGAAAGGAATTCTGTCATTTATTGATGATTTATTAATTCTTGATTTTATGAAAAATAATAATTATTCTATTCCAATAGAATCAGGAACGGAAACATTTGATGTTAATTGGAAAACTCAAAAAGTTGGAAACTCCATTAGTTTGACCACTCCTCACGGAATAGCCTCTTTTAAAAATGTTTTCGAAAATGTAATAATTCCTAGACTATAGAAAGGTGAATATTATGATGGATCAAATATAATTACTGATGAAAATTTAAAGAATAATCAATTTATTTAGAATTTAATCAGAGCTACTGATAAAGAAACTCCTTTATATAAAGCAAATTTAGATATGCTAGCTAAAGATGCTTCAGCTAATAATATTATTAAATTTCAAGAATATATAAATGGATTAAAATTATTATAGAACTATAAAATAAATAATATTCCTTTGTCTGATTGGTTTATGATTTATAATTTAATTGTTAATAAAAATAACTATGGTTCAGATAGAATGACTACATTATTACAGGAATTTGTATCTGAAAATAGATCTAATTTCTTAACAAACTATTTAAATCATATAGGAAATATAGATTATGCTTAGAAACTCGTCCAATATTCACTTGAAGATGTTCTTGTAGCAACTGCTAAAACAGTATCTAGTACTTATGGGCATAATGAACCAATGTTGATATTATCTACAGAAAATGGACCATAGTTAATGGTAAAAAGAGGATTTAATTATGTAGAGTTCGATTAGTTAATTCCTACAATATCAGGAGAAACTAAGGAATAGTATTTACAAAGACTTGCCAATAGATTAGAATATGGTACGTTACGAATTAATTATAATTCATTTATACAAGAATCAATTAAACAATTAAATAATTTAGATCCTAGAGCAATTGATATATTAAATGATTTAATTAGACAAGGTGCTTTAATAATAGACAATGTTTGTAAACCATGAATTGTACTTTAACATTTAAAATAGGTGATAAAACAATAGAAGTGGCCCATGATGGGTCACTTTCTATTGATTCTATAGATACTAACTTACTATCCTTTTTAAAGAAAACTGAATAGTGGTCAGATATTGTATCTGCAATTTAGCAAAGATTATAGGAAAAAATAGGGACTTATAAAGAAATAACTATTAAATAGTTAACTGAAAGTAAAGGATTGATTCCTAATAGTAATGTTTAGTTTTTACAAGATTAGTTTCCTACAGTTTTATTTCCGGAAAATATCACTGCAAATGTATTATTCTTAGACAATTTAAAAATAGGAGGTAAACAACACTTCGGAAGATATATTAAAGCAGATGGTTCTGAATTATTTATTGTAAGAAATAACCAATATGATGTAGAAAAATTTGCGAATTTTTTAACATTACGAAAACAATTAGAATAGGGTTTTAAATTTTCTGAAGATTCTGAAGAATATAAGTTTTTGAATAAAGTTAAGGGGACTAAAACAATTAATGAGTTAATTGAAGATTTTATAACTCATAAAGATGATTATAAATCTAAAAAAATAAAAATTGATAATAAAGAAACTTTAGTATATCCAAAATTAGAAAAAATACTTAAAGAAATATTAGAACTTCCTACTAGAAAATAGTATGAGGATAAATTTACAAATGAATTAAATTCATATTTAGAATATAAAAAAGTTAATGGTAAATATTAGGTTAAGCTAAATATTAGTAATTTATACAATATTGTTAAAACTAACCATCCAGAAATATTACCAGAATCTATTAAGAATGTTAAAGACTTCAAATAGAAATTTGGTTCTAAAGAATTATTATCTGAAGAATAGCAAGAAAAATATTCGGATGGTTATGCAATGTTATTTGATTAGTTAATTAATGACGATACATTTCCTTATATTTATAAAAAATATGACGGAATTAATATAACTTTAGAAACTCCTTCTAGAAAAATAGGCGATAAATTTGACATATCTTATGAAACTATCCAAGCCATGGAAATAGTAAATAATGATTATCAAGGATATAAAATATATATGCAAAATGTAGATGGGACGGTATGGTATTATCCAAGTAAACATTATTTAACTGAAGACACTATAACTAGTCGTTTCAATACATTAGAAGATGCTCAAAACTATATAGTAGAAAAAAATAAAACTCAAGATATTTATGAAAATGCTTATATTGAATTTAACTATGATTTTGATTCCGAAGTAAAATCTCCTAAATTTATAGAAGAAGGAACTATTATAGAAGTGCGAGATTATCCTATTGATCAAAATAAAGAAATATTTTATGAATCATTATTTAATTCTGGAAATACTAGAAAGGATTTTGAAAGAATTATAAAAGGAATGAATTTAAATGAGGGTTTAGAGAATAGAATATTTAATAAAATAATAACTCCAGAGGATATGGCTTTATTTATTTATGAGATAAATAAAA
>JAEIGA010009482.1_pt1 | contig 14735 bp, 13 predicted proteins | sample 9270691 | NCBI WGS metagenome assembly JAEIGA01 (sample SAMN17057246, study PRJNA624740) | gut metagenome | biome: biome; isolation source: fecal sample | host: Bos grunniens | place: China: Xizang | collected 2019
CTTGCTGCAGCCTCTATTGCGAAGGCCCACAGGATTACCTGTCACGCCTCGGTGGTGGAGCAGATGAGGGAGTATTGGGTGCTTTCAGATAGTGTGGTGCGTGATGGCATCCTTATTACGGGTGCTGGTGCCGCCTCATCATGGGAGTTTTCGCTAGCCATCCTCGAGCAGCTTGTGGAGCCTAGTACGCTGCTTCGCGTACTAGAGGAGACGATGACCATAATGTAGCATAGGGGTAACCCTCCATAGAAACAAAAGTGTGACGCCGTCTGACGTCACACTCTTTGTTTATAGGGCTATAGAGTCGCTATTTGCGAATCTCGGCGCCACACTTCTGCTCCAGCTGTGCCTGGATATTTGCCATGGTGCGCTCAATCTGCTTGTCGGTGAGGGTCTGGCTCTTATCCTCGAGGATGAAGCTCAAGGCGTATGACTTCTTGCCCTCGGGGAGCTTGTCGCCCTCATATACATCAAACAACGATACCGATTTGAGGAGCTTCTTCTCTGTGGCAAAGGCGATAGAGCGAAGCTGTGAGAATGTAACGCTCTTATTCACCAAAAGTGCCAAGTCGCGCTTCACCTCTGGGAACTTTGATAGCTCCTTGAACTGCACCTTGCTCTTCTTGGTCATCTTTACAAGCTGGTCAAAGTCTACCTCTGCGAAGTATACCTCCTGCTTGATGTCAAACTTCTTACGTACTATAGGCGATACAACACCCATGCGCAACACCTCCTTTGGGCCCTGCTTAAATAGTATGGCGTCAGCATAGAGGTCGCTCTCCAATGACTCGCACTGTAGGGCGTAAAGGTCGATGCCAAAGCGCTTTAGGAGCTTCTCAACCATGCCACGAAGGGTGAAGAATGAAGAACCCTCGGCCTTGCTGTTCCACGAGAGCTGCGTTGCAAGACCTGTGACGGTGATACCTAGACGCATGCCCTCCTCATACTTGGCAAGAACACTCTCCTCCTCGGCCTTCTCGGCATTGAAGAAGTAGCAGTTACCCACCTCATACATCTTCAAGTTGGCATTGCGGCGATTTACGTTCAACTCCACAGCCTCCAAAGCATTGAAGAGGAGTGTCTGACGCATGACATTCAAATCCTGCGATAGGGGATTTAGAATCTTCACGCAACGCTCCACAGGGTGTGTTGTGCAGCCCTCGTAATATGATGCCTTGGTGAGAGAGTTAGACATAATCTCGGTGTAACCATTAGCCGAGAGGTAGTCTGATGCCATATTCTGAAGACGGCTCTTATTTGGTTTTGGGGCGTATGATAGTGTAGAGTTTACGTGGTCCGAAATCTCAATATTGTTGTAGCCATACACGCGCAATACATCCTCAATAAGGTCGGCCTCGCGCTGAACATCTACACGATATGGTGGTACGGCAACATGCAAAACATCACCCTCGCGGCCACGAACCTCAACATCAAGAGCATCGAGGATGGTCATGAAGGTCTCCTCGGCGATATCCTTACCTATGAGCTTGCGGGCGCGGTCCAACGAGAAGTCAAACTCAAAGTGGCTAGCTGGTGTAGGGTTGATATCGATAATCTCGGAGGTGATGCGGCCTCCTGCCAACTCCTGCATAAGCATTGCGGCACGCTTAAGGGCATATACCTGAATGTTAGGGTCTACGCCACGCTCGAAGCGGAATGAAGCATCGGTGTTAAGACCAAAGCGCTTCGCAGTCTTACGCACCCACACAGGGTGGAAATATGCGCTCTCGATAAATACATTTACGGTCTCATCCGAGATACCCGAATCCTGACCACCATATACACCTGCGATACACATAGGACGCTCCGCAGAGCAGATCATAAGGTCGTTGGCTGTGAGCGTGCGCTCCACGCCATCCAAGGTCACAAACTTCTCACCCTTGACAGCAGAGCGTACTACAACTTTATCACCCTCAATCTTATCGGCATCGAAGGCGTGAAGTGGCTGTCCTAACTCAAAGAGGACATAGTTGGTGATATCCACAAGGTTGTTCTTGGGGTTGATGCCTGCAGCACGAAGCTCATTCTGCATCCACTCTGGCGATGGCGCAATCTTACATCCGCTAACTGTGATACCAGCATAGCGTGGTGCTGCCTCCGCATTTACCACCTCAACCTCTATGGTGCGTGATGTGTCGTCAATCTTAAAGCTATCTACCGAAGGTAGCTTGAACTCTACGCGCTCACCACGGCTCTTTAGATATGCCGCAATGTCACGAGCTACGCCAATGTGCGAAGCTGCATCTACGCGGTTAGGTGTAAGGCCAATGCCAATGAGGTAGTCGTCAGCGATGTTTAGATACTCCTTTGCTGGGGTGCCTACAACAGTCTCTGCAGGAAGCTCCATGATGCCCTCGTGGTTGCGGCCTATGCCTAGCTCATCCTCGGCACAGAGCATACCCAAAGACTCTACACCGCGAATCTTGCTACGCTTGATTTTGAACTCCTCGTCAGAGTCGATAGGATATAGCACAGCACCAACGGTGGCACACATAACCTTTAAGCCTTTGCGGCAGTTTGCAGCGCCACAGACAATCTGTAGTGGTGACTCTGCGCCCACATCTACCGAGGTGATGTGAAGGTGGTCAGAGTCGGGGTGATCCTCGCATGTGAGAACCTCACCAACAACAACGCCCTTCAAGCCCCCCTTGATAGTCTCAATCTTCTCAAACTCCTCAACCTCAAGGCCTAGTTCGGTTAATATTTCGGCCATGCGCTCGGCAGAGAGGTCTGCATCCAAATAGCGCTTTAGCCAGTTATAAGAAACGTTCATAGTATGATGTTTTTAATTATTAGTCTCTACAAATGCCTATAATCGCACAAAGATACAAAAAAAAGTGAAAGATGATAGTGCCAACTTCCACTTTTTTGCTACTACACTCTATTTCTTAATATAGGCTGTTATGTCCACGCCATTGTGCAGGGCTTTAGCCGTCTATTGTTTATTTGTGAACCACCCTTTAATTCTTCGCCAACCCTCCACCCCAATTATCGCTAGACCAGCATATTGAGTAGCCTTGGCTAAACCAAAAAAGAGTACCCATAATATGCTTTTTGCTGTGGGCGATAGTGGGAGAAGCATCTGCGCAAAGGAGAGAACGTAGAAGGGTATGCACAACAGCAATATTATCATGCCCGTACGGAATGATAGCTTGGCTAAAAAAGCACGAATATCTGTTATGATACCTACGAAAAACTCCCTCATCGGCTACTCATTTGCAATGCCCATGGGGATATGTACCGCTGGCACGTTGCGTAGATGGTCGAGGTGCTTCATCTGGTCGTCAAAGAAGATGTGTGGAGACATAATCTCTAGCACACGATCCTTGGATATGCCACCCAAGAAGAAGGCCTCGGTAACCTCCACACCCCAGCTCTTCAGGGTGTTCACCACGCGCTCGTGGGCAGGGGCGTTACGTGCTGTAACTATCGATATCTTGAGCTTTCGGTGATACTCCGCATCGCTTGCCATGCGCTCTATCTCAAGGCGCTGTAGGTTTGAGATTTTGATGAGTAGGTCAGCCAACGGCCCTGGGTCGAGGGGTGTTTGTGTCGATGCCTCGTGTTTGTGGAAGGCCTTGAGTCCCTGCTCCTGATATATCTTCTCGCTGTCGTCATCGGCAATCACACCATCGAAATCAAATGCTATGCGTAGCTCATTGTCGTACACATCATCCAAAACCTCGCTCTCGAGAACTCGGCCTGCAGCATATCCCGCATCGCAGGCACGCTTAACATCGCGCTCCGAAGCCGACAGGAACAGCGAGGCGTTGAACGCTGGGAGATACTTATAGGGTGATTCGCCCGAGAAAAATGAGGCTCGTGAGATATCTAGGCCGTAATGCTTTATGGTGCGAAATACGCGAAGCCCAGTCTCGGGGGAGTTGCGCGATAGGAGTACTACCTCTACAGGCATCTCCTCGGGGAAGAGTTCGTTGAAGCTTAATAGTCGCTTGACAAAGGGAAAGGCAACGCCTTTGCCTAGTGGGGTATCTATATTCTCCTCCTGGTAGCGGCGGTACTCATCAAGGCCACGCTCATTAAACACCTTATCACACTCCGTAAGGTCAAAAAGCGCAGATGACGATACTGCTACAACAAGTTTATTCTCGATTGGGAATGCTGCCATATTAGTATATGTTTATATATTTAAATTTACATATTTAAACCCAAAGATATAAAAAAAATCCGACAAGCAAAAGCCTGTCGGAGAATTTTGTGGTTGAGCTACCGAGATTCGAACTCAGAATAACAGAACCAAAATCTGCTGTGTTACCGTTACACCATAGCTCAATCGTTGCTCGTAAGCGGTGCAAATATAGTGTAAAGATTTGAAACAGCAAAATTTTTTACTATGTTTGGCCCTTTATGAATCTATTATTTTGTTCGTTTGCCACGAAATTGTCCAGGAGTGAGTCCTGTACTCTTCTTGAAAACACGTGTCAGGTGGTGGGGGTATTTAAAGCCTAGGTGGTATGCAATCTCTCCGATGCTCATTGTGGTAAACTCCATAAGTCGCTTTGCCTCACCAATGATGAAGCTCTGTATGTAGCTGTGTGCAGAGGTCTTGATGGTGTTGTGAACAACATCGCCAAGGTAGTTTGGCGAGATGCCCAACTCCAAGGCACATGACGACACGGTTGGTATCTCCTTGTCGATGCTCGGCGGAGTGTGGATATATCTATCGAGAATATTGTTTAGGCGAGTGATGATGTTATATGCTGTGCCACTTGTGCGCTGCACTTGTCGCTCGTAGTAGCGCATGCTGATAGTTAAAAGAACGGCAATTCCCGAGGCTAGGATGTGTGCCGAGTATTTGTCCATAGGGTTTTTTATCTCCTCTAGGATGCTTCGCATGCAGTTTACTACCAGCTCACGCTCCTCGCATGTGAGCCTGATGATATTGTTTTTGTAGTTGCTGAAAAACGGAAATTCGCGAATCTTGTTGTGTAGAAGGGTGTCTTGTAGTAACTCTTCGTCAAACATCAATACATATCCTGTGGGATTATGGCTTACTCCAGTGTTGTTTTTGCCATATTGTCCTGGAGCATAAAACATCATGAAAGAGTTGTATTCCTCATTCTCTGATGGAGCTGTATGGTCCCAATAGCAAGCTATGACATAGATGCCAAATATCTTTGGAATGTTCCTTATGGTATTAATTTCGTTAAGGTTAATGACACTCACTTGAGGATGATAAGTAGTGTAACCAAAATAGTTGTTACCATCCTCAACACTTGTCAATTTTAGATAGTTATCCCCCTGTTTCATAGCCTCATCACTTTTGTACCAAAGGCAAATATGCTAAAAAGATTTACCTTCAGTAAAATAGGTAATTTTTTCAGTAAATTATCTATTGTGTAGAATAGCTGCATATCCTACTTTTGCGCCAGGAATTTTAGCCAGTGTGTTATATCCTTCAATCGGGTTGATGAGTTTTTTCATTTGGGTAATGATTGTTAGGATTATGGGGGAGCACACTGGCTTTTTTTTGTCCTGTAGCGACTACAATTTACTCAAGAACTTCTCGCGGTTCACAATGAAGCGAACATGCTCACCCTCGCCAATTAGTGTGTCGCCATCATAAGCCGAAATTTTGAACGATAGCTTGCGACCTTCAATCGCCGTAAGCTCTGCTACTGCACTTATCGAAGCGCCTATCTTTGACGGCTTTAGGTGCGATGTAGATATCATAGATCCTACGGTGGTCTCCCCCTCCTCGAGGTGTAGAGCCACAGCTAGCATAGCTGCATTCTCCATGAGGGCTACCATTGCTGGTGTTGCCAAAACAGCCATATCGCCAGATCCTATAAACTCTGCAGTGTTGCCATCCATGACGCGCATCACGCTCTGGTGCTTAATACCAATCTCCAACATAATTCAATAATTATAAATTTACTCTTACAAAGATAAAAATAAATTTTGAAAAAGATAATTTTATAGCTGTAAAATCGTTATATTTGTACTATGAAATTTCTACATATTATACTTCTTGTGGTTTTAACCATTATCGCTGATGTCGAGTATACCTCTGCGCAGCGATATAGACCTATTCGCGGGGCGAGAAGTATATATTGGGGATATGACGGAAATGGTGAGAGGATATTGTACATCAATCTTCAGGAGGTTCGCATCTTTCATCGTAAGCGCGATTTGAGGGAGTATCAGCGTATGGTGCGTGCCGTGAAGAAGGTCTATCCTTTGGCTATAGAGGCATCAAAACGTATGGAGAATCTAGATGCGGAGCTTGCAAAGTATGACAAGCGCAAGGATAAGAGGGCCTATACCAAGGCCATTGAGGATGCCCTAAAGGAGGAGATATCACCAATGTTGTGGAAGATGACGCGCTACGAGGGTGTGATTCTTCTAAAACTTATAGATAGGGAGACAAACCATACGGCGTTCAACATAATAAAGGATTTCCGCTCGGGCTTTACAGCGGGATTTTATCAGATGATAGCCAAGCTCTTTGGTAATGACCTGAAACTAGAGTATGACCCCGAGGGCGAAGATGAAGTTTTGGAAGAGATAGTAAAATACTATAAAGCAGGAATTCTATAATATAGATGCTCTATATCTCTATTATCTGCCTCTTGGTTCTCGTGAAGCCTCGAAAAAGCTTTTCATATTCACACTTTTTTTATATATTTGCGCGATGATTGATCGTGAAACCATAGATAGGATATATGCTGCTGCCAATATCGTAGATATTGTCGGCGACTATGTCACGCTTCGTCGTAAGGGTATAAATTATGAGGCTTGTTGCCCTTTTCATCAGGAGAAGACACCATCGTTCAAGGTATCTCCAGCACGAGGTATATACAAGTGTTTTGGTTGCGGAAAGAGTGGTAATGCTATAAATTTCGTGATGGAGAGCGAGAATGCTACCTATCCCGAGGCGCTTCGCATCATCGCAAAACGCTATGGTATTGAGGTGCGTGAGGAGAAGATGACGGACGAGGAGATGGCTCGCAACAACACCCGTGAGAGTATGTTTGCTCTCAATGCGTGGGCTGCGGAGTACTTTCAGCGATACATGATGTATGAGGATGAGGGACGTAGCGTAGGTCTCTCCTACTTCTCATCATTGCGTGGATTCACGGATGCCACCATAAGTCGCTTTGGCCTTGGCTTTTGTCCCTCTAATGGCGCACGTTTCTCCGAGGAGGCACGTTTAGCAGGATATAAGCAAGAGTATCTACTATCAACAGGATTGAGCATCGCACGCGAGAGCGATGGCGCGTTGCGCGATAGATTTTACGATAGAGTAATCTTCCCTATACATAATATCTCGGGTCGCGTTGTCGGCTTTGGAGGTCGCACCCTGCGCACCGATAAGAAGGTGGCAAAGTATCAGAACTCCCCCGAGAGTGAGATATACAACAAGCGCAGAGAGGTCTATGGTCTCTACTTCGCAAAAAAGGCTATAAGCCAGCAGGATGCCGCAATACTCGTAGAGGGATATGCTGATGTTATATCTATGCATCAGGCTGGTGTGGAGAATGTTGTAGCATCTTCGGGAACCTCGCTCACCGAGGAGCAGATACGCCTTATAGGTCGTTTCACCAATAACATAACGCTTATGTTTGACGGTGATAGCGCTGGTGTGAAGGCTGCTCTACGTGGCGTAGACCTCATCCTTAAGGAGGGTATGAATGTTCGTATCGTACTACTTCCCGAGGAGCATGACCCCGATACCTTTGCACGAGCAAATAGCTCGGAGCAGCTACGAGAGTATATCAAGGATAATGCACAGGATTTCCTAGCCTTCAAGGCACGACTGTTGCTCGGTGAGGCCACTAATGACCCACTGAAGCGTACCGATGCTATCAACGACATGGTATACTCCATATCGCTCATCCCCGATCAGATAAAGCGCTCGGAGTATATTCGCTACTGTGCGGAGATTATGAATGTAGACCAGCAGACGCTTGCTGTGGCTGTTGCCCGCAAGATAGATGGTGTGGGAGGTGATAGCGAGACCCAGGATTTCCTTCGCCGTCAGCAGCATAGAGATAGACAACAAGCTACACCCTCATCCCTTACGGTGACACCACCTGAAACACCTAGCGTGGTATTGCCTGCGGGAGAGATTACAGGCGGCTCATCACTCGATACGCTGGAGCAAGAATTGACAAAATACCTCATAAAGTATGGTCATGTCAATTATGAGGTTCTCGATGGCAAGGATGTGTTGGAGTTTAACGTGGCAAGGTTCATCTTTGATGAGTTAGATGGCGATGAGTTGCAGTTTGACTCTGTCGTATACCGCAAAATAGTGGAGTTGTATCGCGAGGAGTGGAACGCACGCGGTGAGGGCGTGGAGGTGCCAATGCACATATTTATCAACCACTACGACCCCGATGTCAGTCGTGTGAGCATAGAGCTATTGACCTCCGATGATAACTATGTGATTAGCAAGATATGGGAGCAGAAAGAGGTGCATATCGAGAGTGCGGAGGAGCAACTTGCAGAGGGCGTGCCAAAGGCTATGGTGTTGTATAAGTGGCGCACGTTGGATAAGCGCATCGCAGAGCTAAAGGCGCGTATGGCTGCTGGAGATGACCATGAGGGGGTATTAGCCCTATTTACGAAGTATCAAGCTGCACGTGTGGCGATAGCCAAGGTGTCGGGGCGATTGATATAAAAAAGGGTGGCCCGGGTTGCTAACGTATCACTACGCTCGCGGTGTGCAAACAGAAAATAAACTTAAAAGATGTGTAAAACATATCAAAGATAAAAGAATTAGTTACCTTTATCCCGGTCCACCTATATCACAGCGTGGCAAAAGATGTGCCGAAAAGATTGGTGTGAGGAGAAAAGGTAGATTATACGGATGTTATGGCAGATTATAAAAATGTAAATATACGAAACAAACGTGCTACATTCGACTACGAGATTATCGAGGAGTATATAGCAGGTATTGTCCTTGTTGGCACCGAGATAAAGTCTCTGCGTCTAGGTAAGGCATCGCTTGTAGATTCCTATTGCTATTTTGACCGTGGCGAGTTGTGGATTCGCAATGTGAACATTGCGGAGTACACCTGGGGTACATGTAATAACCATGTGCCAAAGCGCGATAGAAAGCTACTCCTAAATCGCAAGGAGTTGGATAAGCTGCAGCGCTCGTTGCAGGATAGAGGTCTTACGGTCGTTGGCCTACGACTATTTATCACCGAGCGAGGTTTGGCAAAGGTTGCAGTAGGTTTGGCGCGTGGTCGTAAGGCTTATGATAAGCGTGAGTATATCAAGGAGAACGATGCGAAGCGCGAAATGGATAAGGCAATGAAGATTTATAAATAGACTCATATATGGCACTAATACTTTCTATCGAGACAGGTACTGATATATGCTCCGTGGCTTTGGCAAACGATGGAGAACTCATGGCCCTACGCGAGAGCGATGAGGGACGTGACCATGCCAAGAAGGTTGCGGTATTTGTGGATGAACTACTCAAGGAGACAGGCGTGCAGCCTGCAGACCTTGATGCTATAGCCGTGGGTAAGGGCCCAGGGTCGTATACGGGGTTGCGTATAGGAGTCTCATTTGCCAAGGGCATGTGTTACGCCTTGGACATCCCCCTTATCGCAGTGGGTTCGCTGGATGCCATGATGGAGGTGGCCCGCGAGGATTACGATGCTGGAATCCTAGATATAGAGGATGAGGAGTGGGCTAATGGATATCTTTGTCCTATGGTTGATGCTAGACGCATGGAGGTCTATGCGCAGGTGTTTGACAACACGGGCAATGCTTTGTCGGATGTAGCTGCCGAGATTATTGAGGCAGAGAGCTTTAGCGAGTGGCGCAATAGGGGTAAGCTAGTTATCTTTGGTAATGGAGCCGCCAAGTGTGCTGATGTTTTGAAGGATGCTATTCTTGTCAGTGTAGCACCATCGGCAAGAGGTATAGTTCGCCTTGCGGAGCAGGCTTTTGCGGAGGGGAGATTTGAGGATTTGGCATACTTTGAGCCTTTCTACCTTAAAGATTTTATTGTTATTCCTTCAAAGAAGAAGTTGCTATAACATTGCGGTTAGGTGCTGTTACTAAAAATCCTCTTGGGTTATGCCAAGAGGATTTTTGCTTGTTTGCGAGCTGCATCTGTAATCGTGTTGCCCGATATCATTGTGGCAATCTCATCAACGCGCTCCGCCGCTGTTAGAAGACGTATATTTGAACGCCCCTCCGACTTGTAGACGACAAAATGGCTTCCATGTTTTGCCGCTACCTGCGGAAGGTGTGTAATGTCGATAATCTGCATAGAGTGCGATAGGTTGGCGATAATATCTCCCATGGCATCAGCAATACGTCCCGATACACCAGTGTCAATCTCATCGAATATCACCGTAGGAAGCATCCTCTTTTCGGCTATTATAACCTTAATAACCAACATGATGCGTGATAGCTCACCTCCTGATGCTATGCGCTCTACAGCGCCAGGCTTGGTGGTTTTATTTGATGTGAAGAGGAATGAGATGCTGTCGGTGCCATAGGGTGTAAAATGCTCCGTAGGCTCTATCTTCACCACAAATTGAGCATCCTCCATACCTAGCAACTGCAGTGTCTTTACCATGCGCTCCTCGAAGCTCGGAATAACGCTCTTGCGGCTATCATGAAGCATCTTTGCAGCGTTATGACACTCGCTCTCCGCCTCCTGAATAGCTACCTCTAGAGCCTTAAGTTCGCTGTCGCTATTATCGATTGTTGCTAGTCGCGCCTCAAAGGCCTCGGCCTTCGAGAGAAGATCATCATACGACTCGGCACGATGCTTCATCTCCAACGAGTAGATGGTGTTGAGTCTATCGCCGAGCTGCTGTATACGCTCTGGCTCTGCATCGATGCGCTCTACCTCATCGGCGGCATAACTACTCAAGTCTTTCAACTCTGCAACCACAGACTTCAAGCGCTCTGCAAAGGAGTTTCCCTCGGCATATCTGTCACCAAGAGCCTCTAAATCGCGCGATGAACGTGTGAGAAGCAATATCGCTCCAAGCTCCTCATCATCAAGGGTGTTGCGCAGTGTTGTGAGAGCCTCACTAATACGGTCGGCACTCTCCAATGTCGCAAGGAGCTGTTCTACCTCCTCCTTCTCTCCCACCTTGAGCTTTGCGGCACGAAGCTCCTCAACGGTATATCGTAGCCACTCCTCATCTTTACGTGCAGCATCCATATCCTCCACCATCTTGCGATGTTGTGAGCGTAGAGCAGTAAGCGTTGAGAGTAGGGTGGTGTAGTTATCCATCAACGCCCTATTTTCAGCTAGGGTGTCGAGGGTAGATATGCGAAACTCCTCGTTGCCAAGAATAAGATTCTGGTGCTGCGAGTGAATATCTATAACCTTGGCTCCTAGTTCCTTAAGGATTGATAGCTGTACAGGCATATCATCCACAAAGGAGCGGCTCTTACCCGCCGGGGTTATCACACGGCGTATGGTAATCTCATCAGAATAGTCTAGGTCGTTATCCTCGAAGAATGACTCGAGATTAAGACCTTTGATGTCAAATGTAGCCTCCACGACACAGTTACGCTCTATATCCTTTGTAGCCTGGCCCTCGTTCTTTGCGCCGAGCAACAATCCTAGCGCACCAAGGAGTATAGACTTACCAGCACCTGTCTCACCCGTAATGATGTTCAAGTGCTTGTCCCACTCCACGCCTAGACTATCTATAAGCGCGTAATTCTCTATCGTTAAGCTCTTTAGCATTTCTCAATCTTATCTACAATAACTCGTGCAACCTCTACTTTCGACATTAGAGGATGCTCCTCATGACCATTGCGGTCAATAAGCGTCACCTTATTTGTATCTCCGCGGAATCCTGCGCCAGCATCACGCAGTGAGTTGAGTACCACAAAGTCGAAGTTTTTGCGCTCTAGCTTACCCTCGGCATTTGCCTCCTCGTTGTCGGTCTCCAGGGCGAAGCCTACAAGGGTGCGGCCACCCTTTGTGCTACCTAGCTCCTTGGCGATATCTTTGGTGCGCTTTAGGGCGATGCACATATCGTCATCAGACTTCTTCAACTTATGGTCGGCAACAGAAATAGGGGTGTAGTCAGCCACCGCAGCACACATCACGCCACCATCGGCACTCTGCCAAGCCTCCACCGCAGCATTATACATATCCTCTGCCGAGAGAACATCTATACGCTCTACGCCCGTAGGGGTTGGTAGCGAGGTGCGTCCCGAGATTAGCGAGACCTTTGCACCACGCTGTGCAAGCTCCTCGGCAATGGCATAGCCCATCTTGCCCGATGAGTGATTGGTGATGTAGCGCACAGGGTCTATAGCCTCGATAGTGGCACCTGCAGTGACAATATAGTGCTTACCCTCTAGAGTTTTTTTTTGTGGCGCAAGGATTCTCTTTACCTGCTCAACAATCTCCTCTGGCTCTGCCATGCGACCCTTACCAATAAGACCACTAGCAAGCTCTCCGGCCTCTGGCTCTATGATTGCCACGCCACGCTCCGCGAGAGTCTTTATGTTCGACTGTGTTGTTACGTGAGCATACATATCAAGGTCCATAGCTGGGGCTACGGCAACCTTCGCACGTGCCGAGAGATATGTTGTTAGGAGTAGATTGTCGGCAATACCTGTGACCATCTTGGCTAGGGTATTAGCTGTAGCAGGTGCTATAAGCATCAGGTCTGCCCACTCACCAAGCGACACATGCGAGTTCCACTCTCCATTCTCGGGGTTGAAGAACTCCACGAGAATAGGGTGCTTCGAGAGTGTTGCCATGGTGAGAGGTGTGATAAACTGCTTTGCAAGAGGTGTCATGATAACACGCACCTCGGCTCCCTCCTTCACTAAAAGACGGCACAGCATAGCCGCCTTATAAGCTGCTATGCTGCCTGTAATACCGAGTATTATGTGCTTTCCGTTAAGCATACTATTACTCAATTATGTTGCGCAATGTTGCAATACTACTTCTCTGCGCCGTGGCGGAAGTAAAGATCACCATCGAGGAACTCCTCTGTAGCAATCAACGCTGGCTTTGGCAAGCGCTCGTAGTAACGAGAGATCTCAATCTGCTCGCGGTTCTCGAAAGTCTCCTCTACAGCGCTATCTGTTGGTGCAGAGAAGTCTGCCAACTTGCGATTAAGCTCCACCTTAAGCTCCGTAGCAATCTGATTTGCGCGGCGTGCGATGATGTTAATGCTCTCGTAGATGTTACCTGTTGGAGTGTCGAGGTCTACCAACTTACGTGTAACGGTGTTGTTTGGAACGTTCTTCTTAATATCCATAACTATATAGTATAAATTTCTTTTATTCTTCTGTTATACAATCTCGTCTACTCCTCATCCGATGTTTTGCGATGCTTGTCGATGTAGTCCTTTGCATTCTCTGCCATGCGCTCTAGCTCATTCAGACGCTTCGACTCGGGATATTCAGCAAGGTATGAGTAGTAGTTATCGAGCATCGCTATATATCTATCCATCTGCTTTGACTCTACAGAGTTTGCAGCTAGTCGATATGCCGAAACTGTCATGTAGTACATCATATCCTCGATGTGGGGTGATGTAGGGTGCTGCTTAATTGCATTTTTGAATGCTACAATCGCCGACTTATATCGTCCAATCTTATAGTAGGTGTAGGCATTCATGTAGCTCTTCTTCATCAACCTCTTTGATAGCTCATCAAGCATCTCCTGAAACTCATCCACATTCTCCGACTCTGGATATCGAGAGATAAACTCGGTGATGGCAATGATAGCCTTGGATGTTAGCGCCTGGTCGCGCTCGGGAGGTGGTGACATGAAGTAGTAGCATAGCGCATACATACCCTCGGCATCCTCTATGAAGGCGCTGCGACCAAACTTACGGCGGAACTCATCTAGCTGTGTGGCAGCAACATCATAATCGCGAGACTTGAACTTACAACGCGCATTATAATAGGATAGTGAATCCTCGCGTGGTGATCCCATATATACGTGTCTACAAGCCTCAAAGAGCGTTGATGCCTGCTCCCACTTGCCCTTATCATATAGCATGAGGGCCTGGTCGTAAGCAAACTTTGCATCACCCGACTTTATAGCATTGTTCACAGTGCTACACGATGCAACAATCATTGCTGCAGCTGCAAAGGTGAGTATATATCCAAAAATAGGCTTCATTATAGTTGCTGTTTCTTTCGCTTGTGCGTATAAGCGCACAAAGTTACACAATATTTTTGAATAAACGAACTATCTATATTAATTATTGTGCTAGAAATGGGGCGTCATCATAAGAAAAACAAAAAAAAAGAGCCTGTCCGAAGACAAGCTCTTATATAGACACTATTTTCAAATAGTGATGCTATCGCATAAATTACTCTGCAACAACAGCAAACTTGATAGTTGCCTTAACCTCACGGTGAAGCTTTGCAACAGCCTCGAACTCACCAAGAGTCTTTACAGAATCTACAGTGATGTTCTTGCGGTCTACCTCTACGCCCTTCTCAAGAAGTGCAGCTGCAAGGTCTGCAGCGGTGATAGCACCGAAGATCTTCTCCTCCTCTGCCTTTGCAGTGAGTGTAAGGTGAAGGTTGTTGATAGTCTCTGCCAAAGCCTGTGCATCAGCAAGGATCTTTGCGTCCTTGTGAGCGCGCTGACGAAGATTCTCTGCGAGTACCTTCTTTGCAGATGCTGTAGCAGCCTTTGCGAAACCCTGAGGAATCAAGTAGTTGTTGGCATAGCCAGGACGTACGTTAACGATGTCGTTTGCGTAGCCCAAGTTCTCTACGTCTTTGATAAGAATTACTTC
>JAEIGA010009483.1_pt1 | contig 14735 bp, 14 predicted proteins | sample 9270691 | NCBI WGS metagenome assembly JAEIGA01 (sample SAMN17057246, study PRJNA624740) | gut metagenome | biome: biome; isolation source: fecal sample | host: Bos grunniens | place: China: Xizang | collected 2019
AATACAGGAAGCGGAATTGAAGACGATCCGTATGACAAGGAAGAAACCTTTATTGATGAAAATGGTAATGTAGTACATATCGTTCGTGTAAGGCCGATGGGAGCTAAAATAAATGAAGGAGGAGCTATTGTATGGAATGGAACTGACGGTTGCATTTCAAAATGTGTATTTGTCCATAATACTGTCGGATATCCAAATACTGGTGGAGCAATCTGCTGGAGAGGACATAACGGAAAAATAATAGATTCCGAATTTTATGAAAATGATGCATGGTGCGGATCTGCAATTGCATGGATTGGAAACAATGGAACAATATTGTCAACAACAATAGCCAACAGCACATTTTTCGATGGAGGAATCTATTGGTTTGGTATAAATGGAACAATTAAAAATTCAATTTTGATTAGTGGTAGTTTGAGAAATGCATTAGGCCCATACAATGCTAATGTTAATGCAGATTATAATTTCTGGGGAGATACATTAGAAAATCCAAATTCCGTTTCTAAAATTAACAATGTAACAAAATGGATGGTCATGAAATTTACCCACAATGGGGAATTTGTTAAAAAAGGCCAAAAAGTTGTTATAAAATATGATATTACAAATTTATATGACATTGATGGAAACGTATCAAAATATGATGAGCTGATTGATAAATCAGGTCAGATATCATATACTGCAAAGAAATCAGGATTTTTAAACATCCAATACATTAAGGGAGAAATAGTTGTTAATGTTGATTCAAAAGAAAAAATTGTAAGTAAAAATCAAACAAGCTATTATAAAACCAAAACAACTTATAAGGTAACTCTTTCAGATGTGAATGGTAAACTGGTAGGAAAGTATGTTAAATTTACCGTAAAAGGTAAGGAATATACTGCAAAAACTGATAAAAATGGTGTTGCAACCCTTAATGTGAATTTAAAACCTGGTAAATATACTGTCACTACTTCATATGGTAATGTTAAAGTCAAAAACAAAATAACTGTTAAAAATACTTTGATTACTAAAGATGTCAAAGTGAAAGTTAAAAAATCAGCTAAATTCACTGTTAAACTCTTAAATTCAAAAGGTAAATCATATTCAAAACAATTAGTCAAGATTAAATTTAAAGGTAAAACCTATAAAATCAAGACTAATAAAAATGGAATAGCTACTTTAAAGATGCCTAAGAATTTTAAAGTTGGAAAATACACTATCAAAACCACTTTTAATGGTTTAACAAATACAAATAAGATTATAGTTAAAAAATAACTATAATTCTTTTCTTTTTAATGAAATTATCAAAAGATATTTTTTTAATGTAATATTCATAAAATAATTAATGGGTGATAATTTGAGATTTGATTCAAAAATTTTAGGAATTTTTACAGCATTATTTGTTATTGCTGTTGTAATTTCAGCTGCAAATGCGGCAGATTTAGTGGATGAGTTTAACAATGAAAATTTTAAAATAAACGTTCCTTCCGGATGTGATTTTAGTCAAAATGCTACTACTGACGTTAATGTTGGTGAAGTGGTTATGAGCATGATTGTTTTTGAAAATACAGGAAATAACTCTAATAATGTATCTTCAATAACTTATTTGAATGATTCATCAGCTGATAAAAAAATAGTATCTGATGTTATCAATGATTTAAAAAAGGATGGCGAAATCGTTGAAGAAAATGGAAATTATACTATTGTAAAAACTCAAAATATAACCAATTCAGATGTTTCAGTCTCTGATATTGAAAATGGTATTAATAGTATAATGGGCTTTGCCAATGATCTTTTTTCATCTAACGGAGATTTAAATTTCTCAGCTGATGGCAATAGTATTTCATTATCTGATAAAGGTTTAGAAATTGCTGATGCTAATGGTACAAATGTTTCTATTTCTAGTGAAGGAATTAAAGTCTCTGAAGGTGATGAGCTTTCTAATGACACTAACATTACTGTTGATGGAAACATGAGCACTGATTTCAATGATGGAGATTATGTGGCCTTCTTAACAAATCAAGACAACAATCAGTTGATACTTATATCTGGAAATAATTTAGATTCATTAAAAGCAATGGCAGATACTGTTTCTTTTAAATAGAATTAAACTTTTATTAAAGTTTTTTTCTTTTTTTATTTTTTTTCTAAAATATTAAACTTTTTCATTTTAACCTATTTCATGCTTTTCTGTGGTAAATAAATATTTTTCAAACAGACAGGTATTAGAAAGTTTCACGAATCAAATTAATTCCCTTGTTTTCATAACTTATTTAATATATTAAATTAAAAATTATTATTAAATAAAACTTAGGGTGATAATTTATGAAAGCTGTAATTCCAGCAGCAGGTTTCGGAACTAGATTTTTACCTGCTACTAAAGCACAAGCAAAGGAAATGTTGCCGGTTTATGACAAACCAACTATTCAATATGTTATTGAAGAGGCTGTGGCTTCCGGTATTGATGATATTTTAATTGTTACCGGTAGAAACAAAAGGTCTATTGAGGATCACTTCGATAAATCATTTGAACTCGAACAAACCCTGCAAAGTGCAGGAAAAGACGACCGCTTAAGACAAGTTCGTGCAATCACTGACCTTGCAGATATTTGCTATGTTAGACAGAAAGAACAAAGAGGTCTTGGAGATGCGATTTACTGTGCTAAAAAGCATATTGGTGGAGAGCCATTCGCTGTACTTTTGGGTGATTCAATTACTAAAGGTCCAATTCCTTGCACAAAACAATTAATTGACGTTTATAACAAGTATAACTCATCTGCAATTTCACTTGAAGAAGTCCCAAAAGAAAAAGTGGAAAGATATGGTATTATTAAAGGAACTGAAGTGGAACCTAATGTTTATAACATTGAAAAACTTGTTGAAAAGCCATTAGCACATCAGGCACCATCTAATCTTGCTATTATGGGACGTTATGTTTTATCTCCAGAAATTTTTGATAAGATTGATGAAACCGAACCTGGTGTTGGCGGTGAAATTCAACTTACCGATGCTCTTCAGAAACTAGATTCAATTTATGGAGTAACCTTTGAAGGCAAAACATACGATATAGGTAACCGTTTTGAATGGTTAAAAACTTCAATTGAGTTTGCAATGGATGATGAGGAATCCAAAGATGCCTTAATTGAATATATGAGAGAGATTATTAAAGAAAATGAATAAGTTGTTTTTTCAAAAAATAACTTTTCAAAACTTTTTTTCATTGATACTATGCAAAATCGATTAATTCAAAAAACCGGTGATGAAATTTCACCTTTGGGATTTGGAGCTATGAGACTTCCTTTAAAGAATGGTAAGGTTGATCGAGAACTTGCAAAAGAGCAAATCTATCATGCAATTGATAATGGAATTAATTTTATTGACACTGCTTATCTTTATGGGGATTGTGAGACTTTTTTAGGCGAAATCCTGCAAGGTGAATATAAGGACAAAGTAACATTATGCACTAAACTACCAGCAATCAATGTTAAAAAATATGAGGATATGGAAAAAATATTGGATGAACAGTTGGAACGTCTTCAAAGAGATTCAATTGACTATTATCTGATTCATTCTGTTGATTTAAAAGCAATGAATAGGCTTTTTAAAAGAGATTTGCTAAAATTCATCAGCAAGGCTAAAGATGATGGTAAAATAAAGCATATTGGTTTTTCTTATCATGGTCCGAAAGAAGAGTTTAAAGCAATTCTTGACCTCTATGATTGGGAAGTGGTAATGGTTCAGTATAACTATTTTGATGAGCAGGTTCAAGCCAGTATGGAAGGAATTGAATATGCTGCTTCAAAAGGAATTGGAGTTTTTGTAATGGAACCTTTAAAGGGAGGTATTCTTGCAGGCAGAATGCCGCATGAAGCTGAAGAAATATTTAAAAAAGCTAATCCCAACAAGAGCAATGCACAATGGGCCCTGGAATGGGTTTTAAATAACGGAAATGTTACATGTGTGTTATCTGGAATGAATTCCATTGAACAAATTGACGAAAATATAGCTATTGCCAATAGAATCACTCCTATGTCTTTGAGTTTTGAAGAACTTGAGACAATAGATCTTGTAAAGAGAGTATTGAGAAATTCCTTGAAAATCAATTGTTCAACTTGCGGATATTGTATGCCATGTCCTCAAGGGGTAAATATTCCTGAATGTATGAAAATTTACAATGAAAAATACTTGTTTGAGCATAAAGGTCTTATCAATCAGTCTTTAATAGATTATTTCCAGTATGTTGGAGGAGTCATGGGAAATGAGGGTAATGCCGGTTTGTGTAATGGTTGTGGAAAATGCTTAAGGAAATGCCCTCAAAAATTGGATATAATTAATGAGCTTAAAAAAGTTAAAAATGAGTTTGAATTCCCGGGAATGAATTATGTTTTAATTTTTATTAAAAAAATTGGTTTCCCACTTTACAAACAAATTATAAAACTTTTAAATCATTAATTTTTTTATTTTTTAGGATATCTCTTCCATTCCTGAGCCTTTATAATATCAAAAGGGTTTCTCCAAAATTTTTGGCGAAAATTTAATAATTTTTATTACTTATTTTAATTTTTAATGCCTGTTGAAGTCATTTTTTAAAATTGTCATCATTTAAATCTCTTTTTTAAACTTTTTGCTAATCTTTAAAATTATATACTACCAAACTAAAAATATTAACTAAGGTGAAATAATGAAAATCGAGGAACTTTTAGCACCATGTCCGGAATGTGGTTCAAAAGATAAGATAGCTCTTAGAAGATTATTAGATAATCACAGAGCACATGCAGAAATGAATGTGGTTAAATGTGAAGAGTGCGGATACATATTCTTTGTAAATGAAGACATGGATCCGGATGAGAAAAAACAATTATTGAATGAATTAAATAAAATCAATGGTTAAAATGACATTTCATGTAATGATTATACCGACCCTTAATTGCCCTTCAAATTGTAAATACTGTTGGGGTTCGGAAAATACAAAAGAAATGATGGGCATTGACATTATTGACCAAATTGTAGATTGGTTAGCTGATTTTAGAGATGATAAGGTTCACTTCACTTTCCACGGTGGGGAGCCACTTCTTGCAGGTTATGATTATTATGAATATGCTTTGGACAAGCTATCAAAATTAGATAATTTTGAAGGATTTTCCCTTCAAAGCAATATCTGGCTTTTAACAGAAGAACTCATTGATTTGTTTGCCAAATATGATGTTGTAATAAGTACAAGTATTGACGGACCAAAAGAAATCAACGATTATCAAAGAGGAGACGGTTACTTTGATAAAACAATGTCAAAATATGAGCTTGCTAAATCAAAAGGTTTAATCATTAACTTTGTTTTAACAGTAACTGATTATTCTAAGGATTTCTCAGATGAATTATATGATTTCTTTAAAGGTGAAAAAATGAGCCTTAAAATCCATGCAGCACTGCCGTCCCTAAGGGGTGATAATGCAGATCCTTGGGCACTTGACCAAGAAGAGCATGGAAAACTTCTGATAGACTGGTTGGATAAATATCTCTATGATTTAGATGAGTTTGCAATTATGGACTTGGACCATATCTGTAAAAGTACACTCAGAAGAAGAGGAACACTCTGTACCTTTGCGGATTGCATTGGAACAACATTAGCTGTTGGCTCAGACGGTTCAATTTATCCATGTTACAGATTTGTTGGAATGCCTGAGTATGTATTGGGCAATGTGGCTGATAATCCAAGCTTTGATGATTTAAAAACATCTGATGCATGGGCAAAACTTCAGGAATTCAGAGATTATGTTGATAAAAACTGTAAAAAATGCAAATTTGTAAAGTATTGTGAAGGAGGATGTCCTTACAATGCAATTGTAGCATATCAAACCCCACAAGCAGTTGATCCACAATGTACAGCATATAAAATGATTTTTGGTGAAGTTTCTAAAAGAATGAATAAAGAATTTGCACGTTCTGCTTTTGGAATGGGCGGACCTGCTCAAAGAAAAGAGGGCGAACCATTCAGCATTATGGATCTTGCAATGAAACCTTAATTTAAGTTGATAGTATGATTTGTGATGATTGTGAATATCTGGAATTAAGAAAGAATTACAAAATTGTTTGTAAACTTCATGAACATCAATTATTGGATGTTAAGCAATGTCAGCACTTTTTACAAAAGAAAGATGAATAGAATTAATTTCTATTCTAATTATTTATTTTTTTTAAAATATCAATCTCATTTGATGCCAGCTGACACCACCATGCTGAGATTCACTAATACCTTCATCAATAAAACCAAATTTCGAATAATAAGAAATTAAGTTCTCTTTACATGTTAATACAACACCTGAACGATTTTCAACTCTAGCACAATCAATTACCTGTTTTATTAATTTAGATGCATTTCCCTGTTTTCTGTATTCCGGAAGAGTATTAACGCCGAATATCATTTGCCAATCACCAGATTCATCATGAAGGGAAGCATTTTCATACATTTCATCACTCAAGTCTTTTTGATTGGTTACAAATCCATCAATGAATGAAATTAATTTTTCTCCTTCAAAAAGTAGCCAAAAATGATTTGGGTAATATTTCAACCTTTCTTCAAATTCTTTTTTGCTTGCAGCTTCATTTTCATTAAAGCATACGGATTCGACATTGTGAATTTCATCTAAATCGTTGAGTGTAGCAGTTCTGATAATCATTTTAAAACCTATTTTTGAGCTATTGCACAAATCCAACTCGCATCCTCGCCAGTAAATGAATCTTTTGATTCTTTTATGATGGTTTTTACTTGTGAAAATCCACTGTTTTTTAAATAGCTAATCAGTTCTTGTTCTGAGTAAATGTTGCAGTTTAACAGATCTTTGAATTCCTCTTGCCTTTCATCATTTTCTTTTGGAAGGGCTTCATTACATATTAGAAAAATACCATCTTCCTTTAAAACTCTATTTACCTCTTTTAAATCATTTTCAAAATCCGGCCAGAAATATACGGTTTCAAAAGCGGTGATGATGTCAAAGTTATTGTTGTCGAAAGACATTTCAGATACTGATTCCCGTTTAATTTCACATCTTCCGTTTTCTATTTCGGATTCATTTAATTCCTTTGATTTTTCAACGGATAGTTCTGAATAATCAATTCCATATACTTTATTGCTGGTAATTCCTAAAAATCTTTTAACATTAACGCCACCGCCACATCCTATATCTAAAATTTTTGCATCGTTGGATATGTCCAAATGGCTGACTCCCCACTGTGCAAGGTTTTCATGGTTAATGTTCATGTTTTCGATTAGTTTTTCACCTAATTTGCCTTGCGGATTTCCAGCATTTATTAGCAAATCCGGATCTTCTATTATTCTTGTTTTTTTAGTCTTCATGTTGGTCTAATAATTATTTTTGTGATTGAAATTTATAGTATTTTTCTCTCAGTAATACTGGGTATATAAATGAATCCAAAAAAAGTAATACTTTTATATAATATAAAGTCAAGAATAATATACAGTAATACTGCATATATAAATGAATCCAAAAAAAGTAATACTTTAAATGAATTTAAGAAGGTGAAAAATGTGATTGATGAGATAACAGATTTTTTATTTGGCTTGAAAATGACTATCATCTCTGCTATATTTCTCGTAATTGCAATTATTTTCATGATATTGGGAATTGACACTCCAGTTTACTTAAACCCTGCTTGGGGAGCAGTAATAATTAGTGGTATTCCAATGTTGCTTTTAGCAATGACAAGATTAATCCGTGAAAGATGGATTTCATCAGCATTATTGATTGCAATAGCTATGGTTGCTTCACTTTTAATTGGTGAAATCTTTGCAGCGGGTGAGGTTGCATGGATTATGGCATTAGGTGCACTTCTTGAAGATTGGACGGTTGAGAGAGCTAAAAAAGGTTTAAGAAATCTAATTAATTTAACTCCACAAACCGGTAGAAGAATTGTCAATGGAGTTGAAGAAGTTATCTCAGTAGACGAAATTAAAATTGGTGATACCTTAAGAATACTTCCTGGTGAAAGTGTACCTGTAGACGGTGAGATAATTTCAGGAACAAGTTCACTTGACCAATCAATCATGACTGGGGAATCTCTACCTATCGATAAGGAAGTTGGAGATGAAGTTTTCTGCGGAACCATGAACATGTATGGTGCAATTGACATTAAGGCAACCAGTTTAGGTGAAAACTCTTCACTTCAAAAGTTAATTGACCTTGTAAAGGCAGCTGATGAAAAACAAGCTCCGACTCAAAGGATTGCCGATAAATGGGCAACTTGGCTTGTTCCGGTTGCATTGCTAATTGCTATTGCTGCATGGCTTATAACAGGAGATATTGAAAGAGGAGTAACTGTTCTTGTAGTATTCTGTCCTTGTGCATTAATTTTAGCTACCCCAACTGCAATCATGGCAGCTATTGGTCAAGCTACAAAATATGGTGTTTTAATTAAATCCGGTGAGGCACTGGAGACATTAGGTGCCCTAAATACATTGGTATTCGATAAAACTGGAACATTAACATATGGAAATTTACAGGTTTCTGATGTTATTCCGGTCAATTCCGATTTATCAAGGACAGACTTGCTTAAAATGGTTGCATCTTGCGAAACTTTAAGTGAACATCCATTAGCTAAGGCTATTGTAGATAAAGCAAAAGAATTGGAAATGGATTTGGAAGAACCGCAAGACTTTAAAATGTATCCTGGAAAAGGTGTAAGTTGTAATGTTTCATATGGTAAGGTTTATGCTGGAAATGCTAAATTTTTAGCTGAAAATAATATTGATGTGGATGAAAGCTATTTGGACAAACTTAGAAGTGAAGGAAAAGCTGCAATTATCGTTGCTCTAAATGATAGTGTTGCAGGTTTTGTTGGTTTATCTGATGTGATTCGTGAAGATTCTGCAAGCATGATAAAAAGTTTGCATGATTTGGATACTGAGACTATATTGCTCACTGGAGATAACACAGAAACTGCAAATTACTTTGCATCACAGGTTGGAATAGGTAAGGTTTATGGAAATCTGCTACCTGAAGAAAAGCTTTCATGGATTGAAAAACTCAAAAGTGAAGGTAAAAAAGTTTGTATGATTGGTGACGGTGTAAATGATGCACCTGCACTTAAAACAGCTGATGTTAGTGTAGCAATGGGATCTGTTGGAAGTGATGTAGCTATTGAAGCTGCGGACATTGCACTTTTAGGAGATGACATTGGAAAAATTCCATATCTTAAAAAACTTTCAAACTCTACATTATTTACAATCAAGGCAAATATTATAATTTCAATGACAATTAATGCATTGGCTATTGTTTGTTCTATTTTAGGATGGTTAAATCCTGTTACAGGAGCAATTGTACACAATGCAGGGTCTTGTCTTGTAGTTTTAAATGCCGCTTTGCTTTATGATAGGAAATTCGATGATTCTATTAAGAAAGTCGATACTGAAAATGTCGAGCACTCACATTATCATTTCCACAATGACGGCGAGCACACTCATTCACATGAGGGTGTTGAAATCATTGATGAAATTGAAACTGATAATGGTGTAAAACATATGCATGCTCACAAACATGCATTGTTAAGACAAAGTTGTGAAACATATCACAACTAATTTTTTTCTTTTTTTTCATCAAAACTATTAAATATTTTAACGAATAATCTTATTTGTAGGTATTATTATGAATGAGAAAATAATTTTAGGACTTCCAAAGGGAAGTTTGAATAATGTAAAAAGAGGAAATACTTATCAATTATTTGTTGATGCAGGTTATGAAGTTAAAGGATACGAACCTGGCGATGAATCTTATGAAATCGAAATCTTAAATGATGAAGATATATCTGCATTTATAACTCGTCCACAATCCACTCCAGTAGAGTTAAACAGAGGAATGGTTGATATTGCTATTGTCGGTGAAGATTGGATTAAAGAAGAATCAGTTTTAAGAAAAACCAATACTATTAAAATTGGTGATTTGGATTATGGAAAAACTCGTTTAATAGTTGCTGTTCCTAAAGAAGCTCCATATGAAAATTTATCAGACTTTTTCAGAGCAAATAAGGATAGAAAAACTCCAATATTATGTTTCACTGAATATCCAAACTTAACCAGAAAATTCATCATGGAAAATGAAGTATATCAGGAAATGTATGGTGATTCAGTACCATTTGTCCAGGTTAGAGGTTTGACAGATGGAGATAATGAAATGGTGCAGGTCATTAACTCTGATGGTGCTACTGAAGTGTATATTGCAAAGGGTGCTGATTTAATCGTTGACAATACTCAAACTGGAAGTAGCCTTAAAAAAGCAGGACTTAAGGAAATTGAAACAATCTTGCATTCTTCTGCGGGACTTTATGCAAGTGAAAAATGTAGTGAAGAAAAACTCTGTAAAGCTCAAATGATTTATGAACAATTATTGGGTGCCATCACTGCTAAAAAATACTTTGATGTTAAATTTAACATTTCAAATTCCAAAATTGAAGAAGTTTCTGCTTATTTGATTGACAATAAGCTTTGTGCTGATGAACCTACATTAACACCGGGTTCTGATTTTTCACAAATCAATGTTTTAATTCCTAAAGCTAAATTCCCAGAAATGGTTGATGCTATTAAAGGATTTGAAGCAACTTCCATTATTAGAAATGATTTAAAACAATTAATAGAATAATCATTTCTTTTTTCTATTTTTTTTATCATGATAAATCGTTAACATTTATAAAGTATACCTTACATAAATTAATACATTAGATAATGTAATGGGGATTAAACATGTTAACATCTGTTCAAAAAGAAATTTTACAAACCTTAATTAATCTATACCAATCTTCTGATGGAAAATCTATTAAGGGCGAAGATATTGCTGAGGTTATGGGCAGAAATCCGGGAACAATACGTAACCAGATGCAATCATTAAGAAGTTTGGGTTTAGTTAAGGGAGTACCGGGTCCTAGAGGAGGATACAAGCCAACTATAGAAGCTTACCATTCTCTAAATATTTCAGTTTCTGATGAGGATTCTAAAGTTCCAATTTATAAAAATGATGAGAGAATGGAGGATATTTCTGTTGCTAAAATTGAATTTACAAGTGTGCCTCAACCTAGTGAATGTGAAGCCGCAATAAAAGTTTTAGGAAGTATCAAAGACTTGAATTTAGGTGATGTAATTAGAATAGGTCCGACTCCAGTAAACAACTTAGGGGTTATGGGTGAAATTGTTGGAAGAGATGATATGGACAACATTTTACTTGTAAATACCACAACCATTAGGAGCATTCCTAAAAAAACTGTTGGTGACATTGCAAGCCGTGATGTAATTTCATTTAAAATGGATTGCAATATAAAAGAAGCCGCAAAAAAATTAACCTCTAATGAAATTGATGGAGCTCCAGTCATGAAAGACGGAAAAGTAGTTGGAGTGTTTACAGTAACGGATCTTGTAAAAGCAATAGCAGAAGGCAATGAAGATAAAACGGTTGGGGAATTAATGTCATCTAATGTTGTTATTGTTAATGAAGATTTAAAAATAGCTAATGCTATTGAAGTAATGCTTAAAAAATCAATTTCAAGATTAATTATAGCAGACAATGACAATAATCTACTTGGTATTGTTACAAGAACAGATTTAATTGATAGTGTTACTAATTTAGAACAATTCCCAATTATTACAAATTAATTTTTATTTCAAAGTGATTTAATGAAAGTTAACCAGATTAATGTAGAAAAAAATATGAGCGTATCAGATTTATTAACTCAATTTGATGAATCTGGTGTTTTAGGAGCGGGTAGAGTAGCCCGTGCTTGCAATATCTTGACAGATATGATTCAAGATGAGGAAATGAATGTATTCTTAAGTTTAGGTGGTCCTTTAATCCCTGGAGGTATGAGAAATATTGTAACCAAAATGATTAAAGAAGGTCATGTCAATTTAATTGTTTCAAGTGGAGCTAATATCACTCATGATCTTGTTGAAGCATTTGGAGGTTCTCATTATCGTCATGAAGGAAAAGATGATGAAGAATTAAATGAAGAGGGAATAGGTAGGATTGCTGATATTAATGTTGGCTCTGATGATTTCACATTCTTTGAAACTGAAATAACAAAAATATTTGAGGAAATTTCAAAAAAGAAAAATGTTATTTCCATTCAGGAATTGCTCTATGAGATAGGTCTTTTGGTTGAAGATGAAAATTCGTTTGTAGCTAGTGCCGCTAGAAATGACGTGCCAATATTTGCACCGGGACTTATTGACTCAATGATGGGTTTACAATTATGGATATTCTCACAGGATCATGACTTCACAATAAGTGCAGCCGGTGACATGCCGTTATTGTCAGATATTGTTTTCGCCTCTGAAAAGGTTGGCGCTATACTTTTAGGAGGGGGCTTAACCAAACATTATACTCTTGCTTCAAATGTCATAACAGGAGGTCTTGATGCAGCTATCCAAATTACAATGGACCGACCTGAAGCAGGTAGTTTAGGTGGAGCGCCACTGGAAGAAGCAAAATCATGGGCAAAAGCAAGATGCGGATCTAGTTTAGCCAGCGTTGTTGGTGATGTTACAGTTATTTTCCCATTGATTTATGCAGCCGCCCTAGATAAGATTAGTCGTGATTAGATGAGTTATATAATATTAGCCATATTGTTTATTTTATCTGGATTTTTTATGAAATATTCAGATGATTTATTTGATATTAATGATAATTTAGCTTTTGCATGTGTTTTTGGTGTTTTTTGTGGGGCAGCTTCTGCACTTGCCACTATATATAGCTTAGATGCAGCTTATATTTTCTTAGCTATTTTAATTGGTAATTTCATAGCATTAAAAGTAGATGGTATACATCATATTGTCACATTAATAGTTTTCATTTTCATTTTATTGATTGGCGGGATCCCTGATTTGAATTTAATTATCTTATTAATTTGTATTTTGGCCGCATTTTTAGATGAAGTGGGTCATGAGCTAATCTCAAAGGTTACTCAAAATAAGTTTTTAAATCTATTTTTTGAATATAGATTCGTAATGAAAATTGTAATATTTTTATTTGCGGTTTATGGTGTATTTGATATTTGGATATTTATCTGTTTCTTATTGTTTGAAATATCCTATGAAACTGCAAGAATATTATTTGAAAGTTTAAATTAAAAAAAGAAGAAAAAAAAGGAATTTAAAATTCCTTTCTATTTTTTGTTTATTCGTTTATTTCGACACCCATTCTACCAGCAACTCTGGCGATGAGTACGGTAACAATTACTGCAACAATAGTTACAATGATAGCATATGTGAATAAAGTAGGAATTGCATCTCCTGCTCCAATAACGGATTCAATTAATCCTTGGATTGCACTGTTCCATGCTTCACCAGCTACGAACGCGAATGCAGTGGTGATTAATGCTAAAACTGTTTCCATTATCATTTTTGTTACTTCATTTGCCATATTTTTCACCCCATTTAAATTGTTCTGTTCATTGATAAAAAGAACAATATTATTTTTATTTCTTTTAATTAAAATATTTTTGTTTTATTCAAGTGATTTTATTAATTTTTCACATGATTCTTTTGGATTGTCTGATTCATAAATACTTCTTCCAACAATAATTGCATTGGAATATTCTAAAGTTTTTTTACCATCTCCTCCTTGTTTTCCAACGCCAGGTGAGATAATATAAGCATCTTTTCCAACAATTTCACGTATGTCTGAGAGTCTGTCAAGTCTTGTAGCCGGTGCAACATAGTTTGTAATTCCCATATCTACTCCCATTTGAGCTATTGCATCAGCATTTTTTTGTAAAAACATTTTTGCACCAGGATGTGACATTTCAGTGAGTAAAAATAATTCTTTTCCATATTTATTTGCCATGTCAAGGCATGCTTGCACGCTATCTGATCCGACAAAACCATGGCAGATTATTGCATCGGCTCCTGCTTTGAATGTTTCATTGCAGATTTTGGAGTTTGTTGCATCTATATCTGCTACTTTAAAGTCACATATTACTTTAAATCCAAATTTATCCTTCAATTTATTTATAATTTCAAGACCTTCTGCAAGTGCTAATGGATAACCAATTTTTATAGTATCGATATATTCTTCAATTGAATTGCAGATTTCAATTGCTTCACTTTCACTTCCTACATCAAGTGCTAAAATCAAGTTGTTTTTAATTTCCATGATAGTATATTTGTTCTTTTTTATTAAATATGTTGCTTTAAATTAATTTTGTTTAATGTATTACTAATAATATTTATATATAATAAATTATAAAATATACTTATCAATAAAACTTTATAAATTTTAAATGTAATTTAAATTTTTATTGAGTCTTTTATCAAATTGTATTGATAGGTTATTTGGAGGAAATTATTTATGCATATTATGGAAGGATATTTACCATTGACCTGGTGTATAATATGGTTCGTCATATCATTCGCTGTTGTCGCATTTGGTATTTATCAAATCAAAAAAATTGTAGATGAAACCCCTGAATCCAAAGCTTTACTTGCAGTAAGCGGTGCATTCATGTTCGTCTTATCTTCTTTGAAATTACCTTCTGTTACTGGAAGTTGTTCTCACCCTTGTGGTAACGGATTAGGTGCAGCATTATTTGGTCCTGCAGTAACTGCAGTATTAGCAACTATCGTACTTTTATTCCAAGCAATTTTACTTGCTCACGGTGGATTAACTACTTTAGGTGCAAACATATTCTCTATGGGTATTATCGGACCATTAGCTGCATGGTTAGTATACAAAGGTTTAACTAAAGCTAATATTTCATCAACT
>JAEIGA010009484.1_pt1 | contig 14734 bp, 16 predicted proteins | sample 9270691 | NCBI WGS metagenome assembly JAEIGA01 (sample SAMN17057246, study PRJNA624740) | gut metagenome | biome: biome; isolation source: fecal sample | host: Bos grunniens | place: China: Xizang | collected 2019
CATGAGAACTTTCAGATTAGCACCATTTTCCCCGATTGCAGTTGTTTTTTCCGTGAACTGTATAAGATAACATATAAATCACATACAAATTAAATGGTGAATGTATTCTTCCAGTGTCAATCTGCCTAAAAAGAGTTAAATAATACATTTTGGGGGAAGATATTTTCTAATTTAGAAAATTATTTCGATTTTTATTAGTACATTTACAGCAATTATTTGAAGTTGTCATATGGAACAAAAGAATTTGAATAGACTACGGGTGATTATTGCCGAAAAGAACCTAACCAACAAGTGGCTATCTGAGCAACTTGGAGTTGGTCAGGCAACGGTTTCAAAATGGGTACAGAACAACGCCCAACCCAATCTTGAAATGTTGATAAAGATATCAAAACTTCTCAATGTCGATATCAATGAACTTATTCGACCTGAGGAAGTACAAATTGATGCGGAAAATTAATGTTTAAATATTGAATCCCGATGGACAACAAACAATATAACGCTCTCTTCTCCTTCATCTGGAACATTGCCAACGATGTGCTGGTACATGCTTTTGAGAAGGGAGATTACAAAAAGATTATCCTGCCGTTCATGGTGCTTCGTCGTATCGACGTGCTCCTTGAACCAACAAAAGCTGCCGTGCTCCAGAAAAAGGAGTTTTGCGACAGCCACAATCTCGTTGATTATACTCCTTTTCTCACTCAGGTGACTGGTTATCCGTTCTACAACACTTCTGCGTTTACGATGAAGACTCTAAAGAATGAGATAGACCCACAACGCTTGAAGATGAATATCATTGAGTATTTCAATGGGTTCTCGCAGGATGTGCAGGACATTATCGACAAGTTCAAACTCCGTCAACAGGTGGATAACCTCACAGAGGCAGGTCGCCTTGGTTCGCTCTTGGAGAAGTTTACCGATGAGAATATCAACCTCTCGGTGAAGCCTGTTATGGAGGAAGTGACAGAGAAGGATGGCACAAAGAAGATGGTAGAACGTCTGCCGGGACTCGACAACCACACCATGGGAACCATCTTTGAAGAGTTGCTCCGTAAGTTCAATGAGGAAAACAACGTAACCGAAGCCGGTGAGCACTTTACACCTCGTGACTACGTGCGTCTGCTCGGACAGTTGGCTATTGAACCCATCAAGGACAAACTTGCCGATAATACCTACACCATTTATGATGGTGCGTGTGGCACTGGCGGTATCTTGACTATTGCCCAAGAAGAGATTGAGCGCATTGCCAATGAAGAAGGCAAACGTGTCCGTACAAGCATCTTCGGCCAGGAATTGCAGCCAGATACATACGCCACCTGTAAGGCAGACCTTATGATTTCTGGCAACATCAATAAGTTTACTTATCGTCTTGGTACAGTTGACCATCAGTATATTGCCTTTGGTTCGACCATCAGTCAGGATGGTCATGCTGGTGAAAAGTTTGACTTCTGCATTTCGAATCCTCCATTCGGTACCCCTTGGAAGGAAGACCTGAAGAACTGGGGCCTTGGCGATAAGAAGGAGGTAACTGATCCACGCTTCTTTGATGGCGTGACAAGTTTCATTCCTGACATTGGCGACTGCCAGATGCTCTTCCTTGCCAACAATGTAAGCCGAATGAAGGACACGCCGCTTGGCACCCGCATTGTGGAGGTGCATAACGGAAGTTCTCTTTTTACGGGAAAAGCAGGAGGAGGTGAAAGCAACCTTAGAAAGTACATTATTGAGAATGACCTTCTTGAGGCTATAATCCAAATGCCTGATAATGATTTCTATAATACTAAAATTGCCACATACATTTGGATTGTTACAAACCGGAAAGAACAAAAGAGGAAAGGTAAGGTTCAACTTATTGATGCTTCTGCTTTAAAGACACCACTTGATAAACATTTAGGAAAAAAGAACTGTTTGACAAGTGATAAAGACAGAAAACAGATATTGGATTTACTTATTAAATTTGAAAACAACGACTATAGCGTCATTCTTGATAACAAAGAGTTCGGATATTGGGATGTCGAGATTTTACATCCGATGAAAGATGAAAGTGGAAATGTTGTTAAATCAAAAGGAAAGGTTAAATATTCAAAAGATAAGTATTCTCTTCAAGTGCCTTATACATATCCATCGGGAATTGAAGGTTTTTTTGCAGATGAAGTCGTGCCACATGATCCAGAGGCTGTTTTAGGAAAAGCTGTGTTGGGTTATGAGATAAGATTTGCAAACTACTTTAGTAGAAAGCATGATGTGAAAGAAACAAAGTTTCTTCAAGATAAGATTGGGTTGATGCAAAAAGACGTATTATCTTTATTGCCAAAAATATCTGATTGGTTTCGGAATGATGATATATGCCTGAAGGAGAGTAAGAATCCTATTTTCGGAAAGATACCATCACATTGGGAAGAAATCCAGTTCAAATATTGTTTCAATGAAAGAAACGATACTGGGCATCCTAATGAAGAGATGTTATGTGCAACCCAAAATAAAGGGGTAATACCTCAATCGCTATATGATGGTAGTGTTGTTACTGTTACAAAAGGCTTTGAGAGTCTTAAGTTGGTGAAAAAGGGCGACTTCGTTATAAGTCTTAGATCTTTTCAAGGAGGAATAGAGTATGCTTACTATCAAGGCATCATAAGCGCTGCTTATACCATTATTGAACCGATAGACAAGGAATACACAGAGTATTTTAAGTACCTGTTCAAGTCATCAGTGTTTATCAGTTTGTTAAAAACCTGTGTTACAGGTATTCGCGAAGGACAAAATATTAACTATAACCTTCTTGGAAATAAGTATATTCCTATTCCACCAAAAGAAGAGTTAAATGGCTTTTTGAAATTGAATGAGATTAACGAGTTGATTTACGCTTTTGAAGATAACGTAAATACGCTCAAAGAATATAAAAAGCATTTGATTTCAGATATAGTTACAGGTCAAATAAAAATCAAATAAGCATATGAAGAAGCTATTTAGTATAATATTGTGGATTATTTCTTTTTGTTTTTCGGGTTGTCTTTATGAACCTGTGTCAAATTATATAAAAGAAAAGAAATGGTTCAGCGAAGAAGGTTCAGTTAACATCTGGCTAAATACTCCCCAATATGCAAATTTGCACTTTATAGTGTATGTATTATTACTAGTTCTTTTTGTGGCATTGGGCTATATTGTCGCTTATTATTATCTTCAACATAAATCTAAGGTTAAAAAGAATTCACCAGAAGAGCAACTAAAAAAATTTAATAGTTATGTTGATGAATCATCTGGTATTAAAATAACATGGGATGTATATTTTGGCACGCTTTACAACAATGATCCATTTGCTAGCAATATAAAATTATTCTGTTTGAAACATAATCCTCCTCAACTTATGAAATATTATGGGTGTGTGATTCCAAAATGTCCTAATGGAACTTTTTTTACAACAGAGGCAGAAATCAAAAGATTCATAGAATCAATGCTATTTGCAAAATATGATGAGTTGAAAAAGCAAAGTGAGAGTAAAAATTAGAAAAAGCCTATGTCAATAGATACATCAGAAACAGGACTTGAAAAGATAATCGTCGACTGGCTCGTGCAGCATAACGGCTACGAGCAGGAGACTCCACACGCTTTCAATAAGGACTTTGCCCTCGTTGATAAGTGGGTGGAACGATTCGTTACTGAGACCCAACCAGAAAAGGTTGAGCAGAGCATGTGCTTTGCTTCACCAAGTGAACGACTGAAGTTCTTCACTCGTTTGAGTGACGAGATAACTAAGCGTGGCGTAACTGATGTACTGCGCAAGGGATATAAGTTCAATGGCTCGACCTTTGACCTGTACTATCCATTGCCATCAGAGCTGAATCCAAGTGCAAAGGTTGCATACGAACATAACATTTTCGGAGTCATCCGTCAGGTGATGTACTCGAAGGTGAACACCAACGAGATAGACTTTGTCGTTTTCATCAACGGTTTGCCACTAGCCACCTTTGAGTTGAAGAACAACTACACAGGGCAGACATACGAGAATGCCATCATGCAATACCGTACAGACCGTGACCCGAAGGAACTGCTATTGCAGAAGAAACGCTGTGCCGTTCACTTTGCACTGGATGACTGCCAGGTATGGATGTGTACTGCCTTGGCTGGAAAGGATTCCTGGTTCCTACCGTTCAACTGCGGTGTGAATGGTGGCGCTGGCAATCCTGTCATCAAGGGTGACACAATGACCTCGTATCTGTGGAAGGATATTTTGACAAAGCCAACGCTCTCGAATATCATTGAGAACTTTGCACAGGTGATAACAAGCGAAGACAAAAAGACCCACAAAGTGAAAGAAACGGTCATCTGGCCTCGCTATCACCAGTTGGATGCCGTCAGGTCGTTGCTCCATGTCACAAAGATATCACCCATCGGCAGAAGGTTCCTCATTCAGCATAGTGCAGGAAGTGGCAAGTCGAACTCTATCACCTGGCTTGCCTACCAACTCGTCACCTTGCTTCAACCCAATCAGGAGCCATTCTTTGATAGCATCATAGTGGTGACCGACCGTGTAAACCTCGACAAGCAGATACGCGACAACATCAATGCTTTCCAGCGTCTGAGCAACCTTGTAGGATGGGCTGACAAGTCAGGAACCTTGCGTGAACTGTTGACAGGCGGTAAGAAGATTATCATCTCCACCATTTTAAAGTTCTCGTTCATACTTGATGAAATCGGCAGTTCACTGAAAGACAAGCGCTTTGCCATCATCATTGACGAGGCACACAGTAGCCAGAATGGTTCGCTGTCGGCAAACCTTGCAACAGGTATCTCTGGAAATGCAACTCCTGTCATACCTTTGAGTACTGGCTTTACATCTAAGGACGATGGCTATCCAACGATGGCTGCGGAAGGTTTTGAAGATTCTTATTGTGAACCAGAAGACATCGAGGACAAGATTCACCGAATAATAAAGGGAAGGAAGATGGCAAAGAATGCCAACTACTATGCTTTTACCGCAACACCAAAGAACAAGACCCTGGAAATGTTCGGCGATAGAGTTGAGCGCATCGGCGAAGAGCCTCTGTACATACCATTCCATGAATACACGATGAAGCAAGCCATCGAGGAAGGTTTCATCCTCGATGTGCTGAAGAACTATACTCCTTATTCTTCTTATTACCGCGTACTAAAGGCTGTCGAAGACGATCCTGAGTACGACAAGAAGAAAGCTCTGGGCAAGATTCGCTCCTACGTGGAACGTCAGCCGGAAACTATCGAGAAGAAGGCAGAGATCATTGTTGAGCACTTCTGCAAGAAGGTGTATATGAAGATTGGTGGTCATGCTCGTGCCATGGTGATAACCAGCAGCATAGAACGTGCTATTGAGTTCTATAAGGTGATAAGCAAGATGCTTGAAGAACGCAACAGTCCATTCAAGGCTATTGTAGCATTCACAGACAAAGTGATAGACGGCAAGGTCGTTACTGAAGCGGAACTCAATGGATTCCCATCGGCAGAGATAGAACAGCGCATCGAACAAGAACCATATCGTTTCCTGATTGTGGCCGATAAGTTCCAGACAGGTTATGACCAGCCTCTGCTGCATACGATGTATGTAGATAAGCAGATAAGCGACCTGAAGGCTGTGCAGACACTTTCACGTCTGAATCGTTGCCACCCAAAGAAGCAGGACACTTTTGTGCTTGACTTTGCCAATGACCCGGAGATGATTCGTCAGGCGTTCCAGCGATACTACAAGACGACTATCCTTGAAGGCGAGTCGGATGTCAACAAACTCAATGACCTTACTGAGACCATTGAGGGCTTCAATTTCTATACTCAGGATGACGTTGACACCGTGGCAACCCTCAAACTGATGGGTACAGACGAAGACCGCCCAAAGATAGACTCTGTTATTGATGCCGTTGTGGTTCGCTTTAAGGAAGAGCTGAACGAGGATGAACAGATTAAGTGTAAGAGTGCCATCAAGAACTTCAACCGCTGCTATCCGTACTTCTCTGCCATCATGCCCTACGAGAGCCCGGAATGGGAAAAGCAATATGTCTTCTATTCGCTTTTGGTCAAGAAATTGCCAAAGCTAAAGATTGATGACTATACAGATGGGCTACTTGACAACATCGACTTTGACAAGTATCGCATCGTCAAGGAAGAAGAACGTTCTATTGCACTCGAGAATGAGGATACTTCCGTCAAACCTATTCCTGTAGGTACAGGTGGTGGTAAGCCACAGCCAGAGATGGATGCTCTGTCAAGTATCGTGAAGGACTTTAATGATACTTACGGCAATATTGAATGGAAGAATCGTGATGAGGTACAGCGTCAGATTGAGGAATTGCCAGCTCGTATTGCCACCAGCGTTGATTTCGTCAATGCTGTCCGCAATGGTGATAAGCAGGTAGCACAGATAACTTTCAATGATGACATCATCAACATTGTAGCCGGAATGCTTGAAGAAAAGACCGAGTTTGTGCAAACATACTTTGCCAATCCAGATTTCCAGAACTTTGTGAATGCGAGGGTATTCCAAGCAGCTATTAGCAGTTTAGCAAATACTTAGTTTAATGATGATAATATCCAAACAGACAACTAATGAAGAATAAAAAAGAAGACATCAATGATGAAAGAATAAATAAAGGTGTCGAAAAACAAGAAGAACCAAAGCCTTCTATTCAAAATCCAACGTCCGAAGAAGAACCTCGTTCAGAAGACTCTAATTCAGAGGAGGAAGAGTTACAATCAAGAAGAGGTTTCTTTAAGCGTGTTGCCAAGACTGTCTTACCAGTTATTGGTGGATTAATTCTTTCGCAGTTTCCATTTAGGGCATTTGCATCAGGACAGTCATGTGCTAATTGCTGGTATGGTTGTTCTAGCGGTTGCTCTAGTTGTACTGGCTCGTGTCAATTTGGATGTAGAACAAGTTGCTCAAGCTGTACAGGATCTTGCCAGTTTGGATGTAAAGGCTCTTGTACTAGCTGTACTGGTTCTTGCTCATTCGGTTGCAAAACAACCTGCACAAGTTGTACGGGAACTTGTTCTATGACCTGTTCACGTGATTGTGCAAGCAATTGTAGTACCGGATGCTCTATATCATGTACTGGGACTTGTGCAAGCAATTGCTCTGGGTCTTGCTCGTTCCTGAGTTCCGGAAGTTCGGGAAATTCTGGCGGTTATGGCGGCTCTGGTATTCAGTCTGGATGCGGTGGCTCATGTTCGAGTAAGTGCACTGGAAGATGTTCTTCTACTTGTTCGGGCGCATGTGCAACAGGATGTGGTGGATGTTCTAGCTCTTGTTCGGGAGTTTGTAGTGGCAGTTGCAGCCATAGTTGTTCTTACAATTGTTCTGGGTCTTGCGGAGGTTGTCGCGGAAGATGTACTCGATGCAATTAATATTAGCAAAGTTACTCATAATGATTAATATAACCAAACAATCGAAAAGTTGGCAAGAAGGTGTAGCTAAAGAAGTTACATTCATTGTCACAAAAGACTGCCAGTTGGCTTGCAAATACTGCTATCTCGTTGGAAAGAACTCTAACGAGAGGATGTCCTTTGATGTCGCAAAACGGGCAATAGATTACATTTTAAGTAAAGAGGATGATAAATTATTCAACCAAGAGTCTGTCATTTGGGACTTTATTGGTGGAGAACCTTTTCTTGAAATAGAATTGATTGACAAAATATGTGATTATATAAAAGTGCAGATGTACACTTTGAACCACCATTGGTTTAACTCTTATCGTTTTTCTATATCCACAAATGGGCTAAATTACGATAATGAGAAAGTACAGAATTACATATCAAAGAATAAAGAACATTTAAGTATTGGTATAACTATAGACGGCACTCAGTTAAAGCATGATCTTAACAGAGTATACAAGACAAGCAATAAGGGCTCATACAATGATGTTGTGAAAAATATTCCACTTTGGCTTAAACAATTTCCAAATGCAGGAACAAAAGTAACTATATCTTCTGCTGATATACCATATGTAAAAGAATCTGTTTTGCATCTATTTAGCCTTGGTATTCATCAAGTTAATATCAACTGCGTTTTCGAAGATGTTTGGAAACCTGGCGACGAAGTTCTTTTCGAACAACAGTTAATAGAACTGGCCGATGAAATCATAGACAAAGAATTATACAAGAATAGCTCTTGTTCTTTTTTTGACGAGGGCATTGGCAAGCCTTTGGATGAAGCAAATAACGAGAATTGGTGTGGGGCAGGAAAAATGCTCGCAGTTGATTCTGCAGGTGTTTTTTATCCATGTACAAGATTTGCACAATATTCTCTAAGAGATAAAAAATCATGGAATATTGGAAACATAGAGGAAGGTATTATTAGAAATAAAGTTCGTCCTTATTTGTTGCTGAATAGGTCAGCTCAATCATCAGACGAGTGCATGAAATGTGAAGTTGCTTCAGGATGTGCTTGGTGTCAAGCCGAGAATTTTGATAGTGCAGACACATATACATTGTACCAACGCAGTACCGCAATATGTAAAATGCATAAGGCTCAGGTCTATGCAAACAACTATTACTGGAATAAGTTGTATCGTAAGATAGAATTGGAACAGTATCATCATCCTAATAAGTTAAAATCATGCTGCAATATTTAGTCATACTATTAGATGATATAAGCGTTTCGTATTGTCACGCAACCAACCCATTAACGTCAAAGAACAGGATTCCCTATAATGTGTTGCACGATGCAATTTTTTGGGGGATGAGACATAACTTGATGATTCAGTATGTCATGCCTCCTTATGAACTTCCTGACGAATATTGTCGGTTGATGGAAACAATTGATAACGTTAAAATTGGAGAAGATGTGGAAGTCTATCAAGGAATTCCAAATAACGTTAGCTCCTCCACAGTTGTTCTTAGCATATCAATAGACGATATGATTGAAAACGCACACATGATAGGACGATTGCTAAAACAAGTAAAGCGTCTTACGGTTAATTTCACGGATATTCAACAATTTAGAGATGATAAAATAAATCAATATGAGTCGGCACTTCAAATATTAATGGATGTTATCGTTAGTGAGATTTCAGAAGGAAATAAACGAGAGTTAAATCTTTTGACAGATAGAATATCTCTAACGAAAATGTCCAATTGTAACGCGGGTGTCACTAATATTACGGTTGCTCCAAATGGAAAGTTTTATTTGTGCCCAGCCTTCTATTATGACGAAATGTTGAAAATTGACACTGGATTAAATTACAACAATCCTGTATATGATAGAAGCATCGGCAACTTAAAGCAAGGACTTGACATAAAGAATTCACATTTGCTTCAATTGAAGAATTGTCCTTTGTGTCAATTATGTGATTCTTATCAATGTAACAGGTGTTTATGGCTAAACCAAAAGATTACACAAGAAATAAACACACCTAGCCATGAACAATGTATTCTTTCTCATATAGAACGAAATGTTTCGAGAAAACTTTCTGCTAAAATGAGAGATCTTGGCTATGAAGCCCCAATAATTCCAGAAATTAATTATTTAGATCCGTTTGACATTATATAATTTACTCAATCATGATTAAAAAAGTAGGTTCAGTAACACCCGAAGAAAGGGATGTTATCCAGGCTCTCTATGAGAGAAGAAATGGCTTAACAGAGTTGGCCAAAATTCTGACTCCGGACAATGAAGCATTGTACGAGAAACTTGTTAAAGACATGGGCGAAACTTCTTCCAAATTTCAGGAGTGGTGGAACCGCACTTCCCTGAAGTACAACTGGGAGTCTTCTGAGGATGGAAATTGGGAAATCAATTTTGACACATGTGAGATTAACTTAGTAACAAATTAAATTGTAGACTTATGTTAGCAATAGTACCGCTTTTTATCGGAACAACAGAGCTCTTGTTAATAGCAGCTCTTGTTCTTTTACTTTTTGGTGGCAAGAAGTTCCCTGAAATGATGAAGGGACTTGGGCAGGGTATGCAGTCTTTCAAAAAAGGAATGAATGAGCCGATTTCAGAAGAAAAGAAAGAAAACGAACAGAATGCAGAATCAAAAGTCTCTTCAGGATCAGAACCAAAATCAGAATAACAATTCTGACCCAACGATGATGACATTTAGCGGACACCTTGAGGTGCTCCGCCAAATGTTGTTTCGTATTGTTGTGGTGGTTTTTGTCTCTTCAATCTTAGTATTTTATTTCAAGGATAAAACATTTGAAATTATTTTAGCACCTAGCGATTCAAACTTCGTCACATATAAAACTCTTGAGTCTTTATTGGACAAGATTGACATCAGTTTCCAGTTTGACAATTTTGAAGTTACCCTTATAACGACAGAACTGAGCAGCCAGTTTATGACGCATTTTTCAACTTCATTGTATTTGGGTCTATTGATTACGTCTCCATATATTTTATGTGAGATAATTAGGTTTGTGACTCCTGCGTTATATGAAAACGAAAAGAAAAACTCATGGATATTGGTAACTTCAATGTACTTCCTTTTTATCATAGGGATGGCCATTAACTATTTTATTATTTTTCCATTTTCTGTAAGATTTTTAGGAACATATAGCGTTGCGTCCAAAGTACATAGCACAATTACCCTTGACTCCTATATGGATACATTTACATCACTATCGTTAGTCATGGGATTTATTTTTTTATTACCAATAATTTCATACATTTTGGCAATAAATGACATAGTATGTTATGATAAAATATCAGGGTATCGGAAACATGCGATTATTGTAATTGCAACAATAGCAGCAGTTATTACTCCTCCAGACGTTATGACTTTACTTCTTGTAGCCATTCCTCTTTATATATTATTCGAAATAAGTTTACTGATAGTAAAGAATTTTCATAGAAATTAGTTAATTAAGAAATAATATAAGAATGAAATTCTTTCTTAATTTTTTACTGGCATTTTGTGGATGCATCTTTGTTTCATGTGCTAAGTCGCATGAGACAAAATGCAAAGTTATAATATTACCGAAAACAATGGCAATGTTGTAACACTTAACTTTCTTTTATGCCTTCATTACTGCAGGAATATCGGATGGTAAGCCCGCTTTCCGTGAAGCGGGCGTAAAGTTCAATAAAAGTTTCTTTGGTCCACATCATAATATTAAGGTTTTAGACGCGGCAAAGATAGAAACAAAAATCTAGGTAATCAACCCGGAGTTAACCGAATGCTTTCCTCCCATTTTGAATTTTGTTATTCGAAGAACTATCATAGTTATAGTTACCATAAAAGCTTGCTGTTTTATGTGGCCAGTTCCCCCAACATCGATAGATGCTTGGGGTATTAGGCTACCCCTCCTTACTTTTGACTGGACATAGGCAAGCCTCTTCTGCATATCTGTCCTGGCATGATGTTGCCAGATATTTATCATTTTGAATACCGTGTTTCGAAGAACTATCAAAGTCATATAAACCTTAATTGCTTGCTATTTTATCTGGTCTGCCTCCCAAGCATCTATAGGTGGTTGGGGAATTAGGCTTCCCATGACTTTGAAAAAGTGACATCGGCAAGCCGATTAGCCTGACTTGAAATAATCCTCTGGTATCTGCACTGTAATTCATGACCGACCATGTGCGAGAGCGTCTTCATGCCAGATTGTGTGACCTCTGCTTGCAGAATTATATGGTCAGTCCTCCGTCCGATGTAAATCAGAATGGGTAGTGATCTTCCCGATACTTGAAAAATGTGGCACATGGGCAAGCCCAGTGCCCCGTAGGTATACAGGTATGGACGGATGGCCTTGCCAGGGTGTAAGCCCCTACAAAGACTCGAAATTGGCTTCAGAAAGCGTCAAAACACATAATAACACCCCTGGAATGGCGAAGCCGCGAATTTGGGCATTTCTGAGGCTTCCGTGGTTTTGTCGCTTGAATGACAAGACATCGCATCGGCTACAGAACAAGGGTAATGGCTACTGCCGGAAGTCGCAAATCTTTGACAGGAGGGAAAGGAAAATGAGTAATTTGGATGGTTGACCGTCCAGAAATCTGCCGTGCATCGTAAGCCCATTGCCATTGCATGATTTGCTGTGCATTTACCACATCCGCAAAACGCAACATGAAGCCATCCTTTGGAGTAGGATTGTATATCATCTATAGGGCTATACTCAATATAGGATTATACAACTGGCTACGACAAAAGGGATTGTTGAAACTCCGTTTTTGTATAACTGTATATCTTATATAGGGATATACATTACCATACCATTGCGCCAAGTGTAAAGCAATACAGCTATGTCCTTATACATTCATACATGCTATACCGATATACTAGGTATAACCGTATATGCCAATATGCCCTATAGGTGTGTACAAACTATACACTGATACTCTGTATATCCTTACACACACTATAACGCTATACGGAGAATAAATCTATACTGGGTATCTGCTGATACAGGATATACCCCTATACGTTGTGGATGTGTATATGCCTATAAGCTTATACTCTTCCATGGTGTATATGGTGCCATCGTTATATGGCTATACAAAAAGTGCAGACAGGGAACCAGTATTCAGTTCTATGTCTGCACAACAGGATAAACGGTGTGTTAGTCAGAAAAGTTCCTCAGACGGCTGGTCACGGAGTTCGGGATGGTCACACTCGTCAGGCCAGAGCAACTTTCGAATGCGCGATTTCCTATGCTGGTAACGGAGTATTCCTTGCTGTCATATGTCACCTTTTCGGGGATGATTACAGAGCCGGAGTATTCATCAGAATATGAATCATAGTTGCTGCCTTGGTAAGTTACAGCAACAGTCAAGTCGCTGATTGAAGTAACTTCGTAATAAATGCCGCCGACCTCAAAGTCGTGGGCGGACACCACGGTGCAAAGTAGGGCTGAGAAGAAGAGAAGGAATAGTCTTTTCATAGTCTTATGTCTTTTATTTTAGTAGCAGAAATTATAATATGTTATTCTTCGCAAAGGTAGTTTTTTTTCTGTAAACGACAAAATAATCTGTAAGGAAATGTCTTCGGCACGAAGATTTCATAGATTATTGCCTACCAATGACACGATTTTTCCTTTCTCCCACGGATGTCGCGGATGAACACGGATGTCGCGGATTGACACGGATATTCTTTTTATCGAACACGGATGTCGCGGATTGACACGGATATTCTTTTTATCGAACACGGCTGTCGCGGATTGACACGGATGATTTTTACATAACAAAAAAGAAACACTTATAGCCTGCAGCTCTGTGAGCAATGTGATATGCGAATATAGCCACTGGCGAACATGTTCCCCCGTGGCTCTCTCCACACATTGCGCTAACACCAGGCTATAAGAAAAAACAATAAAAAAAATAGTTGACAAGCAGACGAGTAAACAAGCAGACGAGTAAATAAGCAGACGAGTAAACAAGTTAGTAGACGAGTAGTTCTTTGTACGGAGTTCTCATTGATTCTCTTTGAGGTAAAGCATTCTTTATTGTCTGGAAATGGAAGAATATCAGAGAAATGTGCTGAATTTATTAGATGCGAGGGGGAGATATATCAAATAGCGAGGTGATTAAGAGCATTTGAAATTTTAATTAAGAGCAGTTTTAAATTTCAAAAGATACAAGTGACGTCGCCATTTGTAGCTTTTGATATGACACTTTTTCGTATCTTATGATGTGGGTTTGCGTAAATGCTTAATTGTCAGTTTCGGAGATGAGCTTCGTACGTGGAATACTTTATGCTATATTGTTTCTGGCAGAGCGTCTGCCGAAATTAGTTAAAAACTATCAAGCGGAGAGAGGTAAACGCAAACGTGTGTAAAAAGCGGTTATGATATGTAAAGATATAGGATTTTTATTTGTATCTTTGCAAAATGAACTATAAGCAATTAATATTTAGCATCATGCTCCTGTTGCTTGCTCCTGCTGCGGTTTTGGCTCAGAGCAGCATGATGGAGGAATGTGAGGACACATGCACACACATACATGGCATAGACATAAGCCACTATCAAGGAGAAGTTTTCTGGAAGACTATTGGCGACAACACTCGCATGGCATATGTATACATAAAAGCAACAGAGGGTGGCGACAGAATAGACAAGCGATATGAGAATAACTTGCTGACGGCAAGAAAGCATGGACTTAAGGTTGGTTCGTATCATTTTTACCGACCAATAACTCCGCAGGAAAAGCAACTCAAGAATTTTACGACACAGTGTCTGCCACATGAGCAAGACCTGATACCGATGATAGACGTGGAGACAAAGAACGGTCTTGCTGACACGGCATTCTGCGATTCACTGTTCAAGTTTCTTGACCTTGTGGAGAAGCACTACAAACAGAAACCGCTGATATATACAGGCGCTAACTTCTACGACAAGTATCTCTCAGGAAAGATAGACGAATATAAGGTGATGATAGCCCAGTATACAGACTTCGAGCCTTGTCTTAACGACGGGCGTGACATAACCATGTGGCAATACACAGGCAAGGGCAGCATCGGTGGCATAAAGGGTCATGTAGATAAAAGCCGTTTTATGGGCAGGCATTCGCTGCGTGAGATAAGATTCCGGCACTGAGAGCAAAGGAGAAATGAGAAAGGAGAAATGTAACGTACGTTATAGTCGTTATTAACGTTATTAATAAAAAAAAACATATAAACCAATGATAATTAAATGTCCAGAATGTGGCAATCAGGTTAGTAGCCGTGCACCCGTGTGCCCTACATGCGGAGTAGAAATAGCTGGTAAAATAAAACAATGCTCTAACTGTGGCGCATTCTATTTTACCGATGAGCAGCATTGTCCTTCGTGTCGTAACGGC
>JAEIGA010009485.1_pt1 | contig 14734 bp, 20 predicted proteins | sample 9270691 | NCBI WGS metagenome assembly JAEIGA01 (sample SAMN17057246, study PRJNA624740) | gut metagenome | biome: biome; isolation source: fecal sample | host: Bos grunniens | place: China: Xizang | collected 2019
ATCCTGTCTTTAATAAATCATCACTTTCATTCTTGATTTCTTTTCTTCGTTCTTCAAGATATTTTTTGACTTCTTCTTTCTTTAAATAATCATAGCAAGTTGTCCTTCCTATTCCTAACGATTCACAAGTCTTTGTGACTTTGCCTGTCTTGATATACTCTTCACAAAATAGAAATTCTTTGAAGCCGATTCCATTCTGTTTCTTTGACTCTTCATCAAGTATCTTTTCAGTTGGGAATTGTTTTTCATTCCTCCATAGTTTGCAAAGAATTGCCTTGAATTTGTTTGGTTCTTCAAGTTCGAATCCTTCTTCTTTGAATACATTTGAAAGAAATTCTTCTTCTGTTTTATAGTCTCCCGATTGATAAGTTTCTTGTATTCCATATTTTTTGAATATCTCTTCGGCTTCGGGTTTATTGAAAAATCTTTTTGCTTCTTCAATCCATTGTTTGCGGTCGTTGTATAGGTCATCAACATTCTTTTCATTGATTGGATCATCTCTCAAGTCAAGATAATAAACAATTGCAAGCATTTCAATTCCCATATATTTTGCAAGTTTCTTTTCAGGTTCTTCAAGTGCTTCAATTTGTTTCTTTGCGGTTTCAATGATTTCTTGTCTTTCTTCTTCATCTAAAGAATAGAAATTGTCAATTTCTTCTTGATATAACGAATAATAAATGCAAGCAAGTTCTTTTTCCTTGTCTGTCATTTGCATTCCTCCTTCCATTCTTTTATAAAACAATTATTTTTTCAATGATAGCATTCAAAAGTCTTCTTTCTTCTTTAAGTTGTGACAATCTAGGATTTGCAATCTTTTTCTTGTCTGTATTGATTTGATTGATTTCCTGAATCACAAGTTCTTTCTTCTTGAATAATGCTTCAAGAACAATTGAATTGAAATAGTTCTTTTCCCTTGAATTAAGATTCGACTTTTGCTTTTCTGTTCCAATAGTTTTCATTGTATTGTTTCACTTTCTCGGGGTTTTGTCTTCTCCATTCTTTTTGATAGACATTGATTTGTTCTTTATGATTTGAAATATATTTTTTTTGATATTCCTTGATTTTTTCCTTGTTTGAAGTTCTATATTGTTTTAAATATTCCCTTCTTTTTTCTTTTGCTTCTTCGGTCAATCTTCGTTCCTCCTTTTTACTTCATAACTATTTTGAAGAAATCTTCCTTTTCAAGAAGGTTCTTGTCCTTCTCGACTTGGATTTGCAATGCTTCTTCAATGTATTTTGTTGTTGTAGTTCCTTTTTTCTTGGAAATAGCAACAATCAATTGTTTCAATCTGTCATTATATAGTGAAATTGAATATTTCTTTTCATTTTTTCTTTGCTTCATTTGTTATTCTCCTTTTTTTGATATATAGTTTGTCACAAAATTTGAAATCGAAAGTCCTTTTCGAATCTTTTCTCTATCACGAAAAGGAATGTCCCATTCCATTGAAGAGACTTCCCCTTCTGTATAGTCAATCTTCTTTGGATCACCGATTTTCTTCAATAACTTCTTTGAAGCACTTTGATTTGAAGAATAAATTGTGACTTTTTCCTCGACATAATCACAAAGAATGATGACTTCTTTTTCTTCGGTCATTGTTGTTCTGAATTTGATTGTAGTTTTGGTCATTTGATTTTGCTTGAATCCTCCTTCCTGTATTTTTTAAGGTTTCCTTTGCACTTCTCCTCAATAACATTATATCATATTTTTTAATATTTTCATATTTACATTTTTGTATTTTTTCATTTTTCCATATTAAAATATTAAAATATTTATATTTTTTAAAATAATGATTTCAAAATATAACAATTTCGACATATTTCGACATAAAAAAATCATAATATTGAAATATCTTTCTTTGAAAAATGTTTCTTCTTTCTCCTGAAAATAGGGTGTTTCATCATATATGCTTTTTTTAGTGGTTTATTTGCATTTTAACGGGTTTTTTCTTTAAGTAGGGGAATAATACTATTTGAATAGTTTTGATTGTATATTTCAAAGAATACCTATAAAAAAAGACATAAAAAAAGAAGATTTGAAGTCTTCCTTTTATAAGTCATTTAATTTGTTCAATTTTCTTCTTTCAGGTTGTTCTTCTTCTTCAGGATCAATTTCTTTGAAAGTGTTTGCTATTCCGTAGAAATCAAAATCAATTTGTTCTCCTGTTCCCCCGAATCGTTGCTTGTGAATAGTCAATGACATTTTAAGTGGTTTCTTGTTTGTTGTGGCTTCCTTTTGTAGTTGTTTTCTTGTCTTGTCGGTCTTTGGATTGTTTTCAAATTCTGTGAAATTGATTGAAAGTAGATAGTCCGCCGTGTATTCAATGTCTGAAGTATCTCTTCCACTATCAATTGAAGATTCCTTTTGCCTGTTTGCTTCTCTTGAATTTGCACTTAATAGAAATATAAGTGTTTCGTTATCGATTGCAAATTTCTTCAATATTCTTTGAGTTCTCTTGATTAGGTTTTGAGTGTCTTCTCTTTCTCCTCCTTGAATAAATTGAAGATAATCAATGACAACAATCGGGGTTTGTTTGCCTTGTCTTTTTAGTTCTTCAGTAAATAAAAGGATTTGTTTCTCTATGAAATCAATATTTGATGATTCAGGAAAAATCGCAAAGAAATTGTTCAATTCATCGTGTTTCTGTATCTCCTCAATCAATTTGCTTCTTTGATATTCTGTCATTTTGTTTTTGTCATAGGATTGAAGAATTGAAGTGTTTGAAATCGACATTCCTCCTCCTGTGTATGCTAGATTTGAATAAATCTTCGAAAGAATTTGTTCCTTTGACATTTCTAAAGTAAAATACAAAATCGGTCTTTCTTTTGCTAGGTTTAGACATAAATTCAAAGTCATTGTTGTTTTTCCTGTTGAAGTTCCTCCATTTAAAATGACAATTGATTGCATTGACAATCCTCCATTCAACTTGGAATCAAGGTTTTGAAATCCTGTTGAAATAGGTTTGAATGTTTCTCTGTCTATGGTTTCGAAGAATGGATTGATTTGTTGCATTGCACTTCCCGAAGATAAGATTTTTGTTGCCTTTTCTTCAGGTGTCATTTGTTCTTCCTTCATTTTGATTGCCTCCTTCACTAAAGATTCAAGGTATTCTTTGAATTGATCCTTGTTCTTGATAAGATATTCGTTTGAATCCTTCCATTCTGTTTGATTATTCATAAAATTGCTATGTTTTAAGCATTTTATATTCAATTTTTTGAAGATTTTTTCAAGGTCTTCTTCTCCTTTTTTTCCTTGTTGGTCGTTATCTAATAGAAGAATGAATGTCTTCTGTTTTGGTTGTAGTTTTTCAAGTAGTTTATGAAATCTTGATTGATTTGTTGTAAGTAGTGCAATTGACTTGAATCCCATTTCTTCAATAGATAGTGAATCGAATATTCCTTCACAAACAAAGATGAAGTCTTCTTCTTGTCCTTGCAAGTATCTTTCATTGAATAGAATGCCTTTTCCTGTTGGTTTGTAGTATTTTTCGAATTGCTTTGACTTTGGATTGTCTCCTTCAATCTTCATTCCTCTTTTGAGTGGTTCTTCTATTATGTAGGAATATTTCCCTTTTGAATCAATAAAAGGAAAAATGAATCCACTTCCCACGAAGTTTGAAAGACTTTCATTTTCTTTCTTTGTATCTCCTGTCATTATGTCATTGAATTTCATTGTCATTGTAAGTTTGTATTCATTGATTGTTTTTTCTGTCAATCCTCTTTCTGTGAAGTGTTTCATTGCAAGTTGTTTGTGTAGATAAGGATTTTCTCTTGCTTTGTCTAGGTTTTCAGAATAATCTTCCTTGAATAATTCTTCTTGAAGTTTGATTTCTTCTTCTTCAGGATCATCTTGTTTTGTGATTGGTTGTTTTTCTACTTCAGGAATATCAATCGAATATCTTTCTTTTAAGAATTGCAATTGTTCCTTCCTTGTTTGTAGTCCTTCATCATATTTCACAAAGTCAAAAATGCTTGCTTTCTTTCGACAACTTCGACAATATGCTTTCACAAAGGGTTTTGATTCCCTGAAATAAAACATTGAAGGATTGTGGTCTTCGTGCATTATACAAAGAAAGTTTTCTCCTTTTCCTGTTGGTCTTCCTGTTTCTTGTAGATAAGTTTCAAGATATTTTGAATTGATTTTTTCTTGTAGTTCATTGAATTGTGTTTTCGTTTCTTCTGTCATCTTTCGTGCCTCTTTTCTTTCTTAATTTATAAAATATTTTTTTCTTTGTTCCTTCTTTGTCTTTTTTGTAGTATAATTGATTTGTCTGAAGGAAATTGATTGAAGCAATTCAATCTTGTGCCTCTTTTAGACTTGAATCACTTTTGATTGTTTTGAGTGGTTCGAAGGAAAGCCTTGTGCTTTCTTTTTTTTGTGGGATTGGGATTGCTTCCCATTTGGTCGAATTTGTGATTTGTCATACAAATTCAGTGCTTGCTAGTAAATATCATTTTTCGAATAAGTCATTCAAAGTTCGAATAAAATCTTCGTTAAGTGGTAGGGAATAGGTTGTCCCTTCTTCATTTTCTATTGATAAGAAAATCATTTTTGATTGCTTGTCCTTTGCAATTGTGACAATCATTTTTTCTTCTTCAGGATCAAGACTTCCTTTTGCAAGTCGGTTTCCTGTTGCTTTGAAATTCTTTTGAATAATGTCTTTTGATATTGCATTGTAAAACATTTCTTTCAATTTGTTCATTCTATTTCCTCCCTTTTTTTATTGAAAAAAGTCTTGTGCTTGTAGCATTCTTCCTTTGATTTTTCCTTTGGTTGTTAGTGAATACCCGTTGCCTTCTCTTTTCAAAAGTCCCTGTTTTGTCATCTCTTGAAGTAAAGATTCAATCTCTTCTTCTTTTAAATCTTGCAATCTTCTTTCATCAAATTGAATGAGAAAATCTTCATTCCTTCCCTGAATAACTTCTTCAAGTTTTGTTTTTTTCATTTTGGTTTCCTCCTCGTTTGGTGTCTTTAAGTTCATAGTTTTTTGTGAATATTTTTCTTCTATGTCAATTTAAAAGTAAAAGTTGACATAGGATTTTGATTGCTTTTATCACTATTTTTTTATCATTAAAATTCACAAAGAATGGATCATTTCTCTTCATAATCTTTCAAGTCTGTTTCGACTTTCATTCTTGAAAAGTCTTTCACTTTGATTTGATAAACAACTTCAAATTCTCCTTTTTGATTGAATTTGTATAAAGACATTGTCTTTTCGTTTATTTCAGGAATATTCATTCTTTGATAGTTTGAAGTGACTTCAACAAAGAAGTGTTTTCCTTTTTGGAATGTATCGAAGACAATTCCTCCATAATCGAATCGTGAATCTTCTTCGAATACAGAATACAAAGTTTCTTTCATTTGTTCATCTCCTTTCGATTGTTTTTGGTTCTGTGAATCTGTTATCTCTTCACAAGAAACATTCTAAAGAAAAAAGGGAATGCAATCAAGCATTTCCCTTTGTCTTATTTAACAATATATTTATAATATATTTAACTGAAGAAAAAATGTCGTTTTTTCCCTTATAGAATAAAGGTTTCGTTCAAAATGCTTGTGACAACAATTTCCGTGTCTTGTGACAACTTTTTCCATTCCTTGTGACAACTTTTTCCGTTGGAATTTTTTGTCACAAAGTTTCATTTTCTATTTTGAAATAATAATTGAAATTTTATAAATTGAAGGATTTCTCTTTGATATTTTTCTTTGATTTGGATCAAAAGTTCCCTTCATTTTCTTTTTCGTTCTTTCATTCCTTTGTTGTCCTTCTGTGATATAGTCTTCCTCTTTGATTATTTTTTCTTTATCTGTATAAAGTTGAAAATCATCAATGATTCCCGATTGCTTGGCTTGTCTCAAGTATTCAACGATTGAATCAATAAATCTTGGCTTCTCCTTGTTGTTTTTCCATTCCTTTTCAGTATTGATTGTCCTGTCATTGTCGAATTTCATTTCATAAGCAAGGGAATCGATTGTCCTTGTTGCTCTATATTTCCATTTGCCGACAAGGTTCTTTTTTTCTCCGTTCTTCAAAAGATAATATTCTTCAGGTTTCAAGATTTGTTGTTTCTTGTCTCCTTCAATAAATCCTTCCCAATAATAATCTTGATAGATTTTTTGTTGCTTCTTCTTTTGGTTTGAATAGTATTGAAGATTTGCAACAATTCCCTTCAAAATTCTTGTGATTTCATTATTGATTTGATTGTCTGTAAGATATGAATCCATTTCAAGTGGTAGCAAGGTGTATCTGTTTGTCAATTTAATAAATTCAAACAAGACAATCGGCTTTGAATCTGTGAAATACCATATTGTATCATTCGGGATTTTATTGTCTTTGTATTCGACATTGATCCCTTTTAAATACACGAAGTTTTGCAAAGCACTTATTTTTTTAATAGTTTCATTTGAAATCTTTTCATCTTCACTTCTTTGTTCATTGTATTTCTTCATATATTCTGTAATATCAATTTGACCGATTGCCGACATTAAAGCAAAGATTTCTTGATTGGTTTCTTCAATTTCTTTTGGTGTGTATTTTGAGACTTTTCCTCCCTTATTTAAGAAAATAATGTCTTTCGTTGAAAAAGGAATATTTGTGACTTTTCCTTGATATTCGTTTTCAAAGAAGTTTTGAATTGTCATCAATGATTCCAAAGTTTGAAAAGTTCCTGTTGTAAATTCAATCGGGTATTGTTGCATTATAACTTCGACAAGAAAATTGTCTTCACTATCTCCCGACAAGTCGAAAGCAACCTTTTGAATTTTTCCTTCTTTGAATTTCTCGAATTGTTCTGTGATCTTGTTTCCTTGCAAGAATAATTGAGGAACAATCTTTTCCGTTGTGATTAGTTTGTTCTTTTTGTTTTGTTTTGATATTGGTTCATACTTCGTGGAAATATCTTCTTCAAGTTTCTTGAGTCCTTCTTCACTTTCGATGATTTCCTGTTTTGCTTCTTCGATTTCCTTTTCTTTTAGGATTTCATATGCCTTCGAATTGTCCTTCAATAATAATTTCAAAATATCATTATATCTTAATTTGAAAATATCTTCATATGATAATATGAATGCTTCTATTTCATCGAATTTCTTTTGCAATCTCTTTTGATATTCTTCCATTTCTTCGATTGAGAATAGTTCGTGATTGTTTTCAAAGTCTTTTTCCATTGATTGAAATCTTTGTTGTTGTTCTTCAATGTCTTCTTTGCTTGTTTCTTCATCAATCACAAAAGGAATATCTTGTTCGAATTGTTCTGTTTCAAACAATTGAATTTGCTCTTCAAGTTCTTCTCTTTCTTGTTCTTGCTTTTCAAGACTTTCAATTGTTTCCTTCCATTCTTTCGAATTGTATATCTTTTCCCATTCTTCAGGGCTTGTCATTTCAGTTAATTCAAAAAACTTGTAAGAAATAATTGTGTGATAATTTGAAAATATGCTTGAATAGTAAATCTTTGATTGTATAGGTCGAATGATAAGTTTTTCAATGTCTTCTCCACTTGATATTGAATCAATTGTGCTTTCAAGTCTTTGTTCTTTTATTGAATCAAGATTTGTTCTTCTAACTCTAAAAGCAAGAAGAATGTATTTCTTTGAATATTCCTTGTCTTCATTCAATTGCTTTTTAAGTTCAAGAATGCTTTCTTCTTTTGTGTCTTCACTATCTATGAATGAAAATCCACGAATCAATTCATTTATTAAAGATTTTGACTCTGTATCAAGCATTTTGACATAGTAGAAAAGCATTTTCTTCAAGTATTCTCTTGATAGGTTGTCAATGACTCTTTGTTTCAATTCCTTCACGAATTTGAATTTTCCTTTTGCTTCAATAGTTGATTCGATTTGCTTGTATTCTTCATAAACAATGAAATCTTCTTCCCCGTTGTCATCAATAAACAATTGAATTGTCATCAATAGTTTTAAAAGGTCTTTTTTTCCTTTTACGATTTCAATCAATTCTTGTTCTGTTAGTGGATCACGAAGGATTGTTTCAAGTGCTTCTCCTTCAAGTTCATTCTTTGTGATTTCAATTGTATCTTCTTTCTTCTTCTTTGTCATAAGGGTTTTGTGCCTCCTTAATTAGTTTTTTATTATACATTATTATTTGAAAATTGTCTTCATTTGTTCAATTTGTTTCATTCTCTTGTCGATTGCTCTTTGCATTTCTTCTTCTGTTGCATTGTCATTCAATAGGAATTTCTCTTTGATTTCCTTTGAAAACATTTCATTCAAGATTTCTTTCTTTGATTGTCCTGTGACAATAGACTTCAATTGAAGATAGTCACAAACAAATTGATTGACTTCAGAAAATATTTGATATTTCTTTTTTGTTTCTTCAGGTTGTCCTTCATTGCCTTTTTCTTGCTCTTTTTTTGCGGTTTTTTTCGGTGTTTTTTGCTTGTTTTCATCTTCCTTGATTGTTTCTACTTCTTCAGGTTCTTTTGCCTCTGTTTCGGCTTCTTTTTGGTCTTTTTCAGGTTCATCAATTGTTCCTATATTTTCGAATAAGTTCTCCATTGATTTTCCTTCTTCAAAAAAATTCTTTTTCATTTTCATTTCTCCTTCTATTTCCTCAATATATTATTAAAATATTTACTTTTTCTTTATTGGTTCGATTCATTCTTCCTTGAATCAAGTTCTTTTTCTTTTTTCAATACTTCATCAACAAAATTTGAATAGTCTTTTGCAATCTTTGACTTTGGATCGTATTCAAAAATACTTTGTTTTTGATATTGTGCTTCTTCCATTGCAATTCCTCTTCGAATTGTTGTTTTAAATAATGGGATTTGAATTTTCTGTGATATTGATTCCATTTGTTTTGTCATTCCCCTTCGAAAGATTGTCCTGTCTTCATACATTGTGAAGAGTATTCCCAAAGCCTCAAGATTTGGATTTGATTTCTTCTTTATCTTTTCGAATGTATCAAGTATCTTTTGAAGTCCTTCGATTGAAAAGGAATTTGCTTGCATTGGAATTATAACTTCATTTGAAGTTGTGAAAGCATTTTCAACCGCAACGGATTTTGATTTTGGCGGTGTGTCAATGATTATATAATCGAAGTAAGGTTTTATTTTCTCGATTGCTTCGTTCAATATGTATTGATAGTCAACTTCAACAAAGATTTTGTCGGCTCGTGACATTCTGTCATCTCCATAAATCACAAAGACATTTTCATTGTTCAATGACTTTTTCAAACAATTTTCAACGGGTTCTCCATTTAATAGGTCAAAAACTCTTTTTATTCCTTCTTGTCCTGTATCTCCAAAGCAAGAAGATGAATTTCTTTGTGAATCAAGGTCAATCAATAAAACTTTAAATCCCTTGTTTGCAAGTCCGATTGTTAAGTGTTGGGCGGTTGTTGTCTTCCCGACTCCTCCTTTTTCATTTGCAATTGTGATTGTTTTCATTTGATTTCCTCCTTTTTATAGCAATTCTTCTCCATTGTCCTTCTTGTTTATGTAGTAATCGATTAAAAGAACGATTTCTCCTGAAGTGATTCTTCTTCTTGAATCGGGATTGCCTTTTTCATCGAATATTGTCACAACAATTTCTTGTTCTCCTGTATCTTCTACGATTTCAAGTTTCATTGTTCTTCCATTATTTAATTGAATCATTGTTCTTCCTCCTCTTCATCTTTCAAGAAGGTTGCCTTGTATTCTTCCCATTGTCCTTCTTGCTTCAAGAAGTCTTCAAGGGTTTCTCCTGTTGAATATAGGTCAATTTCAATCATAAATCCTTTGTCTTGTAGTCCTTGAAGTTCTTTCAAAGTAAAATACCCGTATTCCCAATCTGTAATACAACAATACCCGAAAAATTCAATGTCATCTTCAATTTTATCTCCTTCAAGTGCAATCCAAGTCCCCGATCCTGAAGCATTGAAGAATTTCACAAGCACTTTTGCTTTTTCTCTTTTTCCGTCTTGAGAATACAAAGGAAATTCTTTCATCATCTCTTCAAGTTCTTTTGGAAATAAATTCATTTTTCCTGTTTTTTGTGTTTCTTCGACAATCTCTTGTCTTCTTTTATCTGTTAATTTCATTTTTTAGTCCTCCAATAAATTTCTATTTTCTTTTAGTTTTATTTTTAAATATTCAATCAATTCTTCTTCTGTGATTTCATCACTTTTGATTGTCTTGATATAGTTATCTATTGCAAGAATGAATTGTTCTTTCTCCTTGCAATCATTTGTTGATTTGATTTGTTTTTTGAATTTTCTCAATAGTTTCAAGTATTCTTCTTTCATTTTAAGTTCCCCATATTTCTTGATTTTTTTCATAATTTTTTGAATATATGCTTTCAATTTTTGCCTTGATTTCCTCTTCAGGTGTTTCTTCATAGTAGCCTTTTATTAAATCAAGGATTTCAAGCGGTTCTTGTGTGTAGTAGCATTCGTGATTGATAAGTTCATATTGAATCATCTCTTCAATTGTTGTATTGTCTTTCAATTCCTTCTTCAATTGCTTTTCGGTTGTTTTGAAAAATTCATCAAGTTTCTTCTTGTTTGATTTGTGAATAAACATTCCCATTCCGCAAGAAATAAATTCATTGTCTTTTGCTTCTTTTGGGATTTTGTTTTCTTCAAATTGTTCATTTGAGAATGCAAAGAAGATTCCTGTTTTCATTAGTTCTTCATCATACTTCTTCGAATAGATTTCCCTTTGCTTTTCAAAATTGTTCATCATACTTCCTCCTTTAAATATTCGATTTGTTCTTGTAATCTTTCAAGGAAATATTGCTTGTCTTCAGGATCAATCTTTTCAAGGATTGTTCTCAAGTAGTTAATGATTGCAAAGACTTTCTTTTCTGTTTCGGTCTCCGCAAAGAATAGGAATGAAATCTCCTTTGAATTTAGTTGCAATAATTCACTTGCTTTTTGAATTTTTGTGATTGTAAGTCTTCCTTCTCTGTATTGTTTGAAGAATGTTTCTTCCTTCAGGTTCATTTGTTTGTAAAAGTCATCATTGTTCATTGAATAGTCTTCAATTAAAGCCTTCAAGAACGATTCTCTTTCTTCAAGTCTTCTTGAAAATCGATTGTTTATTTCTTTCATTTTTTGTGCCTCCTTTAATTTTTAAATGAAATTTTCTTTCTTGATTCGGTATTGTTTACCGATTTTGATTGCTTTGATTTCTCCTCTTTCGATTGCTCGTTTGATTGTTCTTCTTTCTACTTTCATTATTTTTGCAAGTTCATCGATTGAGTAGTATTCTTTGTCTTCAAGTTCATTTGATTTTTCTTTTAAGTTGATTCTAGGTCTTCCCATTGTAGAAGTCATTCTCGTTCCTCCCTTGTTTTTTTTAAGTAAATATTTTATAATTCAATGTAGAAGTTATCTTGAAAAAAGGAATGAATGATTGTAGTTTTGGTCGATGAAAATCTTTCGTTTGCTTGAATAACTTCTTTTTTTGTTGCAAGAATATTCAAGTTCCTTTTTCAATTCTGTTTGTAGTTCTTTCAATTCAATGAATACTTCTCTTCTTGTTTCTCTTATTCCATACCATACCGCAAAGAATAAAGATAAAATCATTATGCAAGAAGCAATCTTGAATCCTCCTTGTGCCTTTAATAATTGATTGATAAGTTCGGGGATCAATAATACAAGCATTGAATTTTCCCATTTGACAAGCATTGCTTTTCTTGTCCCCTTTATGATTTCATATTTAATTTTTTTCATTTTTTGTGCCTCCTATTTATTTATTTTTTTTGATTGTTTTTTGTGCCTGAAGTTCTATGATTGAATATCACTTCCCTTCATAATTGAAAGATAGTCTTTCACTTTCAAGAGTTCATCATCATTCAAAGAATTGATTGTTTTGAATAGGTTTTCTTTGTCTTGACTTTGGTCTTCTTGAAATAGTTTATTGTGAATCATTTGTCCTGAAATATCATTCTTTCTTTCGTTGTTGTGAATGTAGATTGTTGTTGAAGTGATTTCAGAATGTCTTTGATGATTCTTTACTTTGAAAATATCTCCTGTCATTTCATAGTAGATTGTCCCTGAAGAGTGTCTCAAGGAATGGGCGGTCAACTTTCTTGAATTGAATCCCGATTTCTTGAAGATTGTTTTGAATAGTCTTGAAATTGAGGTTTCTTCAATTCTTCGATTCGGTGCTTTGTTTCCTGTTGTAGTAAATAAAGGATCATTTTTCTTTGCATTTGGTCTTGTCGAAAGATAGTCCTGAATCATTTCAAACAATTCATTTGATAAATTCACAAAATCATTCTTTTCGACTTTTCCTTTGCCTTGAATGTATAGTCTTGATTGATTGTCTATTGTTTCAAGGTCTTCAATGTTTGCTCTTTGAATTTCTATGATTCGAAGTCCGTTTTCTACTGAAAGAAGAATCATTGCTTTGTCCCTTTTTCCTTTTTCTGTGGTTGTGTCAATAGAATGAATGATTGTTTTGATTTCATCTTCCGTGAATGGTCTTCTTCTTTCTTCCTTGTCAATCTTGAATCCTTTTATTCCTTTTGTTATGTCTTGATATAGGTTTTCATTCTCTAGGAATTGAAAGAAGGTCTTCACGACTTGAAAATATTGTTGCTTTGTAGTTTCTTCAAGTTTCTTCCCTGTTCTTCCTGAAATAAAAGAATCAAGGTGTTTTTGATAGTTTCGAATGTCATCTCTTTGAGGATTTGTGATTCCTTCTGTCTTGATCCATTCCGCAAAGTGTTTCAAGAATGTGACATAATTCTTTGAAGTCTTCTCCGTTATTCTCGAATCATTGATGAATTTTTGAAAATAACTTTGATAAAATTCTTCTTTTGAATTTCTTCTCACTATTCCTGAAGCAAGATTGTTTGTTTGTATTGCTTCAATCATAATTTGTGCCTCTTTTCTTTTCTCTTTTCATTTTCTATTTTATGCCTTTATATACCAAAAGTCAATATCTTTATTTTAAAAAATTGTCATATTTACATTTTTACATATTTTCATATTAAGATATTAAGAAATAAAAACTTCACAAAATACTTGTTTTCAATATGATTTGATAAGAAATACAACTTGATTTCTATTCCATAAAAAAAGAATGCCTGTATTTGCCTTTTTTAGACATTTACAAGCATTTTTCTTTTAAAAGGTATAAACTATCAAGACAAGTGCTTTTCGTGGCTTGTAGGGGTGTTTCTTGCGGTCATTTTTTATCGTGTCAAAAACAATTCCAAAAAAAGAACGATTTCGAACATTTTCGAACACTTTTCCAAAAAATTCACGGAAAATTTTTGTTTGTGTGAATGTAGGTGGCTTGTGGGTGTAGGATTGTTTTATTTTTTGGGGTGGTATATCTCGGGGGGAGGTCATCTGTCTTTTTTTTAGTTCCTGAATTTTCCTGAAGTGCATTTTGAAGCATTTATCTTTTAATGAATGGATCATTGTCTTTCAAAGTTTCTTATATTTCATCATAATTCTTTTTTTATCGACATAATTCGACAAAATTCGACAAATTGATTCATCTTCTTTCAAAAAGGGTGGGGATCGTGTAGAAGTCCTGTGCATTTTTCAAAGGTCTTGCAACCGATGTCAACTATTGAATTATTTTTGAAGGGTAGTCCCCCTTATATAGCAAAGACTTGTTTTTCTTTCGTAGGTCTTGCAACCGATTCCAATTTCCAAAAAACTTCATATGTAGATATATTTTTTTTGAATGTCTTGCAACCGATTCTCAATCAAGCACGATTTTTTCAGGAATAGAAATATTCTTCGAATGTCTTGCAATCGGTATCAATTGAAGTTCTTGCAAGTTCAAGCACTAAAAAAAGAAGATTGCTCTTCCTTTAATTGATTTCATTTGTTGATTGTAGTTTTCTTTGTATTGCTTGGAATATCTTTCTTTGTGAATATAGATTTTCAATATCTTTGCTATTATTTTTTAAAGATAGATTGATGAAATCTTCTTGAATGTCTTCAGGTAGTCCCTTCAATAGTTCATCAAGTTTGCTTTCAAAATCTTCTTCCCTGTCTTTTAAAATATTATAGCATTCAATCATTTCTTCTTCTTGCATTCATCTTCCCTCCTCTTTCTTTTGGTTCTCTTGGAAAATAAACAAAGTTTTCTCTTTCAGGATCAACCTCTTGAAATTTATCTTTTAAATATTGATACATTTCAGGATTGTTTGCTTTTAACATTTGCATTTGCTTTTCGTTGTGTGCTAGTTCATAGCAACATTGAATCATTGATTCTCGAAGACTTGCTTTGTTGGTCTTGATTGGTTTTTGTCCTGTCGGTTTGTAGTTCTTTGTCATTTGTTTTATAAGTTTTATGCTTTCTTTTGTCATCTTTTTATCTCCTTAATTGTAAGATATGGGAATTTGTATTCAAACATTTTCTTTTTCAGAATATAGTCCTTTGTCTTCATTCCCTTTGTATCTTCAATCACTTGTTCTTGTCGTTCTTTGTCGTAGTATGAAAAGTCCGCCTTGTAAGTTATTGCTCGAATGGTTTTCCCGTTTTTCTTGAATGTAGGTTGTAATTCGAAAGAAGGTTGCAATTGTAAATCTTCAATCTTGTTTGCTTTTTCAAGTAGTTTCAATTCACAAAATCTTTTTGCTTCAAGTTTCGAATCGAAAGTGATTCCATTCACTATGGTTTTTTTATTGTGATATTTCGTTGTCGTTCTGTTTATAAATGCTTTGTTCATAGTGTCTCAAGTAACAATCAATTGCCTTGATCCTGTCCCTTTCTTCAATGTAGGTTTCTTTCATTGCAAGTTTGTGAAGTTCCTGAAAGCAATCGAAAAATCCTG
>JAEIGA010009486.1_pt1 | contig 14733 bp, 14 predicted proteins | sample 9270691 | NCBI WGS metagenome assembly JAEIGA01 (sample SAMN17057246, study PRJNA624740) | gut metagenome | biome: biome; isolation source: fecal sample | host: Bos grunniens | place: China: Xizang | collected 2019
AAAGAAATCGAGAAAAATTATTGATAGCAATATGACCAATGAATTAAAGATTGAAAAATTGAAACGGTTAATGAGGGCTTATGAGGGGTATGAAGATGTTTGATTGGAAACGGTGTTTCATATTGCAAAGCCGCAGAAAACTCGCTCCGTTATGGGCGGAGATTAGAGCAGTCTGGCGCGAGCTGACCGCCGAGGAACAACCTACGGAGGTCTGCGAGAAACCATATCGTTCAATTGACCCGACAACAAAGGTTGCCACGCAACTGAAATGGATGTTGCTGAAAATCTACCGCCCGCAGGTTGCTTTTGAGTTGCGTGTTACGGAGCAACGCCCCAAGAGCCGTATGGGCTACTATGTGCCAGCGAAGCGGAGTATAACGATTCACGGTGGGTGGGGCGATGTCCACTCGTTGGATGAGATAGCTATCCACGAATACGCCCACCATATCCACTTTACTGAGCATCGGCGCAGTGGCAAGAAGGATGCTTCTCACGGCCCTAACTACTGGCGCATCTACTCGGCACTTATGGCAAAGGCGATAGAGAAAGGACTTTACAATGATAACTATATCAACAAAATAATAGAGCAAAAAGAGAGTATCATCTGAATAATTGAAGGGTATAGATATGATTGAGTGTATCAGATTTCGTTCGGTATTGGCTTTTGATGAGAATGTTAAGGAGGTGTTTATCTCCGAGATTCGGGGAGGAGCTATCGGCCGTTGGGGAGGGAGTATAACGCCCGATGTTAGTGAGAGAATAGAGATGGAAATTGCTACTTTTGAGCAGGTGGAAGGGTATATGGAGTATCTCTATTTCGTGTGGCGAGTGGTCTATGATAGTGGATATTATATTATGCCTTATCGTACCCTTGCACACGCCTCGGCGGTGTGCTATGCTTTGGGAATTACGGAGGTAGACCCTATTCGTTTAAGGCTTGATTTCGACCGCTTTATGCAGATGGACAAACCTCGTTTCGCTGAGATTGGTTTGGCTACCAACGCTACAAAATCGCAGATTCAGACGGAGATTATGAACCTCGATTTTGACGAGGATGGGGAGCGTCTTGGCGAGCGAGAACTAAATGAAAATGTACCTGCGCTAACAATCTATCCGAGTCAGCGCACAGCACAGTTGTTGGGCTATTTTAGCGATAAAGTCAATTTTGACTACATACCATTTGATGACCGAGAGACTTTCTACACCTTGTTGCGCTCAAATGGCTTAACGGGTGTGTATGGATGTAATGATGGAACGGTTTTGCAGGAATATCTGACGCAGGCAAAGCCATATTTTGATGACTTAATCCCACTTTGTGCAGCGAGCATTATAGACTATCCGACTAATCACATCTATATATCACGCAAATATGGTGTTGTGTGGGAGCCTCGTTTCACGCCAGATATTGAGATGATATTGAGTGAAACATGTGGCGATATACTCTACAATGAACAGGTCTATGCTATTGCCGAACTTGTTGGCTATACACCGAGCGAGGCAGAGGAGTTTCGCAAGGTGTTATCAAAACGCAAGAGGCTGGAATACAATAACCATCGCCGCCGATTCAGCAAACATAAAGGTCTATTTCGCAAGCTGATTAATGAAGGAGGGTGGTCATTGCCCAAAGCCTACATAGCGGAGTATGCTCGTTTGCTCTATACAACCGCCTATCTCAAAACCCATTTCCCCGAGGAGTATACTCGTGCTGCGATGTGTATAGCTGCTATGGATAGCTGATTAGCGGGTATTGAGGGGGCGAAGAGTTCTATGGTGTTAGTCTGTTATAGGTGATGATGTATCACAACATGTGCTGATGTAGTGAGTATCTGTCTTCTATCTAGATAATTTAAGGGTTACAGAAGAACCTCTAATATCGCCTTTATCTCATCGTATGAGGGTATGGGGTTATCCGTGAAGATGCTCTGCACTATACCCTGATTATCACTTATATATACTCGTGGAATAAGGGAGGTGGCAAATAGCTCGTACACCTCTCTATTCGTTTGTGGTGAGTATGGCATGGTGAGATTATGTGATTGCCAGAAGGCAGATATTGACTCATTATCCTCACCACGACTGATAAGCGTAAAAGCAACTCCTAGTGCGGAGTACTCATCATAAAGAGTCTCTATCTGGGGTAGTAGCTGCTGACAATCTGGACATGAGGTGTGAAAGAAGACAATCACCGAGACACCCTCGCGCAACATCGCTCCTGTTACTATCTCGCCATTGTCCATCACAACCGAAAAATCGGGCAATGGTTGTCCAACCTTAACCCTCTCTATAGGCTGTGGTATATCCTCATTGATACACGAGCTAACAGCTATCATCGCAATTATTGCGATACATGTATGTATCCACCTCATCATATCAATATGTTGCTAATCAGTATTTTGGATATACGAATGTAGATGCCCTTGCCGAGGCTAAACCTTTAACCGTGAATATTATCTCTGTGCGTCTATCTCAAGATAGAGTACTTCGTACATGGCCCTGCATCGTGACGCGATGCTGTCGCTATATGTCGTTATCTTGTGTTGTTCTATAGTGATACCTTTGCTCTTTGCAGCCGCCTCTAGCTCTTTAGCAATGTCGCTCTTTAGAAGCTCCTCGTAGCCCGTTACGAAGCAATCTATGGTCTCACGGTAGTTCTCCTCCGCGATATATGCTCTTATGGTGTTACACTCCTCCTGTGTACGTGCCATCCATCGCTGCTCAATGCTCTCCACAACAGGCTGTAGCATCTCCTCGTTGTTTGCCTCTTTGCTCTTGCTTCCTATGATAAGAAGGATTATAGCTGCCACAACCACCATGATAGCTATGATGGTAAGTATTATCACACCCCAGCGGCGTGTCGTAGGTATTATATCCTTATCCTCCGCAGGCTTCACATCGCTCGATGTGCAGAAGTCGCTCCAGCTGCCGTAGCCGAGGTATCGCGCAAGTGTTGATAGGGTAACGGGGCGTGGTGCAGCATTGCCTGTAAAGATAGGCATATAGGCGCGGCTGTCGAGTCTTATGTTTGTAACCTCTCCAACTGCCTCGCCAAGAGCTTCGCAATCCTCTATTGTTGATATCGTTCTACCAAACTTTGCCTCTACATACTCCTTGAGACGTGCTATATATTGTTCCTGTGTAGTCATTTTACAATCCTGTGATACGCTTTATGTCGTTAAGTTTGTTTAGTGCCTCGAGTGGGGTTAGTGAGTTTATATCGAGGTCTTTTATTTGGTCGCGTATAGCTACCAACACTGGGTCATCTAGCTGGAACATCGACAGCTGGATGTTATCCTTTGCCTGTGTGGCGACATCTGCCACGGCGCGTCTCTTGCTACGCTGTGTCACGGCCCCTGTAGGCACTATCTCTCCAGAACCATATACCTTCTCGAGGTTGGTAAGTATCGCCTCTGCGCGAGCCACCACTGAGCGTGGCATACCCGACATGCGAGCTACATGGATACCAAACGAGTGTTCGGTGCCTCCACGCACCAGCTTGCGAAGGAAGACAATCGTTTTATCCACCTCCTTCACCGTCACGTGGTAGTTCTTGACACGTGGTAACATATTCTCTAGCTCGTTAAGCTCGTGGTAGTGTGTAGCAAATAGGGTCTTTGCAGCGCCCTGGGTATTGTTGTGGAGATACTCCACCATTGCCCATGCTATAGAGATGCCGTCATAGGTGCTTGTGCCACGACCAATCTCATCGAGAAGAACAAGGCTGCGCTCCGAGATATTGTTTAGGATGCTTGCCGATTCGAGCATCTCAACCATAAACGTAGACTCTCCCTCGGCGAGGTTGTCGGAGGCTCCCACACGTGTAAAAATCTTATCTACAACGCCTATATGTGCCTTTTCTGCAGGCACAAACGATCCCATCTGTGCCATGAGAACGATGAGTGCTGTTTGGCGCAGGAGTGCCGACTTACCCGACATGTTAGGGCCTGTGATGACTATAATCTGCTGCTCCTGCTGATCTAGACGCACATCATTGGGTATATACTCCTCGCCAATAGGCATGAGGGTCTCAATCACAGGATGACGGCCCTGCTTAATGTCTATTGTTGTTGAGTCATCCACCACGGGACGCACATAGCGGCGCTCTGTGGCTATACGTGCCAGCGACTGCAAGCAGTCCATGCGTGCTATGATACGCGCATCGCGCTGTAGTGATGTGAGGTGTCGCGCTACGAAGGCGATAATCTCGCTATATATCTGTGCCTCAATCTGTAGTATGCGCTCCTCGGCACCGATAATCTTCTCCTCGTACTCCTTTAACTCTGCTGTTATGTAGCGCTCGGCGCCTGTTAGTGTCTGCTTACGTATCCACGTCTCGGGAACCTTATCTTTGTGGGTGTTTCGCACCTCGATATAGTAGCCAAAGACATTGTTATATGCCACCTTGAGCGATGGTATTCCTGTAGCCTCGCTCTCACGTTGCTGCAGGGCGAGGAGGTAATCCTTGCCATGTGTAGCTATGCGGCGTAGGTCGTCCAGCTCTGCGGATACTCCTGCGGCGATGATGCCTCCGCGCTGTATCTGGTTGGTCTCGGGGTCGGGGTATATCTCTGTCTCTAGGCGTCTGCGTACCTCCTCCAGAGGGTCTATTGTCGAGGCTATGCGATTTAGGGCTTCGTCATCCGTGGAGTTCATCAAGGCGGCGATAATCTCTATGGCACCTAGTGAGTGTTTCAGTTGTACAAGTTCGCGTGGTGTGACACGCTCTGCAGCTATGCGTGCTGCTATACGCTCTAGGTCGCCCACAAGAGCTATCTGCTCGCGCATCGCCTCTGCGAAGTCCGAGTCCTTGGTAAATCGCTCCACGATATCCTGACGCATACGTATCTTTGCGATATCCATCAGTGGCATTGCCACCCAGCGTTTTAGCTGTCTGCCACCCATTGCTGTTAGGGTGCGGTCTATGGTATCCGTAAAGCTGCACTTTGCCGCTTGGCTGTTTGATGAGAATAGCTCTAGGTTGCGAATAGTGAAGCGATCTATCCACACGGCATCGTTGCGGTCTATACGTTGTATGGATGATATATGTGCTGTCTGTCTATGCTCCGTAAACTCCAGATAGTAGAGTATGGAGCCTGCTGCCGAGATACCAGCGCTCATAGCCTCAATGCCGAAGCCTTTGAGTGATGGTGTGCCTAGCTGTGAGCATAGCTTGTCGCGGTTTACATTCTCGGAGAATACCCACTCGTCAAGACGATAGGTGTAGTGCTTCGTGCCAAAGGCCTCGCCAAAACGCTCCTCGTGGCCACGCTGATATAGTATCTCCTTGGGTTGTAGGTTTGATATTAGCTTGTCGATATATATGTCGTCGCCCTCGGCGATGTAGAACTCTCCGGTGGAGAGGTCGAGAAATGCTATGCCCGTAATGTTTTTGCCAAAGTATACCGAGGCAAGAAAGGTGTTCTCCTTTCCCGCTATGAGATTTTCGCCCATCACAATACCCGGGGTTACCATCTCCACCACGCCACGCTTCACAAGGCCCTTTACCATCTTTGGATCCTCCAGTTGCTCGCATATCGCAACACGCTCGCCAGCACGTACCAGCTTTGGCATATAGGTATCTATGGCATGGTGGGGGAATCCTGCTAGCTCCACATACGAAGCTGCGCCATTGGCACGGCGTGTGAGTGTTATGCCGAGAATGCCGCTAGCCTTGATGGCATCCTCCCCAAAGGTCTCATAGAAGTCACCAACGCGGAAGAGAAGTATGGCGTCAGGGTGTACTGCCTTAATCTGGTAGTACTGCTTCATGAGAGGTGTCTCAACATATTTTTTCTCCTTTGCGCTACTCTTTTCAGCCTCCTCTTTGGAACTATTTTTCTTTGCTTGTGGGCACATTATCTGCAATGTTTATTTGCTATACATATATCCTTGCAAAGATATGAAATGTTCTTGAAAAGTCAAAATATATTTTGGCGTATGTATCTAATACCTCCCTATATACCTGCAACTACTCCTCGAAGAAACGCTCATCGAAGTTTACGAGATAGACTCTCTCTGTGGCACGTGTGATGGCGGTGTAGAGCCAGCGAAGCATATCCTTCGACATCTCCTCATCACCAAATAGACACCTATCTACGAATACCGCCTTCCACTGTCCACCCTGTGCCTTGTGGCATGTGACGGCGTATGCAAACTTTACCTGCATGGCGTTGAAGTGGGAGTTCTCGCGTATGGCACGATAACGCTTGGCCTTGGATTTGATGTCAAGATAATCCTTCTCCACTTCGTAGAATAGGCTCTTGCTCTGCTCGCGTGTTAGCGATGGTGACTCCGAGGCTAACGTGTCGAGCATTATTTTGATATCCATGTGATAATCATCATAATCGGGGAACTCCACCTGTGCATCTATGAACCTAAATCCATAGAAATCCTCGAAGCGGCGTATGCGTTTTAGGCGCATCACATCGCCATTTGCTACAAATGTCATTGGGGAGTTTTCATCATGTTCGGCATAGTGGTAGTTGTTCTTGACAACCATCAGCATATCGCCACTCTCTATCTCCTCCTCTGCCGAGAGGTTATAGCGGCGTATACCCTCATTATAGCGATTAGCGCGCTTGTTGGAGCGTGTCACAACAATAGTCTCATCGCGGCCATAGCGGTCATAGCAATCTTGTAGCATCTCCAGGAGTTCACCACCTTGAAGGCTCTTGAAGTCGGGATAGGAGGTGTCGAATTTTGGAATCTCAAAGATGTGGTTCTCGAGCATGCAGCGCAGCATCGTAGCATTAAAGAGTATTCCCGAGTCGTGGGATTGACGTACCACCTCATCCATTGTCCCATACTCTACATCTCCGTAGCGCAGTAGTGTTGAGGGGTCGAGGGCTGGGCTAAAGTCATCTCCAACAGGAGGTAGCTGTGCATCGTCACCCACCAAAATTAGGCGACACTCCTTGCCACTACGCACATACGTAACAAGGTCTTCGAGCAGGTCGCCCGAGCCAAAGGTCTCGTCATTAGAGGAGTTAGAGAGCATAGATGCCTCATCAACGATAAATATGGCACCCCTCTCTTTGTTGTAGTCTAGAGAGAATTTTGACTCGTAGTCGGCTAGCGAGCGCTCGCGGTATATGCGTTTGTGGATGGTTAGAGCCTCGACATGAGAGTAGTGCGATAGTACTTTTGCTGCACGTCCCGTGGGAGCTAGGAGTATTGTTTTGATACCCAGCTCTTTAAGTGCTGCTACAAAGGCGGCAATTATCGTTGTCTTGCCAGTTCCAGCATATCCATTTAACAAAAATATGCGTCTATAATCATCGTCCGCCAGCCACTTTGATAATTTTTCTATTATTTTTTTTTGGTTAAAAGTTGCTTCGAATGATAATTTTGCGTAAATTTGTTGCGATATATGTGTACAAAGCATATTGCTCGAGATTTTAAAAATTAAAATTGCCGATACAAACTTAATAATAAAATACTAAAATGAAAAAAACAGCTATTACTTTATTACTGTTAGCTGCAGTTGTAGGTCTTATCTACTGGATTTGGTCGATGCTTTCAGTGCCAATTCACTTCGAGCAGCACTTCAATAGCCGTCAGCAGGCTGTGATTGAGAAGGAGCAGTATATCATTAAGCTCGTACAGGGCTATCGTGATGCTAGCGCTGACAAGAAGTTTACTACTAACTGGGATGAGCTTATTGACTTTGCTCTTAACGGTACAATGCAGTATCGTAGCCAGATTTACGATGAGAACAACCTTAAGAATGCCGAGATTCTTGCCGAGCTTCGTAAGGATAAGAATTGGAAGAATGAGCGCGTGGTAAGCGTTCCTGCTCGTGATACTCTCTTTGATGATGATTTGGGTGTTTGCCGTCTTACAGAGGATGATATCCGTAACTTGCGTTACATCCCATTTACCCACAATACAGAGGAGTTCCAGCTCGATACAGCAACTTATGAGGTTGGTAGCTACCGCACACACCTTATCCGTTGCCATGCTCCATTTATCAAGTTTATCGATACTGATACTTATAACCAGGAGTTCTGGAATGAGCTTAACGACCGTTTCAACTACTTCATCAACCATGCAGAGGCTAACGAGGATATGAAGAAGATGAAGGCTGATGGTCTTAAGGCAACTGTTACCCGCAATCCTAAATTTATGATTGGCGAGGCTCACCCAATCCCAATGGATCTCGAGTTCTTCGGTGTATCGTTTGGTAGCCTTGAGGAGCCTACTAACGAGGCAGGTAGCTGGGGTGGTTCAAACAACTAGTTATGATTGTAAAATCTACAGATAAGGTGTCCATCCGATATGTATCGGGTGGACACTCTTTTTCAGAGGCAGAGATAGCTGCTATTAACGAGGCGCAGGGGGATATAGAGGTGGTTGTAGTAACCCCAAGGGTTACGCTTGTACCTTGTGAGTGTTATGATGAGCATCTAGCACACGAGTATCTACTATCTTTGAATATGACACCATCGCCCAAGGAGTGTGTTGTAGCTAGCGTTAAGGATGGTGCTATGGTCGCAGTAATGGCCGTTGATAGCTCTCTTGTTGAGCTCTTGCGTGGTGTGAGAGGTAATGTCACATTTACCTCGCCATTGCTCCTTGGAGAGCCTATTGAGAGAGGAATGTTGCTAGAGCTAGATGGCGAGGTAGCCTTTATCCGCATCTACAATGGGGGACTTCTCTTTGCCGAGGCTGTCACAATAGAGAGCGATGCTGACTTGAGCTATATAGTTGAGAAGCTAAACACTATCTACGGTATATATAATATGTACGCGCACGTGAGAGGAGATGTTGAGCGTGTGATGCGTGTATGTGGTGGTTGTTTCACTAACCTTAATAAGTAATAATGTAAGAGCCTATGCGTATTATAAGTGGAAAATATAGGGGTCGTACCATTGTGCCTCCTCGTAATCTTCGCGCACGTCCTACTACAGACTTTGCAAAGGAGAATCTTTTTAATGTCCTAACAAATATTGTAGACTTTGAGGAGCTAGATGTTCTCGACCTATTCTCTGGTACAGGCTCAATAAGTTATGAGTTTGCCTCGCGTGATGCGCGTAGCGTTACCTCGGTGGAGGTAAATAGCGTGCATCATAACTTTATTCGTCAGACTGCCCGTGAGTTGAAATTTGAGAATTTCTATGCTGTGAAGGCTAATGTATTCCTGTACCTCAAGAGCTGTAGTAAGAAGTTTGACCTTATATTTTCTGATGCGCCTTACGATTTGGAGGGTAGCGAGGAGGTTATCAAGTTGGTTTTGGAACGCGATTTGCTAAATGATGATGGAATCTTGATATTTGAGCACTCTAAAGACCAAAATTTTGAAGGTCATCCAAATCTCTGGCAAACAAGGAGTTATGGTAGTGTGCAGTTTTCGTTCTTCAAAAAAATGTAATTTTTTTTCAAAAAAAAGTTGCAGAAAATTTGCAGATTAAAAAAAATGTAGTACCTTTGCATCGCAATCAAGAGATAAGGGTTGCTAGTTCTAACAATGGTGCGTTAGTTCAGCTGGTTAGAATACGTGCCTGTCACGCACGGGGTCAGGGGTTCGAGTCCCCTACGCACCGCAAGAAGGAAGATCTAGAGGTCTTCCTTTTTTTGTTATACCGCGGCGCCTATACCTCGGCTAACCAATAAGCCCCAATAAGCTGTATCTTCCAAAGCTGTATTGTGAATAGATAATAGTGGCGTATGTGCGAACTACGAGGTTCATGACATACGCCACTTATTATAAGGTTTTAATTACATGATGCGCTATCAATACTTACATTATAATATACGCCATCTTTGAGTTTTGTAAATTTACTCTGTCCCGACCCACGAGTATCACCATATTCAACAGTTACAATTACTTTGATTGTTTCCACAATACATCCAGTTGAACGATCTAATGCATTTACCCAGACTGTAATACGATCTCCATCGAAGTCGAAAACCTTTTCCGTGCCCTCAACGATTATGGTTACATAAGATGAATCTTTAGAAACCATTGTCGAGCCATGGGCTATAGTCGCCTTATATTTTGAATTGTACACATCACAAGTTCTTCTTCCATCAGCATTAGCTGTAAAGATCATTCCAATGCAAGCAAGCATTATTAAAAGATACTTTTTCATATTTCATAATAATTAATATTCCCTACTCACTTTACGGCTTTTCGATTACTCCGTTGTACCTTAATTTTGTTAAGATAGCGCACAAAAAAAGCACGGTACTTTTAGTGTATTCGCATTTCGAGGTGTTTGGCGTGACCTACCGACAGAATAACCAAAAGCCCGCGCCATTAAGCGCGAGCATTTTTGCAGTATTCTTGTCGGTATTCATTAGTCGCCAAACTTTCGAAATGACAGAATAAAGCTAAAACGCTTTTCCAATATGTCTAAAATGTGCGTATCAAATTATACGCGATGTTTCATAGGCAAAATATTTAATGTTACTACAAAGTTAAGCAATTTTTCATTAAGTGCAACTAATTATACTAAATTTAGACTACATAGAAGACTACATCACAAGAGCAAAATGAGAGTTTAAGTATTTTTTATACGAGAAATCGTTTCACAATCATTTGAAATAATATATTGTAAATAAATAATTTCGGCGGTGAAAATAAATTCACCGCCGAAAAAGTGAAGTCCCTAACGGAGACTCCCACAACATATAGTATGCAGCATTACTTCATCTCTGCGAAATACTTGTAGAAGTATGGCAAAGTCTCCAAGCCCTTGTAGAACTGGTCGAGACCATAGCTCTCGTTAGGAGAGTGGATAGCATCCTTCGAAAGACCAAAGCCCAACAAAATAGACTTGATGCCAAGGATGTTCTCAAAGCCCGAGATAATAGGAATAGAGCCGCCAGAGTAGAATGGAAGTGGTGTGATGCCAAAGGTGGTCTCCACAGCCTTCTCCGCAGCCTTATATGCTGGGAGGTCTGTAGGCGATACGTATGGTGCGCCACCATGTAAGAACTCAACCTTTACCTTAACGCTCTTTGGAGCTATTCTCTTAAAGTGCTTCTCGAAGAGCTTTGCAATCTTCTTAAAGTCCTGGTTAGGAACAAGACGCATAGAGATCTTTGCGTAAGCCTTTGATGGGATTACGGTCTTTGTACCCTCGCCAGTGTAGCCACTCCATATACCATTAACATCCAACGAAGGACGTATACCTGTGCGCTCCATAGTAGTATAATCTACCTCGCCAGCTACATCACCAAGGTCTAGGGCCTTCTTATACTCCTCGAGTGAGAATGGTGCTTTATTCAGCGCCTTGCGCTCTGCATCGGTGAGGATGCGAACATCATCGTAGAAACCAGGGATGGTGACGCGGCCAAACTCATCGGTAAGCGATGATACGAGCTTTGCGAGGACATTCGCAGGGTTTGCCACAGCGCCACCAAAAAGACCAGAGTGTAGATCCTTATCTGGGCCTGTAACCTCCACCTGCATATATGTCAAGCCACGCAAGCCTGCGGTGATGGTTGGGGTGTCAAGACCAATCATCGAGGTATCCGATACAAGGATGATGTCGGCCTTAAGCATCTTCTTGTTGTCGGCGCAGAACTTATAAAGACTTGGTGAGCCAATCTCCTCCTCACCCTCGAGCATGAACTTTACGTTGCAAGGAAGGGTGTTGGTAGCTACCATAGCCTCAAACGCCTTTGCGTGCATATATAGCTGACCCTTATCATCGTCAGCGCCACGGCACCAGATACGGCCATCCTTAATCTCTGGCTCGAAAGGATTTGTCTTCCACTCATCGATAGGGTCCTCTGGCATCACGTCATAGTGGCCATACACAAGCACTGTCTTTGCCTTTGGGTCGATAATCTTCTCTGCGTATACCACAGGGTTACCCTCCGTAGGCAATACATCTGCGCGGTCAGCGCCAGCCTTCACCAAAGCTGCGGCGAGCCACTCTGCGCAGCGTACCATATCCTGCTTATGCAATGATGGCTGTGCGCTGATTGAAGGGATGCGAAGAAGATCGAATAACTCCTCAAGGAAACGATCCTTGTTTTCGTTGATATAATCAGTTGCAAGTTTCATATAAGTATAGTTTTAAAGTGAATTTATTATTTACAAATTTGTTCTATTTCGGAAATAAACCTTTTAGCTAAAGTATCAGCCTCCTCCATAGTATGTGCCTCGGTATATATACGAATTATAGGCTCTGTATTTGACTTGCGGAGGTGTACCCAGCTATGCTCAAAATCTATTTTTACACCGTCAATATCATTAACTCTTTCATTTGAGTATCTGTCTTTTACTGTAGCTAGAATCTTGTCTACATCTATCTCTGGTGTAAGCTCTATCTTGTTCTTCGATGCAAAGTAGGCAGGGTAGCTCTTGCGAAGCTCCGACATTGTCATATTTAGCTTCGCAAAATAGGTCAAAAAGAGAGCTACGCCAACCAAAGCGTCACGGCCATAGTGTAACTCAGGGTAGATGACGCCACCATTACCCTCGCCACCAATCACTGCCCCCGTATCCTTCATCTTCTTCACCACATTAACCTCGCCCACGGCAGCGGCAGAGTATGTGCAACCCTCGTAGCGAGATGTCACATCGCTCAACGCGCGAGATGAGGATAGGTTAGATACTGTGTTACCCTTTGTATGCTGAAGAACATAATCTGCAACAGCAACAAGTGTATACTCCTCAACAAACATCTCGCCATTCTCCATGACAAATGCTAGACGATCTACATCGGGGTCTACAACAATACCCATGTCTGCCCCCTTCTGGCGTATAACCTCCGATATCTCTGTCAGGTTCTCGGGAAGTGGCTCTGGGTTGTGCGCAAACTCTCCCGTAGGGTCGCAGTTAAGCTCTATCACCTCGCAGCCTAGCTCCCTCAGAAGTACTGGTATTACCACACCACCAATGGAGTTTACTGCATCTACAACTACCTTAAACTTGCGCTGACGGATAGCCTCTACATCCACAAGTTTTAGTGCCAAAACCTGCTCAATGTGCTTGTTGTTGAAATCCTCGCGTAGCACCACCTTGCCGATGTTATTAATATCTGGGTAGCTGTATGACATATCCTCTGCCATGCGTAACACCTCCTTGCCCTCGGCATCATCCAAAAACTCACCACGTTCGTTAAGGAGTTTTAGGGCATTCCACTGTCGAGGGTTGTGCGAGGCAGTGATTATGATACCTCCATCAGCCTTGTGTGTGATAACAGCCATCTCTGTACCAGGTGTGGTGCAGAGTCCAACGTTGATAACATCGCATCCTGTGCCTAGGAGGGTACCCTCAACAAGAGAGTCTACCATAGATCCCGAGATACGTGCATCGCGACCTACGACAATCGTGGTGCGCTTGTTGGTGTTCTTACTCTTTATGAAGCGCGCATACGCTGTGGTAAACTTCACAACATCTATCGGTGTGAGGTTCTCTGCAGGGCATCCACCTATGATGCCACGGATGCCAGATATAGATTTTATGAGTGTCATCTAATCGAAAAAAATTAAAAATCGGGGCAAAAGTTTTGCTATTTCTGACAAAAATATTAATTTTACGCGAATATTAAAAATAAATTAAGGATAAAATATTGCGAGCTATGAGAATAATACCATCTTCTGAGCTGATTATCAACGGCGATGGCACTATATTCCATCTCCATTTGAAGCCAGAGCAGCTGGCTGATATCGTCATTTTGGTCGGTGATCCTGGTCGTGTAGCGATGATTTCGGAGTATTTCGATACCAAGGAGTGCGAGGTGGCAAATCGTGAGTTTCTCACCGTCACAGGAACATATAAGGGTAAGCGCATGACGGTCATGTCTACAGGTATTGGCATAGGCAATATTGACATCTGCGTTACGGAGCTTGATGCTTTGGCAAATATAGACTTTGCAACGCGACAGGTTAAGAATGACTTCCGCCAGCTAACCCTTGTGCGCCTTGGAACATCAGGTGCTATTCAGCAAGATATCGAGGTTGGCGAGGTTGTCTTTGCCCGTACATCGCTGGGCTTCGATGGCCTTATCTCATACTATGAGGGCCGCGATGATGTTTGCGACCTTGACCTCGAGAGAGCCTTTGTGGAGCATACATCGTGGTATGCCAAGCTCCCCGCGCCATACTTTGTAGATGCAAATAAGGAACTGTTTGAGCTCTTCAAGGACTCTACACGTGAGGGAATCACCATCGCAGCACCAGGCTTCTACGCCCCCCAGGGTCGCTGGGTGCGCGTTGCACCACATGATAAGAGCCTGAATGAGAAGATAGAGTCGTTCACATATGGCAATCGCCGCATCACAAACTTCGAGATGGAGGGTTCGGCACTTGCCGGCCTTGCAGCGCTCCTCGGACACCGCGCAGCGACAATATGCACCATCATAGCACAACGTGTGGCAAAGAGTGCCTGCACAGACTACAAGCCATTTGTTCGCCGTATGATAGAGATGGCGCTGGATAAGCTCTCAACATTGTAGTAGGGGAGTTGCGGTGTAACGACACCACCTTCCAACAACAGATGACCACGGGTGTAGCTTGTGAATAAAACGAGAATTAAAACAAAATAACAAATAAACTTAAAAAACTATGAAATTTACTGTATCAAGTTCAGCATTGCTATCGCTTCTTGCAACCACAGGTAAGGTTATCAGCAACAAGAATACCCTTCCTATCCTCGACTATTTTCTCCTCGAGCTTAAGGGTGACGAGCTTACTGTAACAACCTCTGACCTTGAGACTACTCTTGTAGGTCACCTTAAGGTTGATATTGTAGAGCGCGAGGGTGTCATTGCTGCTCCT
>JAEIGA010009487.1_pt1 | contig 14733 bp, 21 predicted proteins | sample 9270691 | NCBI WGS metagenome assembly JAEIGA01 (sample SAMN17057246, study PRJNA624740) | gut metagenome | biome: biome; isolation source: fecal sample | host: Bos grunniens | place: China: Xizang | collected 2019
ATTTCGGAAGATTGGACCCCCGAAACTAAATGACCCCTATATGGGGGTTAATTGAGGTTATCCATTACCAAACTCCTGTTGTATCAGCTTGTCAATCTCGCGCTCGATGAAGGCAATGGCGTTGCTCATGCCGTGCTCGGCCACACCGCTGAACACGTGGCGTGCAGAGATGCTGCCACGGCTGCCGGTGTTGGTGGTCTTACCATACTTGCGGAGGTCACCACCCTGCGAACCTCGCTTCACCTGGTCGCGGTGTGGGTCGTTGTGGAAGCCTCGCTCCTGACGTCGGCCTCCACCTTTGCGGGCTCCGCCTTCGAGGAAGCGCAGGATGAATCCACGGTCGCGACCGCTGTAACTCTCCAGTGCCAGTGTTCGCTCGCTTCGCAGTCGTCGGTTGCCGCCTCGCTGTCCGCTCTTCAGAGTGCGCGTCGGCTGGTATGTCGAGCGGTCGCCAGCCCGCTTGTTCTGGAGAATGTTCACGTTACCACCAAGGATTCTGCGGTACACCGTGCGACGTACTGCCTTGTATGCCTCGCGCGGGTCGCTGTCCATCTTGGCCCTCATGGCATCGCTCACGTTCTTTCGCACCATCTGAAGACCTTTGGCGATGATCTTCTGAATCTTCTTCTCCATTTCGGGGTTATCCACTTGGAGTTTGTCGAGTTTCTTGCCAAGCTCCGTCAATCCCTCGACTACGAATGCGTTTCCGTAGTCGGTACTTCGGGCACTAAATTCGCCCAAGTTAAATTCTTTACCTGCCATTATCGTCATTTGTTTGTTCTGTGTCTTTGAAATTAGGGTCGTTGCGCCGCAAGAAGGCGATGCGCTTCTTGGCCTTGCGCTCCTGAATATTCTCTTTCGTGTCCTTACCCATTGACTGATGAATCTCCGTATGGTGTCGGATGCAAAGAGCCATGAGATTGTTCGGGTCATAACAGACGCGGGCCATAGCCGCCTCGCCCTTGTCAATCACCGACTCGACTGGCACGATGTGGTGGATGTCCTCCGCCAGTGCGTCGATGCCTCGCCACCCTTCGCGGTAGCATATCTCGCAGAAACCTTCAGTTTGCCTGAGCTTCCACGCACGCAGCTCCTTCCATCGCTTGCTGTTTAATAGTCGTTGATACCTTGGGTCTCTACTCATAACTTCAGCATACCTTTACACACTCCGATGTATCGCAACAGACTCTCTATGCGTTTATCATCGCGCTTGTTTCGTCGCTCTACCAATTTGATGAAGCGTGAGCACGCTGTCAGGCAGTCAGTGATCTTGGCTATCTGCCACCCTCGCAACTCACACTCGTCATCACCATTCTTGATGCGGGCCACAATGTCGTCGGCCGCTAAGCCGTCTATGCTGTACCCCTCGTCGTAGTATCGCTTATAGCCACATCCATAGATGTGCAAAGTGTGGTATGTCTGGTGGTCTGTCGTCAGTTGGTCGCCATCGTTTCCGATGTACACTGCCATGCCGCCGTTGCGTGTCTCGAATAAATCTCCAAAGTTGGCATCCTTGAACATGTGAATATTTTCCATACAATCTTACCATTCTATTCCATGAGGTCGCCACGGCAGGCTTTCCAAATACGCCAGCGTTTCGTCGGCTTGCCGTTGCTCCTCAGCCGTTCGTTCATGTTTCGGTTCCTGATGTGGGAATCTATAGTCGCATTCATCGATCATGGAACTCGCCCTCCCAGTCGTTAGGTTTATATCCAGCCTCCATATCAGCCTGAGTCTTGTCATCATCGTCGAACACGATGTGTGTCTGCTGGTATCGCTTGTCGTTAGCCAGGCTGTCAGGTGTTCGGTGCTGTCTCGCCTTGGCCTTATTGCCATACACTGGTGCTTTGCCATTCATTGTTACGTCACCCATATCTGGCAGCTCTTCAGCGTCAGCCGCTTCGAGGTCCAGAATTGTCTGAGCGTCCACCATCCGCACAAGTGCCTCGCGGATGCTTTGTGCTTCAAAGTGGTCGGCAATCTGGCGCAGGTCCCAATAGTTGCTGAATCCCATCGCCACCTCCAGCACTCGCTCTACTATCTCATCAACATCCAGCGTCTGCTGACAGTCACCACAGTAGGGTTTGTTGAACATAGCCAATCCAAAGCCCTCACGCGGCTTGCCATCCTTAGATTGCTGAAGCACGAGTATTACCTGGGCCACGTCGAGTTTCGCCTTGTCGCAAAACTTGAACATCTTCTGCCAGTTCGAGTCCACCTTCATCATGTGCAACAGCACCTTCATGTCTGGAAGTGGCTCGGTAGTCAACTTTGCTGTCTCGATGATGAATTGTAAGCACATCTTCAGCATGTCGTTCATGGTTGAGCCGTCGCGCTTCACCGCACAGATCATCTGGAGCAGTGGGAGCCATTGAGCAGGAATCTTGCATGATATTGTACAAGTGCCGTCATTGTTCACCTGTATTTGTTCTTCTCCTATCATTCGTCAAAAAGATTTTGTGTTACTACTTCTAAATCGTATTTATCAGCCAACGGCTTCATAAAAGGAAATGCTTCGAGCACCCGCTTCATAAGGTCAGGCCGTCCACTATTCCAGGCGTGCTCTCGCATGATTCTCACCAGCACGTCGGCTATGTCGGCCTTTTCACCGTCGCAGGGTTTCCACCATTTCGTGACTGCCTCAGTGTTAATGGTCAAATTCTTGTATCCCAACTGTTGCGCTGCTTGCGTCCATCGCTGTATGCCGTCGCGGTCGGGGTAAAGTACTATGCGTCGGCCCTGATTGATGAGTGGTCGCAGTATGTCGTTTTTGTTCGTCAGATTTTGCATACCAGCGCACGCCGTCCAAACGCTCATCGCCATGCCTCCGTATGCAATGGCACACAGCAGGGCTGTCTTTTCACTCTCCACCACGTTGACCGTCGCCATCCTTGTCTGTGGAAGTCCAGTCAGGTGCTCTCCAAACAGGCAATAGCTGGCTGAGTTCACGCGGTCGTTGAACGGTTGGAACTTCGACGGGTCTGCATACTTCATCCTGGCGTGAATCCATGTCTGGCTGTAGTCGCTGGTTTTGTCCCTATGGCCATCCTCTTTATATTTCATCAAGTGTCCGTTGTGGCATCGCGCTTGCTGGTCCACCATCCACCACACCGTGAAATCGTGTTGCTCTTCGTGACCTCCAAACCTCGTAGTGAATCGTGAGTGCCCAACGCCATAGTTTCTGAGCATGATGTCAACACGCTTCTGTTGCGCCGCGTCCCACGGCAATGACCGCAACCACTTTACGAAGTTATCATCATCTATGCCTTGCTGATAGCGTCGCACCCACTCAGTAGGCCACAATCGAGGCGGCAGGTTGTCGGGTATCGGTTGCTCCTTCTTTGGCACCGAAGGCTTCACGTTAGTGAAGCGCTTTTGCTCCTCATCCACCTCGATGCTGTACTTTTTGCCAAGCCAACGGATAGCGTCAGGGAAGTCCAGCTTTTCCATCGACATCACAAACGCCACGGGGTCAGCCGAGCGTCCGCAGCTGAAGCATTTGCAAATATTCTTCGATGGTGACACCTGGAAGGAGCCAATCGAGCGGTCGTTATGCCAAGGGCAAAGTCCAAGATATCCGATACCTGAGCGACGCAGGTCAACGTACTCTCCAACCACGTCCACAATGCTTGCTGCGTCTCGTATCTTGTCGATTGTTAATTCATCAATTTTTGCCATGTTTGCAAGGGATAAAAAAAATCTCATAGAAGCCCAAAAAAAACGCGCATGTGCGCGGGTCTGCTGTGGTTGCGAGTCTGTGCCCCTGCCCCTCCCCATCGGGGCATGGGGGCACATGGCGCGAGACCCATACGCAAGGTTGGGGCGTGGTACCTATACCCCTTTAGGGGTATATAGGGGATTTGGGGCATGGTTTTTGGGGTGTGGTTACTCATCAGGTGGTGGGAATGGGAATTCTTCTTGTTCATCCTCATTCGGCACCAGCAAGAAGTAGCCATTTTGCTTCATCGTACTCTCAACCAGTATGCGCTTGTTGATAAGCATCTGGAGGTCGATGTCCTGCTTGGTCTTGTTGGTCTGTTTTCCGTATTCCCTGATAATCTTCTCCTTGATAGTCTTTCGCATGGCTGGCCACTCCACGGTGTCCTTTGCCTCGCGGAACCAACGCTCCACAACCTCAATCGGGTCGCCTGTTACTCGCTCGCTGCTTGTGCTGCCTGATTCAATCTGTTCAGGCCGTCCCCATGAGTCAATCGGAAGAACTCTGAATGACCAGTCGGCAAAGTCGCGGCTACGAGCCTTTTTCTGTTTTACTTCGAATGTCACATCACCAGTCTTGTCATCCTTATTCTTTTTGGTTTGGATCACGTCAGTCACCTTTCGTTCAAGGAATGAACCAAGGTGTCCGACCAACTTCTCGCCACCTGGGTTCTGGTGCAATATACACCACAGGCTGATGTCGTAGTGGCTGGCCAACTTCATACATTTGAAGATGAGCAGCTGGCACTCGATATTATCATTGAAGTCGGCAACCACATCAAGCAGTCCGTCTATGAATACCACCGTCGGGCGATATTCCCAAATGGCTTTCAGAATCATTCTCCATCGGACGATGGCAGGGTTCACCGTCTGTTGCCGGCCTTTCTTGTCGAGCACAGGATTTCCCTTCTCATCAACTTGCGGAATGTCGGCCACGTCACGAAGCATGATGATTTTGAAATCGTCATACGACTGATTTGGGTCGCGGCCTGCCATACTCAGCACACGGTTCTTAACTGCTATGGTGTTGTCCTCTTCCATCTCAGTGTCGATGTACAGAACGAAAGGGTGGGGTATTTCGTCGGCCAACTCATAGCGCAGCTGTCCGACCTCACCACAAAGCAACGTCGCCATGAACTGCGCTATGGTCATCGTCTTACCGTTACCTGGCTGCCCGGTGATGTTGTGGATGCCTTTCAGTGGGGCGAACGGCACGCCTTTCCACGAAAGCGTGTACCTTGGTGCCTGATAAGGTTTCGCAAAGTCAAGCTCGTAGGGTTGAGTGTCAAGCCACTGCCACTCATCCTGAAGCATGAACGTTTTGAAATCCTCATCAGGCTGTCGGTTATTGTTCACCGCATCTGTCGGTATCGGGATATTAGTAGGTCTTTCGTATTCCATAGTTCATTTATTATCTTAATGATGCCGCAAGTCGGCATTTTCGCACACTCTCACGGCATTGTTCACGGTGTGTGGCGTAATACTCCCGTTGGTGTACTAAACGCGCCTCACGCTGCCTTAAATAGCGTTGGTGGTCTCTTTCTCTTCGTTCTTCAGGATGTGAGATTCGCCATCGTCTATTTCTTTCAGTTGAACTTAATGCCATAGCCACCAAAAGTGGTGACTTGTCGGCCACCACTCACAGAAAAATTCATCAGAATGGAAGATCATCGCCTTTCGCCTCTTCTTCCGTTGGTTGTGTTGCCGCTGTCTGCGCTGTTGTCTTGGCACCATCTGCTGGCACCTTGGCCAGCGCTGCCTCTATATTCGCCTGTCTCGTGGTCTGGTCAATGTACTCCATGATACCCCAGGCTGCAACCTCATTGAACCAGCGACCTTCGTACTCATGAGCGTCGATGTCGAAACTGACCGTCACCATCTTCCCAATCAGGCTGTCAAACCTTGCAATCCTGCCCACCGTACCGTCACTCACTCGGAATACCGCATGACGTGTGTATTGACCTGGCACCTCTACCAAATACTCAGCAATCTTCCAAGGATTGCCGTTCTGCCTGCTGACTCCCTCTTTGAGTGATGTCTGCTTTAATAAGATTCCTGTTAATTCCATTTTCTTATTTATTTTCCAAGTTTCTTTTCCAATTAAACATATCGCTCTCCTACATTCTTTTCGTAGAGTTTAGGCAGCTCACTAATCAGAGCCTGCTTAGCACGTTCGGCGATATTAGTCTTTACCTTTACAGGCTGATTGCGCTCTTCCAGAATCTTGACGGCCTCTTCCTCGGTGATGTCGCGTTTGTTGATCTCACTGACCTTCTGCTTCATCCATGCGATGTAGTGGGGCTTCTTGATGCGGCCCTGAGACTCCATCTTGTATTCCTTACATTGGTCGCTCATCTCCCAGTCGGCACATAGGTAGGTCTTTTTGATCTCGCCCTCACCAAGCATACAGATGCGTTGATTCTCGCTTTTGCCTATATTCTTGTGCCGACAGCTGGCACAGCATTTCTTGATTCTCACGCCGTGAGAATTCAATACCATTTCTTTCTTGTTCATGTCTAAAATTATATAATGTTCATATCCAGTAGTTTTGCACCATCCTGTCTCGACCATTCCAACCTACATATTACCATACCCTGATGGTTGTAGTGGCAGTCCAGTAGGTCATGACTGCTCGAAACAGCATACACGCGAGTCATCTCTTTGTCAGGGTCATTTTTAGGGTCAATCTTGACCAACCTCGGCAGAGTTTCATTAGCGTGCTTCACTATATATTCACGCTTCTTATCTTCTAGCAACTCATTCCACTTCTCTGCGTTCATCGCACTGTAGAAGGCCAGTCTTTCCTTCATCTTTTTCATACCTCTATTATTTAGTCAAATAATGTTTCAAGATAACCAGCCATGCACATCAGGCCAATAAAGCACAACGGTACCAGAATGCTGTACACCACGATTTCCCAAACTGAGAAGTGCTCTTTTTGCACATCCTCATTCATGATTTTAATAAAGAGTTTCATAATTTTGAATTTTAAAGTTAGTATTATTGATTTCTGAAAATTCCATTTCGTTGCCGTAGCGGGACTCGAACCCGCGACCTCACCTTTTTACAGATTAAAGCTAATATTTTATGTGGTTTCAGCTCCACCTCCAAAGTGCGCTCTACCAACTGAGCTACACGGCAATAAAAAGCCCGCATGACGAATCACGCGGGCACGTTCAATTTATCTATTCAATATATTAGTTTCGATTTTAGTCTCACTGCCTAATACCCAGCTCTACAATATCTGGCACACGTGCCAACAGGTCTCCTTTGAAATGGTTTAGGCTCTGCGCCCCACTCGCGCCTCACAGCGGGAGCGTCCACCCGGTCTGATTACATTCTCACTTGCATGAGGTCCTTCATCAGTCGCCTCTCGTCCGGCTATGTATTGGTTGAGGGCTGTCGCGCCTCGCCGTTTCTGAGTACCCAGCAGTGCTGGTTTGTATAGTCATTGAATCTTGTGGAAGGTGGCGGAGTCGAACCGCCTGCTCATCCTAAGCTCTTCAGGGAATCATCACCGAGGGGTAGAACTGCCGTAGCATTTAAGCGGTGATGGACCAAACATTCCCCTTATTTCCAACTTTGCCTGTTTGCGCCAACTATTCAGGCTTTTACCTCCCTTTGTTCTGTATGTCGCTATGACATAGCGACAACCTGCGCCTTGCACACCAGCTTCTCAATCTCGCCATTGGCGAACATCCTCTGCATCTTATTCCTCGGATAGACGTAACTCGACACATGCTCATGACCCTTCTCGTCAGTCACCCTCACCTGTCGCCTGTCCTTAATGGCGTGCCCGTAGCGGTCAAACCATGCTTTCTTCATGGTCCCGAAGTACTGGCACATCTCATCAGCTGTCAGCCACACCTCAGAGTACATCTCCATCTGCTCCTCCATTGTGCGCTTGACAACCGCCTTCACCTCCATCAATTCTTCCTTTGTCATGTCCAATTTTCTAAGTTAGTATCTTTTGGTTTTTATCACAGTGCCCCGCATTTTTACGCGAGGTTATTTTGTCCTGGTAATGCTCACAGCCTTTGCCTCGTAGTCAGGTTTAACCGTAAACTCCAGTCCCTCCTCATTTTTCATCTGATTGCAGGTCACGCGAGCAGAGGTCACCTTCTTTGCGTCTATAAGCGTAAAGATACGTGTCTGACCGATGTGTATCTCGCGCAGTTCCTGTCGTGTTACTTTTTCTTGTGCCATATTTTAAACTTTCTTAATTTTTACCGTCTTTCAGTACAACATCGGAAGAATTTCCGTATATTTGCATTCCATACACTCGCCAAAGTGTTGCAAAGTGGCTCGTTCCGCTTTTGCTGAAAAGGTGAACTTCACCTGACGGATATTCTTGTGCCCGATGCGTACTTACTTACTTTCGGGTGCAAATATACTAACAAAATCCCAATAACGTTGCGAAACGCTGGGAAATGTTGTGATATTTAAGAACATTTAACAAAAACCACTGTGATTTGTTGTGATTTATGGTTGACACAAGAGAAAAATTCAGAGAACTACTTAATGACATCGCAGAGTGTGATCACATTAAGACCTTCGTGAAATTGGCAGAAATGACTGGAATATCTGTCAACACCTTCACTAATATTAAAAAAAATGAGGTGAAGGAAGTTAGCCTTGATACATTCAGGAAGCTCAACGCAGCCTTCGGAAACCGCTACAATGTAAAATGGTTCCAAGGTGACAGCATCTATATGAGACTTTCAGACGTTCCAGAGAGTGAAAAGGGCAACCCTGATTTTTCCAGTTACATCAACTCGTTACTTGCCAAATGTGACGAGACCATCGCATCCCTGAAGCGTGAGTTGAATTCAAAAGATGAAACCATCATGAAAATGGACGATCAGATTGCGATGATGAAGAATGATATAGCGACCAAAGATGACTACATTGCTACGTTGAAGTCACGAATCTCAGAGTTGCGAAATATCATCGACTCAAAGGATATTGGGATGCCAGACTACATTACACCAGGTGTTGCCGAAAAGCCCTCAAAACGTGCCCGCAAATAACCAAATGTTTACCCATAAGTGTTAAAATATGTCAACACACAGCTGTGAAATTTCGATAAACAAAGGTATTCCCATTTTTGTGTTCGACTCCCTCCAGCTCCACATGCTGAAAAAGCGGGATCCGCCGTAAAATGGCGGAAAAGCCGATAAACAGGGAGATTTAGAAGAGGCGAGAAAAATGATAGGTAAACGCAAAGGCTCGCAAATCCACGCAAAGTCGGCTAAATGTTTTACCATTTGTTTCACCAGTGTTTCCCCAAAACGGTGAAATGGGGAAACAAATGGGGAAACAAATGGCGGAAAAGCCCATAAATAGAAGGGGAAACAATAGATTTTTAAACCTAAAATGATAGAAGACAATGATACAAATATCTTTAGTATATGACCACCATAAAAGAACACCGAAGGGCGAAGAAGGTCCCGTCGAGGTGAGGGTGACTGTGAATCGTAAACCTTATTATATTAATACGGGTGTGCGCGTGAAGAAGGGTAGGTTGGTTGCTAATTCCGTGCGCGATGATGAGGAATCAATGAATGCTGACATCCTGAATGAGCGACTGACTACCATCGTGGCATTAGTTGAAAAAGAGGTGAACAAATGTTTGGAAGAGCAGCGGTCTATTGACGTGGCTGAGATACGCAGGAAGGTGTGGGACATCTCGCCTGCAACAGACGATGACAAAGACGAGCCGACGATGATAAATTGGATAAAGTCGTACATCTTCACCGCCAACGTGTCGAAGAGTACAAAGAAGCGATACATCACCGTATGCAACTGTCTGCTGGACTTCGGACAGATGGTGCGCTGGGAGCAGTTGACACCGAATAATATCTACGCTTGGGATGTGTGGCTCAGGCAACGTCCCATTCCGCTGACTGAGAACCAGAAGCTGGCAGGCGTTGAAGAGGCGCACATCAGCAACGACTCGGCCTACAATTATCACAAGGTGCTCAAAGCGGCAATCAATAAGGCTCTGCAATTCGACATCGTGACCTCAAACCCCTACGACCGCATGAAGGGGGCATTCAAGCGTGACAAACGCGAGACGGTGGACTATCTGACAGAAGATCAGATGCAGAAGATTCTCGACCTCACGCCCGTGCCTGGCTCTCAGGCAGCAATGGCCCGCGACCTTTTCATCTTCCAAATGTACACTGGCCTTGGATATGCTGACACGCAGATATTTGACATAGGCAACTATCGTGAGGTGGACGGTCGCTGGCAGTTCATTGGTGAGCGTGTGAAGACAGGCGTGCCTTACGTCTCGATGCTATTGCCACCAGCTGTCGAGGTGCTGAAGCGGAACGGGTGGAAGGTGCCAAAGATGAATAACCAGCGATACAACCAGATGCTGAAGGTGATAGGAATGGTGATAGGTGTGGAGCGGCTGCACAGTCACATGGGGCGACACTCATTCGCTACATGGATGCTCTCGCAAGGGGTTAAGATTGAGAATGTGAGCAGGATGTTGGGGCATACAACGGTAAAACAGACAGAGCGATACGCAAAGGTGCAGGCTAAGGATATTTATGCGGAATATGATAAAGTGGCCGTAAAACTCGACAATTCGCATCTCCTCGATGAACTACCAGAACTAAAGAAAAAAGGCTGAGGTTACTCCTCTGCCTTTTCTTTTGCGTATTGAGCGGTAAGTGCTGCCATTTCTGCTTGCAACTGCTTTTCGCGCTCCTCCGATATAATGACTTCCTCCTGTTCGTCTTCATCTTGGAATAATGACGGGAAGATGTCTTTGACCGTCTGCCCCTTTGGATCACGGAATGCGAAAGTGGCAGCATATACACATTCCGCTATCAACTGATGGGTCAGCGTGTCGCGCTTGCGGTAGCCTCTGATGATACGCCTGACTTCCCAGAACTCCAACTCATACAAAAACTCACGACGGGGAATTCCAATCTCGCCTACGAGCAACTGATAGATGTCGTAGGCGTTTATGAGTTTTTTTCCTTACGTCGCTTTCTTTTAGGGTCATCTTCAGTGTTCTTTTCCTGTTCATCTGCCGGCAGGTTATACCATTCTCTGTATAGATGAGTGACAGCAATAAAAGCCGCTTTTATCTCTTCAGGAGTGGCATGGAACATTAAGTCATTATCAACGATAGGTGACTCCTCTTCGTTAGCCTCGTAATAAGCAAAGATAGCCGAAATAATGGCATACATCACATAGTTTGGACTGACTTTCTGCTGCTTGGAGCTCTCTTTGATAAACGTCGTGAAGTCTTTTTCCGTATAGCCATGAAAAGCTATCTCGGTGGCGTAGCAATAGGCCAGCATGACCTTTTTGCCGCAAATAGTAATTTCTTTTGATTTCATAGTTCTGTTTTTAAAAATTTATAAACGCCCACCGCTGCTGCTCAAGCCTCGGTGGGCGCGGCCAAAGAAAGATTTATCAAGAAGACTGAGAATTAGTCAGTACCTACTGTGACGGGACCGTAGATGTTGATGGTGCCGCTGTAGGTGGCCTTCTGGTTGTTCTGTCCCTGCGGATTGCAGTTCGTTAACTTACCAGCACCTGAGCACACGGTCTTACCTACGACGCGATTCTGCTCACCGCTTACCATCACCAGCTTCCAGTAGATGAGGTTGTCACCTACCTTGTCAATCCAATCAGCCAAAGTCATACCGCCTGTGTCGGTACCAGTTGCAATGAGACCTGAGAAGTTGATGTCGCCAGAGCGTTTCATCACCTCATTCTCCTGCCATGTCACACCGCTTCCGTCGGTAGTATCTTTGGTGGTACTGTTCTCCAACTGCTGGCTGAAATGAGCCGACAAGTTGGTGGCCAGTGCATTCACCTTATAGGTGGCTCCTGAAGCGTTGCTGTCGCTTACAATGAGTCTCAAATGTTGTCCTTTATCCATTTCTTATTCCTCCATAGTTTTAGGCGAGTGCACCGGTACCCGTGTATTGGCACGAGGTCTGGATATTAGCACGATCGTCTGCTGTGATGGTCAAATCATTCAAAAAGGCGTTTCCGCTTCGAGCAAAGTCCGCATTGGCGGGAGTACGATTCTGATTGGTTCCTGGCGTGGTGGCGTCAAAGCCCACGGGAGTCGCCGTGTCAGAATTAAACATAGTGATAAGCGCACGCAGTGTGGCCAGGTCGGCAGCGTTGCTTTCAACCTGCAACTGCCACTGTCGCGTCGCCATTGTCTCTTGGTTCCAACCTCCAACGGTGTCCTTCGAGGTTGCGTCTTCCATATTACCGCTAATGGTAACATTGACGCTCTGCTCTTCGGCCACAGCCGCGTTGTTGACAAACGCACGGAAGTTCTCTCCTTTAATCTTAGTGAGTGACATAAGCGTTTACTTTTTTATTGTTAATACTTGCGTGAATGTCTCGCTGGTAGGGTCGTAGTTCACGATGCCACGGTCCCATGTTGCGTCAATAGGCAACACATCCAGAAGGTCAGCAGCCTGCTTATAGATGTCTGCACGGCTCTTACCTGTCAAGGTGATGTTACCATCCTTCAGCAACTGTTCGAGTTGGGTGTTCACAACACCGCTGCCCTCTTCATTTTTCTGGTTCTTGCTCATATTCGTTATCGTAATTAGTGGAACATCTGTACGTGATAGTGGTGTGATAGCAGGGCTTCATCCAATCCCAAGCCTTTCCGTTGCTCTGCACGCTGGTCAGTTGCGGACGTTCATCCTCAGTCAGACTGGTGATGATATATCGTCCAATGGCCTTGCGTACCATCTCTACCAGCGTATCAACAGCCTTCGGCGATTTCGCACTCACCTCGACGCTCACCACATGATCATCCTGCGTGCTTTCCCATTCATCATCCTTAGTTTCATTCGAATTTGTGAAGCCGTCATCCATCACGATGATGAATGGCAGCGGTGTGTTGTCGTCAGCCGTAGGTGCTACTTCAAAACACGTCGATTTGATGCATGCCGGTGCCCCTGGGTCGCTTTGCGTAGGAGCCTTGTAGCCGCAGGCAGTCTTCAGGGCTGTGTCAGCCATGAGCGCGTCGTAGAATATTTCGTCAACCTGTTTCATACTATTCGTACAAAATATTGTCTTGGGTTTACTAAAAAGGGGAGCGGGGCTTTTCTTCCCTGCTCCCCTTGGTTATGTCAGCAAGAACTATGAAAAGGTGCTGACAGAGAGAGTTACGCCTCGGTAGATGCCTCGGGCTCAACCAGCTTAATCAACTTGAAGGCCTGTGGCTTGTTGTTGGCGTTGCCATTGACTTTGCTTGACAGCTCCGTCATTGACATGTCAAGGGCCAAGCTCACCACTACGGTACGACGGTTAAAGACGTCAGCGCTCTGAGCATCTACGTTAAACATCACCTGACCATGAATCTGCATGGCGAGGTAGCCGTAGTGACCGATACCGATGTAACGGTCGCTGTCCTTCACGGGCACGTTGGCGCTGTTCAGCACGTAGTCGATGAATGGGCTAACGGTGTAAGGATAGCCAGCGCACTTGCCATTCTCCACGACGGTGCGGTCTCCATTCTGACCGGGGATGGCCTTGGTGTAAGCCAAGTCAACCTCAGTCACCTTGTCCATAGTCAGATAAGGAACACCCTCGAAGCCTTTGTCGTACATCTCGGCAACCTTCTTGGCGAGGTTCTTACCGATGTTCTCATCGAGAGTAAGAGTCTCAGGAGTTACCTGTGCGAACGGAGACTTCAGGTCGTTTCCGAAGTTACAGTGAGAGTACACGTGCAGGGCACGGAAGATAGCCAGACCCTTGGTCATCTTGTAAGAGATGAAGCCCAGCAGGTCGAAGGCTGCGTTGGCAATGGCGCGGTGAGAGACAGCCACAGAAGCGGCAACAGCGTTAGGAGTTGCGCTGATCTTGGCGAAGTTCAGAGCCTGCTCGTTCACCTTCTCGACCTCACCTGCAACGGTGAACTCGACATCGTTGGTGCTGTAAGGCCAAATCTCGTTGCCGACGACGCCGGTGACAATCTTCAGGTCTTCGGGCAGTTCGATGCCGGCAACCTTGGTGTCGATGAGTTCGTTGATGGTGAGAGGAATGGCACCAGAAGCCTCCAGGTTGGCAACGGTATTCTGATCGCCACCGTCGGTAACTGGGTTCATCAGGATGGTGCTGGCGTTCTCACGCTTCTCAACACAATTCTGCAAGAACTCACGCAGGATGGCATTCTTCGACTTGTGCTCACGGATGTTCTCCAGAGCCTTGCCGCTTGCCATAGCCTCGGCGCGTGCGCTCAATGATTTACTCTCACGAAGCAGGGCATCGTACTCCTTAATCTCTGCCTCAGTGAACTCACGGTTCTCTTTCTTGGAAGTCTCTTCGATGACATCCATGCGATCCCAGATAGCGATCTGACGCTTCTGAATCATTTCTTTAGTCATTTTTTCCATGCTAAATACTTTTTTGGGTTTATACTGTGTTAACTAAAATTCGCTTTCCATGCGGAATCGCTGACCACGCAAACGGAGCATACGTTCCTGACGGGCACGCTGTGCCTGTTCCTCCAGTTCGCGCTGTTCACGCTCCTGGCGCTCCTTTTCCTCAGCGGCTTTGCGCTCCTCTTCGGCCTTGGCTTCTTCCTCAGCCTTCTTCTTGGCTTCATCGTCTTCACCACCGCCACACTCGCGCTTCAACTGGGCTTCGATAGCCTCATTGATGCGGTCGCTCTGCTCACGGGTGCCGACACTGGTCTGCTCGTAAGCGGGATGGGTGACGTTGGCCACGTCGTAGAGGGCCACAATCTTCTTCACATGGCGCAGCCAAACTTCCTTACCGTCAACGGTCTCGTTGGTGCGCTCGTAAGACACGCCGTTCTCGGTGTCCTGCCAGTCGTCCTCGAATGCGAACGACATGCCGTACACGTTGCCCAGACGTATCTGCTCCAGAGTATCGTTGGCCACGGTGGTGTTGGGGTAGTCGCACTCACTCTCCACGTACTGCTCACGCAGGGCGAGTGTCAGCGTTCCCTTGCCGTTGCGACAACGACCGATCATGTTGGCGATGTCGTTC